>Ga0172371_10012000_pt1 | contig 11460 bp, 4 predicted proteins | sample Lak12m_FD_114543 | JGI IMG/M metagenome (GOLD analysis project Ga0172371, IMG submission 114543) | Freshwater microbial communities from Kabuno Bay, South-Kivu, Congo - kab_022012_12m | ecosystem: Environmental > Aquatic > Freshwater > Lake | place: Democratic Republic of the Congo: South-Kivu...
CACCGCACTTGGGCCTGTCGCCGCGGCGCGGTATGTTCCCCTCTGCGCCCCGCGGCGGTGGTACTGCCGCTCCGAAGCCCAGGAGACACGCATGCAGATCGGCGTCATCAATGGCCTGCGGGCAGACCGCATCGACCACCTGTTCGACCCCGTCCGGCAGTTCGGCCTGAAGACCTGCCAGCTCAGCGGCTGGAACCCCGCCCTGTGGACGGATGAGATGGCCGCCAAGGTGGTGGCCCAGGCGGCGGCCAGCGGCGTCCACCCCTGTGCTTTCTGGAATGGCTACACCGGCCCGGCCCGCTGGAACTTCACCGAAGGGCCCACGACCCTGGGACTGGTGCCGCTGGAGCACCGCGAGCGCCGGGTGGCGGAGCTGAAGCAGGGCGCGGAGTTCGCCCGGAAGATCGGCGTGCCGGCCATCATCACTCACTGCGGCTTCATTCCCGAGAACCTGACCGATCCGCTCTATCCCGGCGTGATCAAGGCCATCGCCGAGGTGGCCGAGCAGTGTGCCCGTCTGGGCCTGGGGTTCTGGTTCGAGACGGGCCAGGAGACGCCGGTGGTGCTGTTGCGCGTGATCGAGGAGATCGGCACCGGGAACTTCGGCATCAACCTGGATCCTGCGAACCTCCTCATGTACGGCAAGGGCAATCCCGTGGACGCCCTCGACGTGTTCGGCAAGTACGTCCGCAACCTGCACGTCAAAGACGGGCTCTGCCCAACCAATGGCCGCGAACTGGGCCACGAGGTCCAGGTCGGCACCGGCAAGGTCGACTACCCGCGCCTGATCCAGGGGCTGAAGGCCCTCGGCTTCGATGGCGAGCTGGTCATCGAGCGCGAAATCCGCGAAGGCGAAGAGCAGAACCGCGATATCCGCCAGACCATCGCCAATCTCGAACGCTGGTGGAACGCGTGAGCGCCCCCGCGCCGGGGACACCAAGACGACAGGGGATAGCCATGGCCGCATCCGTACCCACGGTTGGTGAGACAGAACACTTCTGGTACCGCCTGCAGCCGCCAGGCCCCTACATCGCGTCGCAACGCGGCCGCAAGGCCTTCGGGCACACGGACAGTGAAGTCTGCCTGTCCGAGGATGACGGCGCCACCTGGCCCCACCACGCCACCTTCCCGGATGCCCGGAACATCACCTTCAGCGTCATCCTGCGGAATGGCAACCTCCTCTTCGGCACCCGTGAGCGGCTCTTCCTCAGCCCCGACGCTCTGCAGACCATCGAGCCCATCACGGTGAAGAATGCCGACGGCTCGGACTACCTGCCCCACACGCCCCGGGACCCGGACCGTCCGGGCTGGTATTTCCACACCCTCTCCGGCATCAACACCTGGATGATCGGCGGCCGGGAGATGCTGGTGTGGGGGAACTACTGCAACGTCATCGGCGGCGCGAGCCCGGTCAACATCTACTACTCGGTGGACAGTGGCCGCACGGTCAAGATCGCCTATGCGTTCGGCCAGGCCGCACGCTTCCGCGACGATGGCTCCGAGGGTGGCGGCAGCACGGGCACCCTGCTGGGCGACCCCGCGAACCCGGTCTTCTCCCGCCACATTCACTCGGTGGCCTATAACCCGCGGGAACGGGCCTTCTACGCCTGCACCGGCGACGGCGACCGGCCAGAGGGATTTGAATGCCATTGGCTACGAGGAACGTACGACTCAAGGCGTGACCGGTGGAACTGGCGAGTCATCCTCTCCGACCACCTGAACTCACGCTACAAGGCCGGCGGCATCACCTTCGTCGACGGACAACTCTACTGGATCAGCGACTCCAATGGCCCGGAGCCCTATGACCGGGGCATCTTCCACTGCGCGCCCGCGGATATCGGCTGCCGGGAGAGGCACACGCTGCTGTTCAACCCCGGAGTCGAGTCCGGCAGCCTGATCATCGAGGACGACGTCTTCCTGGCGGCCCACTGCGGACCGGCCTCGCCCCTGAACACCGGTATCATCGTCTCCCTCGACGGCGGCAAGAGTTGGGCGCAGCACGACCTGGTGGAGTTCGGCAAGCGCTGTCCGACCCTGATCCACCCGAAGAACCGCGATGGTTGGTTCCGGATGGATCTGCGGTCGGGCTGGATCTCCTACGCCGAGGTGCTGTTCATCAAGCCGAAGAGGGCCTGATTCTGGTGGTACGTCCGGCGCGGGGAGACGACCGCGTGGTGAGGCGACCTGCCTCCTCCGCGCCGGCGTCCCAGGAGCGCCCGTGGCCCCACGGGCCGCCGGTTTACGGGGAACTCGGCCTCCATGCCGCCCGGCCGGCGCCGGGCGGTGGCCGCCCCAGTACCGTTCCACGGTGGGTATCGGTGCTTCTCATACCCCGTGGACGTCAGCCGTAGAGCATTGCTGGACCGGCCGCGGCCACAGGGGCGAACGCCCCCGCGGCCATGCCCACGAGGCCGTGGGCGCTCCAGTGCGGGCCCGGAGTTGGAGCAGAATGCGGTGTCGATGCGGGCCAATGCTCTACGCCAGACGTGGAATCGGTATCAGGGCCCTTTGCCCCGGGCGAACTCGGCCTGCACCTCGTCTGCCGTCAGCGCTCGAGCCCAGAGGCAGACCTCGTCCATGAGCCCCTGGTAGAACGACGGGGGGTCCTGCTGGTTCGGCAGGCCACACCAGGCTTCGCGACCGAGGACGAGCGGCTCCATGTTGGCCAGGTGCTTCTGGCTGTTCGCCTTCTCTCCGGCGACCTGGCCATTGCAGTAGACGGTGACGCCCTTGCCCTGGGTGACCACCGCCGCCACGTGGTTCCATTCGCCCTCCTTGACCACCGCCGCCGAGCGGAAGTTGAAGCTCCACGAGTCGTCCGTGTCGGTGCCCTCGAACTCCAAACCGCCATCCCACAGCGAGAGGATGTAGGGTGCTCCGGTCGCCGCAAAGCGTTTGCCGATAAGGCCATGTCGGCCTTTGACCGTGTCCGGCCTGATCCATAGGCTGAGGGTGACGTCCTGCAGGTTGAACATGACCGGCTCCTCGACCCGTAGGCAGCCCTGGCCATCGAACCGCGCCGCCTGGCCCCTCAGTCCCTCCTGCACCAGGCTGACGCCAGAACCGCGTGCCGCGAAGCCGTTTCCGGTCGCATCCGTGAGCCTGTAGATGATGCCGGCGGCATCCACCACCGCCTTCTCGAAGTCCCAGATGGCCATCGGCGCGGGGTTGCCGAGGTACCGCTGTCGGCGCTCCTCCTCGGCCTTGAGCGCGGCCACCTCGTCGGCCACCTCCGTGGTCACGTTGCGGAACTGGTTGCCCGCCAGCCAGACGTCGTGCGCGGTCTGGAACCGATGCACGCCGACGGTGCTGTTCTCGATGGTATTGCCCTCCACCACCACACCGGACACCAGTGGGTCCGTCCGGCCAGGCGGGGCCCGGCCGAGCTCGCTGCCCAGCACGATGCTGGCGTTGTTACACAGGTGGTTGCGGCGGATGACCGTTCCCAGCGTGATCGGGTGCTTCCAGTCGCCGCCGACGAGTCCGTAGACGCCGATATGCGCGTCGCCCGAAAGCCGCCAGTTATCGTGGTCCGCCCGGTAGCAGTTCCCCTCCAGGATCTGGTTGTCGAGCCACTGCACGAACCAGCTCGGCTGGATGCCGTTGTAGTACATGCCGAAGTTGTGGTAGCCGGCGGTGCGCGTCGAGCGGTTCCCCGCGGCGATATGCTCCAGAGCGGCGCCGTAGAGCTGGACGGCCATGCCCGTGTCGGTGAACTCGTTGTCGACGATGAGCCACTGATGCAGCAGGTAGACGATGCTGACCGTCGAGGTCGGGTCAGGCTGCACGTCCCATGGCCGGTCCACAAGCACCTTGGTGGGACCATCGAAACCGGCCAGTTGGCGCCACTGTCCAACGCCTTTGCCGGCAACCACGTAGACCGCCGCGCCGAGCCAGCGCGGTCCCGTGTCCTTGGCCGGCTCGGGCAGCGTCAACGTCACCCCCTCGGCCGCGGCTAGCGGCCCGTGGTAGACCTCGCCGGAGGCATCCGAGGTGATGGGTTCCCGGTCGCCGCCGGACTCCATCGCGAAGCGGTTGTGGCCCAGGTAGACGTGCGACAGGTTCCCGAAGCCGAGGCCCCCTGCCGCCCCCCAGGACATGAGGTCGCAGCCCAGGTAGTGGTTGTTCTCCATGATCACCCCGTCGCCGCCGAAGACCCCGCCGCCGCCCCAGCGTCCGGAGCCGAGGGTGTTGCCCTCGATACGCGCGCCCCGCGGCTGTGTCAGGCTGAGGACGCAGCTTGATGAGTGCAGGTCGCAGTCGGTCACCTCGAGGTTGCGGCCGCCCAGGACCACCAGCCAGTAACCGCCGCCGAAGCCGACCTTGAGCCCTTCGCGGTAGCGCCGGTCCACCTCCTCGGGCGTCATGTGGCCACGGTAGATGTTGGCCCGGACCCGCACCCGGCGCAGGAAGACGTCGCCGGCGTCAGGCCCCTGGGTGTCGGCCGAGAGGAAGGTGCGGTAGTTGCTGCAGTACAGGGTGATATCCTCGATCCCGAAGGAGTTGCTCCCGGCCAGTAGCGCCTTTGGCGGTTCGTCCATCTCCGGCCAGAACAGGCACGACAACTCCTGCTTCTCCCCCCGCAGCACCGTGCCGCGCGGGAGGCTCAACGCCTCGGTGACCTGGTAACGACCGCGCGGGAGGGTCACGATGCCGCCGCCGTTCTCCTGGGCTTCCGCCAGCGCCGCCTGCACGGCCACGGTGCTGTCGATGAGGCCCGTGTTGTCTGCACCGAAGTCATTGACATTGAATAGCTTATCTGACCATTGCTGGGGGGCTGAGACCAGCCCCTTCACGGCCCCTGACCACGCGGCCGTGCCGCCACCGCCGTTGTGGAGAAGGACCTCGTACTCACCCGGGGGCAGGTCCGCCGGCAGGTTGACCCTGGCGGTGTAGGCATCCGCCGCCGTCGGGGTGAGACGGACGCTGCGGGGCCCGCGCAGGAGGACTCGAGTCGCCGCGGTGCCCTCCCGCACCAGGTTCTTGCCGAAGAGCCGCAGCCAACCGCCCGGACGCGCCGTCGTGCCCGCGTCGCCCTGGACCCACCAGACCGCGGGGCGGTTGAGGAGGCCGACGACCGCGCCAGCGGGGCCGCTGAGGCGGTAGGCGACGGCCCCCGGCCTCAGGTCTGGCGGCAGGGCGAACTTCACCGCCGTATCGCTCGCCTGGATGGCCGCCACCTCGCGGCCGCCAGCAGGCCACTCGAGCGGCCCGGTCCCAGGGTCGCCCGTCGCCGAGTCCGACACCCGCGCCACCTCGATGACAGGCTTCTCGCCAAAGCCTGCACCGAACGCCATGACCGTCTCGCCCGGACGTACCGGGTCGCTGGCCCAGAAGACCACCGGCGGCGCGGCCCATGCGGACACGCCGGGGAACGACAGGAAGATGCCGAGCAGCACCCATGGGGCCCGGCCTGTGGCGATCCTCATTGGGTCCCCTTTCCTCGCTGCATACGGATACTGCCGAGGGCCGCCTGCAGGAGCAGGGGTACTGTGAGAGCCGCGGTCCGCTCCGGACGGGCGGACTTGGGCATGCCCTTGGCCTCACTCCACCCGCACCGTGACCCGGTCGCCATAGCTGGTTCCCGGGCGGACGCCCTGCACGCTGTACGTCCCACGGGCGAGCTCGACGGCGTCACGGCTGGCGAACTCGCCGACGAACTGGCCGTTGACATACCACCATAGCGTCTCCTGACGGGCAGAGGAAAGCGTCAGCCGCAGCAATCCTCCCTCGGCTAGGTAGTCGCCCGGGCGTGGGAGCAGGATCTGCGGTGGCTCCGCTGGGGGCTGGGGTCCCGCCCCGGCAGCGGTGGCGGGTCCTGCCCGCCGGGCGCAGGCCGGGCACGTGCGGGCCGGCACGCCGGCAATCCGCAGGCCCGGCTGGACGGACGGGCAGGCAAAGCCTGCCGGCAGGCCGCTGACGGTGCAGACCTGGACAGACTCGGTCCCCGCCGGCGCCGGCAGCGGGCTCGGTCGCGTCCCGGCGCCGATCCGCCGGAGGATATCGGCCACGACCGGGGCTGCGGCTGAGGCGCCGACCAGGCTGGCCGCCGGCCGACCGCTCTTGTTGCCCAGCCAGACGCCGATGGTCAGGTCGCGGTTGACGGCCAGGCACCAGGCGTCGCGGTTGCCGTTGGAGGTCCCGGTCTTCCAGGCCACGGGGAGGTCCGGCGCTCCCGGGAGGGGCAGAGTCGCCAGCATATCGAGCACCAGCGTTGCGGCTCCCGGACTGATGGCCGGCCGGCCCTCGCAGGCAGGCGCCGGTTCGCAGAAGCGCGGCGCGACCACACGGCCGCCCCGCGCCAGGGAGGCATAGGCCCCCGTCAGTTCCAGCAGGGTCACCTCGCCACTACCCAGGGCCAGGCTCAGGTAGAGCACGGTCGCCGGGCGCCGGCTCAGGCTGTCCAGTCCGCAGCGCAGCATGAGGCCATGAACGGTCTCTGGCCCCACGGTTTCCAGGAGCCGGATCGCGGGCGTGTTCAGGGACCGGCTCAGGGCCTCGCGCAGGGTGACCGAGCCGTAGTACTGGCCATCGAAGTTGCCGGGACGGTATCCACCATAGCTCAGCGGCCCGTCGCAGAGCCGGGTCTCCGGCAGGGCCACCCCCGCATCCAGGGCCGCTGCCGCGATGAACGGCTTCAGGGCAGACCCCGGCGACCGCGGTCGCCGCGCGGCGTCGACCCAGCCGCTGCCGGGGGTGTCGGGATCCAGGGTCCCGACCATGGCGCGCACTGCCCCCGTCGCGTTCTCGATGACGACCGCGGCGCCGTCGCCGACCTCGGGCAGGCGTGCCACGTGGGCCTTGAGGGCGGTCAGGGCAATGTCCTGCCAGCGCCGATCCAGGGTGGTGACGAGCGTCCCGCCGCTCTGCGTGCAGGCCTTGCCCACGGCCGCACAGAACAAGGGCTCGCGGCGGGGCAGCCCGGGCCGCGGCTCCCCGGGGTGCCAGGGCAGGACGCCTAGGGGCAGGGCGTCCACGTGCTGGGCTCTGGCGGCGGAGATCAGCCCGGCGGCGACGAACTGCCCGAGCACGGATCGGCGCCGTTCCAGGGCGCGCTCCGGATGGCGGTCCGGGCGGTAGGCGGCCGGGCGTTGCGGCAGACCGATGAGCAGGGCTGCCTCGGCCAGCTCAAGCCTCGCCGCCGGCTTGCCGAAGTAGGCCCGCGAGGCGGCCTCGACCCCCACGAGGTTGCCGCCGAAAGGCGCCTGGTTCAGGTACTGCTCGAGGACCCACTCCTTGGGGTGCCGCGACTCCAGGTCCCAAGCCCGGAGCACCTGCAGGCCCTTGGCGCGCCAGCCACGGCGTTCCGGGCAGGCCAGGCGGGCGAGTTGCATGGTCAGGGTCGAGGCCCCCGAAACGATGTGGCCGGCGCCGAGGTTGCTGCCGGCGGCCCGGGCGGCGGCCAGCCAGTCCACGCCATGGTGCTGCCAGAAACGCTTGTCCTCCTCGGCGACGGCGCCCTGGATGAGCCAGGGCGACATTCGTGCCAGCGGCACAGCGATCTGCCACTGGTCGTCCACTCCGAGATCGACCCGCAGGGGGACCCCCGTACGGTCGGTGTAGACCGTTGACATCCGTTCCGCCTGCAGTCGTCCCTCGTCCACACGACCGAGGAGCCGGAGCCAAGTCCACAGGCCCCAGGCGACCAGGCAAAGGCAGGCAAGGACCACGGTCCAGACGGCCATGCGGCGGCCAGTCCGCGGGCGCAGGGACAACCCCTCGGGCCGGCCCGGCGCAGGTCCGGCGGCCCCCACCGCCGGGAGTCGCCGCGACGGAGCGCGCCTCCCACACTGCTGTAGGGCGCCTGCTGGCGCACCAGTGCCCGCCGTCGCGTCTGGCCGCCACGGCTCGCGCCGCCAGCGCCACAGCCCGCGGAGCAAGGCTCTCGCGAACGAGGGCTCATACCGATTCCACGTCTGGCGCAGAGCAGTGGTCGATACCGTGCCCTGTGGCCGCGCAGTCCCCGGTCTCCCGGCTGGAGCGCCCACGGCCTCGTGGGCATGGCCGCGGGGGCGTTCGCCCCTGTGGCCGCGGCCGGTCCAGCAATGCTCTGCGGCTGACGTCCACGGGGTATCACTCGATGGCCTGTCGACCATGCGCATCGCCTGCGTCAGCTACTCCACCACGATCCGGCCCGTGCCGCCCGACTCGCCGGCCACGGCCGGGTCATACATCGCCTCTGCCCGTACCCTCGGGATGGCGAAGTCACCCCGCGTGATGGCGCGAACATGGTACTCGTAGGCAACCTTCGGCGGGCCGCTCAGGTCCGTGCACAGGACCAGGCGGTCATCCTGACGCTGGACGGTCCGGACGGCCATGTCGCTGCCGCTGTCTGTTGGGGTGACGCCCTGCCGGGTCGACAGGGACGCGTCCTCGATCTCGAACCCCCCCGGCAGGAGGTCCGCGACCACCACGTTCTCCCGGCGCGTCGGTGTCTCCAGGACGATCCGGACTTGCACCAGGTCACCGTGCCGGACCCGCACGACCGGCTTGCCGTCCAGGGTCACGTACTGGCGTTCCACCGCGATGCCCTGCCGGACGGCCGCGGTCGGCGTGGTGACAGGCACGCCGCGTTCCTGCCAGCTCACGAACACCGGGCCGCCCTCGGCCGTGACGGTCAGGCCGCCCGCCAGGTCGCTCTGCCTCAGGGACAGGACCTCGGTGCCCGACAGGCGGCGGGTGCGGTCGGTGCCGCCCAGGGCGATGAGGGCCGTCCCATTGCCCGGGCTCGGTTTGCGGTGGGCCAGGGCCAGCACCACCAGGGCGTTGTCCTGGGTCGTCCCCCAGTGGCCCTCGGCATGGCGCCGTCGCCGGAGCAGGTCCGCCAGGGGGTCGGCCGCCTTGTGGCCCGGGCAGACATCGTTCACCACGCAGAGCGCCAGGGCGGTCCGGCGCACCTCGCTGTCCATATCCCAGCCCAGCTTGCCCTCGAGCAGCTCGCCCCGCAGGGCCTTGTCTACCACCGGCATACCCACCGCAGGCTCTCCGGACCGGACCAGCGCCGCACCGGCCAGCAGGCGCACCAGCGGGGCCTCGTCCGTCGGGGCGGCCATGGCTCTGGCCAGCTCGCGCTCGGGATGGCCCAGGGCCGCCAGCAGGTAGAGCGCGTAGGCGCGGTCGCCGACCGGGACCTCGGTTCCGGTCGCGCGTCCCAGCACGGCATCGCGCAGGAAGCGTAGCGTCCGGGCCCGCAGATCCGGGTCCACCGGGGTGCCCGTGCGCTCGGCCTCCAGCAGGAAGTGGCTGGCATACAGCGAGCCGCTCAGCCACAGGTCGTCGCTGCCAGCCCACATGCTGAAGCCTCCTGACGGCAACTCGGAGGCCGCCATGACCCGCAGCGCCCGGGCCACGGGGCCGGTCTCCGGAGGCGTCGGGAACAGGTCCGGGAGCGCGACCGAGGCCATGGCCGCGCTGAGAGTCTGCTCGAGGCATCCGTAGGGGTACGCCAGCAGCCAGGCCAGGGCGGCGCTGGTCTCGACGTGGTTGGTGGCGGCGACCTGGACGCTGAGGCTGGAGCTGCCGGTGAGGAAGCCCTCGCTTGGCCGCGGCGAGAAGGGGGCCCCCGGCAGCACGCGCTCCAGGCCGCTGCGGTAGACCGGCAGTGCCGCCGGGCGGACCTGGAGGAAGTCGGTCACACTGCGGCGATGCTCACCGGACTCGGCCTGGAGGGTGACCGTGACGCGTCCGGTTTCGCTGGCGGCGGCCTGGCAGGTCCAGCTCACGGTCCCGCCGCTGCCGGCATCGAGGGTCACGCTCTGGGCCGCCTCCGGTGAGACGATGCGTGCCGGTCCCGCCAGGCTCAGGACCGTCCTGACCGGCCCCCGGCCCGCCTCGGCCGTCACCACCGCGCCCAGGCGGAAGGTGTCTCCCGGCGCGACGGCCCGCGGGGCGGTCGCCAACACGGTGATCGGTGAACGGACCTTCACGGCCCGGTCGGCGCTGCCCACGGCGCGCGGGTTCACCGCCACCGCCATCAGCCGCAGCTCGCCCGTGTGGTCCGGCAGGTCGATGGTGACCTTGGCCCGGCCACTGGCGTCCACCTCGATCTCCCGAGAGGCGACCACCGCATGCCGTACGTCTTCAGGCCGGATGCGGGCTAGGAAGGTCGCCATCCCATCGCCTCCGATGGTCGAGACCGTGCCGTTGAGCGCACTGGTGTCGGTGGCGATATCCTCGTAGAGATCCGCGACGATGGCCTGGCAGCGCCGCGGTCCGTGGAAGTAGCCGAATGGGTCCGGCGTGGCATGGCGGGTCAACGCCAGCACGCCCTCGTCCACGGCCATCAGGTGCACGGTGGCCGGCTGGGGTCGGCCGCCCGTGCTCAGGCGCAGGGACACGGGCAGAGCCTGTGCTGGACGGACCACGGCCGCCGCATCCAGCTCGACGTCGAGGCGCCGGTCTGCGTGGGTCACGGTCAGTGCCGCCAGTCCGAACAGGCGCTCGGTGAACTCGCCGGACTCCTCTGCCGACGCCACCACGGTCACGGCCACGGCACAGGTCCCCAGGGGCGTCCTCGGCACGGTCACCCGCAGCGTGTTCTCGCCCACCCGTATGGGCTGAATCACCGTGGTCTCGACCCGCGCGGTCAGCGTCGTCACGATGGCCTGGCCCGCGGCCTGACTCATCAGGGCGACGGCCGCGGTCTCGCCCTCGGCATAGGCCGGCTTGTCCGTCTTCAGAGGCACCACCGACGGGCTGGCGACACGGGCCACTCCGCCGCCACCGGCCATGTGCCAGAAGTGCAGGGCCGACTGGGTCTGCCCGTCCTCGCCCACCAGCCGTAGCGCGTAGAGACCCGGTCCCGGACAGGAGACGCTGAAGCGCCCCTTCCCCTCGGCCGTCGGCGTCCGGACCCTCCCCGATGAGATGCGGGTAAGGACCCGCTGCCAGTCCCGCACGTAACGGCCCTCGTCGCCGCGGCGCATGACGTAGTCCCAGTCCACGTCCAGGAGCTCCCAAGTCAGCCGGCCCGGGCTTGGGTGCAGGCTGCCGTCAGGGTTCAGGCTGACCCACTCGAACAGGCGCAGATCATGGTTGGCCGCGTCCGTTGCGTCGGCGCCCTCTGCCAGGCTGATCCCAAGGTAGAAGGGGACGGGGTCCAGGGGGGCCGTGGCGGCCGCGGTGACCGTTTCGCCGCCGGGAACGGCCACGCTGGCCGTGAGGGTGGCGCGCAGGGCCGCCCGGGCGTGAAGCCGCTCCGGCAGGGGCAGGCTCGTGGTGGCCGCCCCCGTGGCGTCCGTATTGGCCTCGGCGGTGAGGGGAGCCAGGCCCTCCCTCTCGCGGTCCTCGTCGCCGAAGACGAACCGGTCGAAACCGTCCGGGGCGAACGGGGCCTCCTCGAGCGCGAGGCGGAAGCGGACCTGTCCCCCGGACACCGCCGCGCCGTAGTAGTACTGGGCGTTCAGGGCCGCCGTCACGGTGGCCCCTGCGCGGTAGCGCTCGCGGTCGAGCTTCAGGCCG
>Ga0172371_10012002_pt1 | contig 11459 bp, 9 predicted proteins | sample Lak12m_FD_114543 | JGI IMG/M metagenome (GOLD analysis project Ga0172371, IMG submission 114543) | Freshwater microbial communities from Kabuno Bay, South-Kivu, Congo - kab_022012_12m | ecosystem: Environmental > Aquatic > Freshwater > Lake | place: Democratic Republic of the Congo: South-Kivu...
TCGAAAGGAAAAGCTGTGCTGTCAGGCGCCCTCGCCTGACAGCCGACCTTAGTCTGTGGTATCGACCCTCTGTGGTCGACACTATTTTCATGCTTCGGGGTGCGCCGTCAGGCGTATGTGGGTTTATCTTCTGTTCCTGCCGACACCGCCGTCACTCGATAGAAAAACACCCCATTTTCCAGCGCTCCCGCATCGGTATATTCCGGCTGAGTCACCGAACCTATCGGCGTCAGCCCGATAATCTCGAAATACGGCGTTTCCGAACGATAGATGTTATATGATATTGCCCCCGTAAAAGGTGACCACTGCAAAACCACATTATCCCCTTCAATCGTAATTGTCAAATCATCGATCACCTGCGGAGGCGTCTGGTCGAAGTAGAAAGCGCCGATGTCGGCGATGGTTCTGTCCGGATCAAGATGAATGGTTGGATCTCCGGCGTCGATGCTAGGGGAATTCGCCGTTAGAAAAAAGGCGGAATCGCCTATCGTGGAATAAAATAGAGGGGCGAGGAAGATGTTGTGGTAGATATCGCAGGAATCGCCGTTGGCGTTGACAGTGATAATGATTCTCATGCCTGCAGGGGGATTACAAAAACTGCCGTTTTCATTATTATAAAAATCGCTATAAGCTGCGGTAGTATTGGGGCAATTGTTCAAATAAACGCCGCAGAAGCCAAAAGTACCTTCAACGATGATATTCAGAATAGCCGGATTGGAAGATGAGCTTCTATAAATACCGCCGCCGTTGTATCCCGCCGAGTTATCGTCGATGACGCAATTAGTAATTGCCGGGCTGGAATTAGACAGACAGATCCCCCCGCCTTCTCCTATACTGTTTCTTAAAAGTCTTTTCGCATGTTTAGGCAGGGATAGAACAGTGAGCCTTTCCCGGAATACCGTCTGACCTTGTCATTCCCGCGCAAGCGGGAATCCAGTTGTTTGTAAATTATAGACATAGAGATTCATGCTTACGCGGGAAAGACGGATTTCGGGGCTTTTATTAATTGTGTGACAGGTTCAGTGTTCTGTCCCTACAATCGGAAAATAGTAATCAGAACGGGTATATTTACTTAATTACTTCACTACTGTGAAGCTATGTTTTTCTTTGCTTTTCCCTAATCGCTCTTCGCTTTTCGCTAATCCCTGCTTTTATCCATGCTCATACATCCGGAAAATCATATTAGCCAGCGCCCCGGCAGCGAAAGCGGTAATAGAGGCGAGTAATCCGAAAATAAGCGGATGGTTTTGCGCTAAATTCGCCATTTGCGCCGCTAAACCGGCGGTTTTCACGGTTATTTCCGCTTCACTCCAGCCGTTTAATCTTCCTTCTTTAATCGATAGTACCCGCAATTTGTATTTCCCCATCGGCACTCGATCGCAAAGCTTGAATTTATAATGAAATAATCCGTTGCTATGCAGAACGATTCCGTCATTATCTATTTTATAGAGCCCCTGCTTTTCCTTCAATTCGATAAAGCCGCTGTAAAGCTTGTTGAAATCGTCTGGAGCGGTTTTACCGCTGACCCGTTCAGTTTGGCTGTGAGATAAATGATAGTGATAATCCGCCGGGAAATTGCGGGTGTTAAGTTCACTGCTGAGCAAATCGCTGAGGTTTTCCGGTTTGGCGGAAGCGAACATATAAAGCGCGGGCATATTTTCCAGTTTAAACTTTTTCACCGCCAGCCAGAAGATCAGCCGCTTCTCCTCCTTCACCAATTCGATAGGCGGGCAGTCGGCGGATACCAGCGCGGCGAAAACATTGTCGCTGCTATCAGGCGCTTTGCCGAATAAACAGACTTTACTGCCGTGATAGACCAGGGTTACCTTTAAAGTGTCGCTGTCGGTCAAAATGGGGAAGCTTTCCAGCGCCGATGACAGTCTGAATCCCAATAAAATTATGAAGGTTATGCAGCTGACTTTTTTCATTTCAATTACCTCCCAGGATACTGATGACATTTTCCGGGGCAATGATAATATCGAAAAGCATTTTCAACATTACTATCAGGATGATGACCGCGAAAAGTGAACGGATTTTTTCCGCCGGCATTTTTTGGCTGACATCAGCGCCAATTTGCGCCCCGAATACCGACCCGGTGAAAAGCGTGATGGCTAAGACTATATCGACCGTATGGTTAAATACCGCCTGCTGCACCGTCACATTTACTGCTACTAAGACAGTTTGGAAGAGCGAAGTGCCCACCGCCATAATGGTAGGCATCCCCATAATATAGATCATCATCGGCATCAACAGCACTCCTCCGCCCACCCCCATTACCGCCGCTAATAATCCAACAATAGCGCCAATTGCGAAAGGAAATAGAACTGAGACTCTGATTCCGACTTTTGGGAAGTCAGTCTGTAGGGGGAGTCCTTCCAAGAAGTTGTTTATTCGGCGGGAACGGCTTTTTCGGGGTGATTTGGCCGGTTTGGTGGAATTATTTTTTAACCGGCTTTTTAGACTCTCGGAGAGCATTAGAAAGCTGATTAAACCTAAAAGCAGGACATAAAGCAGGCGGAGGGTAAAGTCGAAATTACCCATATTCCGCAGGATTTTTACCACCTGCACTCCCAAAGTTCCCCCGGCAATACCGCCCGCAAGGATGCAGGTTCCCATTTTAACATCGATATTTCCCATCCGGTAGTGCGCGGCGGCGCCGGAAGCGGCGGTGGCGATAATCTGATTGAAGCCGCTGGCGGCGGCTACCGCCGGAGGGATACCGATCATCATCAGTAAAGGCGTCAGAAGGAACCCTCCTCCCACGCCAAAAAGCCCGGAAAGAAAACCTACTACCGCGCCCAGTGTAATCAATATCAACACATTCACGCTCAGTCCGGCGATGGGTAAATATATCTCCATAATTATCCTGAAAAACTCTAAAAGTCAAGAGAAGTGTTCAAGTTAGCAAATATTATTTGTGGTGTCAGGCGCCCTCGCCTGACACATACTAAACGCCTGCAGGGCGTCATACTGGCGCTACGCAGTAGTCCCTGCGGGAAAAGCCAGTATCCATAATCTAAATATGTGGTGTCGATCCACTGTGGTCGATAGCATGTCTTTGAAATACAAGCTAATGGTGTTGACTACGGAGAGTCGACATCACATAGACTGTTTAGCTTTCTGAAGTCCCCCGATTGCGTCATTGCGAAAGGCTGAAAGCCTTGAAGCAATCCACTGTGTAAAAAACTTATATACCGTTTCCAAAAATTCTTTTCGCATGTTGAGGTAGGGACAGAACACTGTTCTGTCCCTACAATCGGAAAATATTAATCAGAATGGGTATAGATACAAAAAGCTAAAGTCATACACTTAAACAAAAAACCCGCAGACCGGCCGCGGGAATTTATAAAATCGAAACGCTTCAATCAAGCGAGAATTCTGCCGATATTATCGCGTAATTCATTCAAAGTAAAAGGTTTATGAAACACTTCAAGCGCGCCTTTAACGCTAATCCGTTCCGCTTCGTCATAATCCAATTCTTTGCCGGTGGTCATTACAATTTTTAATTCTGGAATCGCCTTTTTCAAGGTTTCCAACACCGCCTCGCCCGATATTCCCGGCATAAATAAGTCGCACATTATTAAATCCGGGCGCTGTTCCAGAGCCAAACTTATTCCGCTTTTACCGTCTTCGGCTAAGATACAATCGTATCCAAAAATTTTTAATACTTCAAAAGCTAAGCTGCGAATGACTTCTTCGTCGTCGATTACCAGGATTTTTTTCATTAATAGGGTTGATTTATTCGGAAGTTAGGAATATCATAGAATATAGTTTAAAAAACCGATATATGCAACTGCGCAGAACATTTATCTCAAAATAAGTCAGCAAGTCAGCAAGTCGAAAGTTGTGGTGTCAGGTGTCCTCACCTGACACCATAAATATTATTATTCTCCGATAAAACACGATTTGTCACTCCGGCGAAAGCCGGAGTCCAGACTTGGCAGCATAATAAAAGCTGGATTCCGACTTTCGTCGGAATGACAATACTGGCGTCTTTTTATTTAAGTGATTATTACTCTTACTACTACATATACCGGTTTTGAATATTAATTTCCGATTGTAGGGACAGAACACTGTTCTGTCCCCACCTAAACATGCGAAAAGACTTTGGGGAAATGGTATAATAGCAAAGAACCGTTGAAAGTTGTGATGTCAGGCGCCCCCGCCTGATACCACAATTGATTCCGTATGATATACTGGCTGCAGACCCGGTAAAAACCGCTATAATTGTCAATCCACCGCTTCCATCGGCTCGGTAATTAAAATTACCCGCGTGACCGCGCGGTCAAGATCGATGAACCATCCTTTGACCGTGAGCCCTTCGTCCGATTTCTCAAAATGCTGTTTTTGTTCCCAGCATCGCTGGAAAACTTCTATTTCCAGCGGCGCAGGTTTTATGGGAAAAACGATGCTTTCGGAACCCGCCCGGCAGGTTATCTCCCCATCGTCGAAAATAGTCATCACCGCCGGCCTGAACTGCAGACAGCGCCGGGCAAGTGTTTCATAAGAAGCGTGGGGATAGAGCCCTTTGAGTTTTTCCAAATCCCAAGCCGCGGAATCGGGGATAAATTCCCGTTCCGGCAGCATCAAATCCGCCGCATAACGGTCGGCTTCGCGTTCTTCATAATCGTTCGGCGAAGGAGAATGCCCTAGGACTATATGCGCCAATTCGTGGCAGAAAGTCCAATTCCGCCTTTCCGGCGCTAAATGCCGGTTGATGACAATTTCATTATCAATCTTATAGCCCCGGATCCCTTCATCCAAAGATTCCAGCCGGAAAGGAATTTGATAGTTCCGGGAAATCGCCCGGATGAAATCGTATTCAGGGGCGTCCTTTTCATCGCATATAAAAAAGGCGTCAGTCAAATTTGGATTTGGTTGTATTCGTTCTGCAAAACCCGGTAAAGCAGATGCAGCGCAGCGGTGGCGCTGCGCAGACGATTGATTTTACGGTCGTTCTGGAAAGAATGTTTTTCCACTTCCAACCCCTGTGGGTGGAATAGGGCGATGTAAGTAGTGCCGACAGGCTTTTTAGGAGTACCGCCGTCCGGTCCGGCAATCCCGGTTATCGCCAGCGCGAATTGGGCATTCGCCCAATTAGCGGCGCCTTCAGCCATCGCCGCCGCCACTTCCGCGCTCACCGCGCCGTGCCGCTCGATCAAGCCTTCCTCCACGCCCAGCATATCCGATTTAGCTTCGTTGGAATAGGTGATGAAGCCCCGGCGGAAAAAGACCGAAGCTCCGGGAATTTCCGTGATGATGGAAGCTAATAATCCGCCGGTGCAGGATTCCGCCGTCGTAACCCGCCAGCCGTGCCGGGTGAGGATTTCCCCCACCACTCCCGCAAGTTCCGCTTGACCAGTGCCAAAAATATGTTCCCCGATTGTGTCGGCGATGCGCTCTTCCGCCTCGCGAAGAATACTGTCGGCTTCATCTTTTGATAAAGCGGTCACCGTCACCCGCACATCCACTCCCATATAGGAAGGCAGGAAAGCCAGCTGCGTCTGTTCGATATCCCATTCGCCGATTTTTTCCGCCAGCAGACTTTCGGCGATGCCCGCGGTGCGAAATACTTTAAATACTGCGGGCAGACCGCGGTTTTCTTTCAGTAAAGTCGGAATGATAAAATCGTCCAACATTCCTTCCATCTCCCGCGGCACCCCGGGAATGGAAAAACAGAGGAAGTCATCCCGGCGGAAAAAAATCCCAGGGGCGGTGCCGTTTTGATTGGGGATGATTTCCGCCCCGGTGGGGAATTCCGCCTGGTACTTCATATTCTTCGCTAATTTTATCCCCCGCCGGTTGAATCTCTCTTTAATTTGCTGGTAAATATCCTCGCGGAATTCCAACTTTTCACCAAAATAGTCAGCTAAAGCAGGGCGGGTGATATCGTCGCTGGTCGGACCCAACCCTCCGGTCAAAATCACAATCCCTAACGCCTGTTCGCAGCGCTGCAGCGCTTCCTTGATGGCGCTTATATCGTCACCGACGGATATTATCTGTTTAACTACAATACCGGATTCGGATAACTTACGGGCGAGGTAACCGGAATTAGTATCGCGGCGCTGCCCGTTTAAAATTTCCTCTCCGATAACGATAATACCAGCGGTTGAAAGTTTATTCATTTTATCAGTAAAGTAAAAGTTGTAAAAAATCGGTACCTATTTAGTGTTTAAAGAAGGTTTTTCAAAACTCGAAGTCCGCAAGTATAACAATCCCGAAAAAGCCGTCATCCCCGCGCTGATTAAAATCAGGAAATGCACAATGGGCAGAAAAATCTGATCCTGAAAAATCGGATATTTCCATCCTAACAGCGGTAAAACATCCCGCGCATTGAAATAAACTAAAGCGAAAATCAAAGCGATTAATTGAAAAGTAGTTTTGAGTTTTCCCCAGATGGAAGTGATCACCGGGTTTTTCTTCGCCAGCGCCCACATTCTCAGAAAAGTGATGCCGAAATCCCGCAGAAAGATCACCATGATATAAAACAGCACCAGCATCGACCATTTCCCAAAATCTTCCCTTATCCAAATAGCGAAGAATGCGGATAAAGTGAGGAATTTATCGGCTAAGGGATCGGCGAATTTGCCGAATTCGGTGATTTCCTGGCGGCGGCGCGCCAGCTTCCCGTCATAATGATCGGTAATCGCTCCGGTAATGAAGGCAATGGTAGCGAAAAATTGCAGTACCGGCGAGGCTGAGAAGAAAAACAGCAGAAATACCGGCACCAAAATAAAGCGGATGACGGTCAGGATATTGGATATGGTCACTGGCATAGAATAATGATTGATTAAATCATAAAAGGATAAATTAAAAAAAGTCCTGCTAAAAAACAAGAATTTTGATGGTATAATTTTGAGGTCATCATTAAGATTGTAGGGATAGAACACTGTTCTGTCCCTACCAAAACATGCGAAAAGACTTTTTGGGCGCGCTGCCCAAATCCCCATGATGTGCTGTCGATCCTCTGAGGTCGACAGCATGTGATAGAAAAACAAATAAATGGTGTCGACTACAGAGAGTCAACACCACATGCCGGGAACATTTTTTGATTTTCCGCGACACTTCCTTTTAGAACTGGCATAGTAAGGATAATTCATCAATTGCCCTAACACTAAAAAAAAGCCCCGCCGGAGGCGGGGCTTAAAATTAAAACAATCGACCTCATTTTAAAAATAGCAGTTTCTGCGAAGCGGTCTGGCCGTCCACCGTCAGGCGGGCGAAATAAATACCGCTAGACAATGCGCTGGCGTCGAAAGTCACAGTGTGACTTCCTGCGGACTGCATTCCTTCTACCAATCGGGCGACTTCCCGCCCTTGAATGTCGTAAATGACCAAATCCACCACCGTAGAGCCGTTCAGGGAATAAGTCAATTCCGTAGTCGGATTGAACGGATTGGGGCTGGCGGCGGAAAAGTGGAAAAACGCGGGCAAAGTAACCGAATTCACCGGTTCATTATCCCACCCGGAGATATTCCAGTCGTTCACATTGCCGCTTGCATCCACTGCGGATTTTTCAAAAGTGAAGAAGTCCGAAGTGATGATGGCGCCGGTGGCGTAATTACCGGCATAAAGTGTATAAGTGTAGGTTCCCGCCGGAGCGCCGCCCGGGACATTCTGCGTCAAATCCCGCGCCAAAGATTGCTGCGGCGTTAAAGATACATTCAAACGCAGCAAGAGCGGCCCATACTGCGAGCCCGCCGGTAAAGTCACCAGCGACCAGACATCGAAATCGGCCGGTACAGCTCCGGCGTTTAACACTTCACCGGTGAAGGTGAACGCGCCGCCGCCCGGAGGAATGACTATCGGAGTGGTGGTGGGTTCAGCCGTCACCATCAGCGCCGGCGGAGGCAGCGAAGGCAGGAAAAGCAGGCAAAATTCGTTGGTAATGGTATGTGCCTTTTCATCATAGGCGCCGTTGTAAAGATATTGGATACCGTCGGTTTCCGAAGGATCTTCGATGCCGAGGGTGCATTCGTTCTGTATCGAAACGGATACCGCTTTGAACTGCATCTTGATTATGCCGTCGTTGGAAACCGTGGGATAGAAAGTGGGATCGTAAAGTATTATCTGGAAAGTCTCAAAATTTCCCACAGGAGTATATTGTTCGACATGGTTATATTCCACAATAAACAGATGATTCAGCGCATCGTACCATTGCCACACGCCGCCGGAATTATGCCGCTGCGGGGATAAATCTTCCCAGAAAGGCGCTATCATCGAAGGCGGGCCATCCGCCGTGGGAATAGCGCTGTTGGTGTGGTCGGTCGAAGTTATATATCCCATTCCCACCCAGCCGTCGGTGGAAATGCTGACAGAATCATAGGTCACGCCATAATATTTATAGTCGAACGGCAGGGCGTACTGGAATACTTGATCATCGTTGACAAACGGCACTTCCGTCCCCAATCCGCCGGAATCGGGGCTGATTTCGATCCACTGGTATTGCGGCAATTCCGGGGCGTCGAATGGATCGTAGGCTAAATAGCCGTAATCATCCGGACCGGTGGGGCTGTTGATGATATCGCCGACAACGAAAGAAACCGTCACATCGTCGACATAATTGGAATCGGCGGTCAGATGCAAATTGCAGGCGGCGACATACCCTTGCGGGCAGCCGGCAGCGATATCGATGATATAATCAGGAATCCCCGTTCCCTGCTGGAAGGAAGCCAAATTGGGGAAAAGGGCCGTGTTTTGGGTAATGGTCAAATTCGGGTCGACGGTGGTCAGGAAACCGGAGATGTTAGTCGCTTCCGCATTTCCCACATTGCTCAAAGTCAAAGTCACGGAAACAGTTTCGCCCGGGTCGGCGGCGCCGTTATTGTTGCCGCCGATATCGTCGATAGCGGTCTCCGCTAAACAAAGATAAGGGCCGTTGCCGGTCGGCCAGAGCGATACTCCCTGTCCGATGCCGTTGGGGATATCGTCGTATTGCGGGTCCTCGTTTTCGAAATCGTGTTCGACGGCATAGCGGAAAGCTTCGTCCATCGTCACGATGCCGTTATTGTTGTAGTCGGCATCGACCTGAACGCCGTAAGCGTCTTCACCTTTGACCGCAGCCGTCCAATGAAAGACATAGGTATCGTAGACATAATTGGGGCCCATCGCCCAGGAATTCTGATTATAGGCGCAGGCGGAAGAACCGATTATCGGTCCCGGAGGGAAGACCGCATTATCCAGGAAGCCGCCGGAATAGCAGGGCTCGAGAGTGAATATGATTTCGCAGTCCGGCAAAGCGGCCAACAGTTCGGCGAAATGCGCATCGGTCAATTCCTGCTGATTCCACAGGTTCTCCACCACATCCCATCCCCCGGTGCCGGAACCGTGATCCGTAGTAAAGATGAAGAGCTTATCCCCGGCGGTTAACAATCCCGCCAGCGAATCGAAAACCGCATCCACTGCGTTTAAAAGGCAGGGATACATAATATCGGCGTCGCCGTCATTGTCGAAATCGGGATTGGAATTTTGACCGTTGCTTTGGTCCGGGGCGGGATTTAAACCGTCGGAACACAATACAAAGATGTTGTTTTCCGGGAAGTTATAAGTGTATTGAATTGTGACATAGATATTCTGCAAATCGTTCCAATAGCGGACATGATTATTGCCGTTATTGTATCCCCCATTCATCAAAACGGCAAAACATTCCCCGCGGGTGGGAGGATTGGAACCTACAGTCGGAATGGGCGCCCGGCGGTTTTCCGCCGCCATCAATTTGCGGCTGATAACTGTTTCAAATAGCCGGTAGTCCTGATAATTCTGCGGCGGACTGGAAGCGTTTACCGCTGTCACTTCACCGCTGGCGGAAGCGACAAAAGCGTACTGCACCGCGTGGAAGAGGTTGGCGGCGGGGTAGAGGTCGATATATACCGCGTATCCGTCAGCCGGAGCGGTCAGCGCCATTTCTTTGGTGCCGCGGATTTCCGTCCCTGCTGAAAGCGGCCCCCAGACCATAATCGACACCTCATCGCTGCCCTGCGGCAGCAGTGCTGCGACCGCGGTCCTGACCGCCTGATCGGAATCAGCGATGGGCGCAGCGAAAACGGAAAAAACACTTAACAGTCCGATAGACAGAACAAGTAAGTATTTCATAGCATCTCCTTTTAATTTAGTAGGCAAGTGTGCAAGTTAGCAAGTGTTCAAGTACAAGCAGTGATAATACTTTGGTATCTCGAATTAATTACTATGTATCATCTTCAAACATCAAAATGCTTATTAACAAATAGCTGTCTCTTTTTGCATACAAAACCGGCATTTGCATATATTTTACGCAAAATATTCCTATTAATCAACAATATCCTTTAAACTGCAAAAGATATTCCAGTAAAAAAGTGTCCAAGTTTACAAGTTGGCAAGTTGGCAAGTTATTAATCCGAGCGAAAAATATTTTACATTTCAACCTTATGGATTATGCTCAAATCCCGGTACTGTCATTCCCGCGAAAGCGGGAATCCAGATGTTTGATAATTATGGAATTATTTACACTGGCTTTTCCCAGTATGACACCCTTCGGGCATTTTGGGACAAGCTCAATGTTCTGTTTCTATCAAACATGCGAAAGTACTCTCGAGAATTGTTATATCTGCGAGTTGCGAGCATTAATGCTGCAGAGTGCAGGAACTCTGCAGCACGAGGACACAGATTTTTCACTTGTTACTTGCTGTATTTATTTGACTTGCAGACTTGTTGTCTTGCAGACTTCTTTTAAAACAAATCATTTGCATAATAGCTTAAAAATTTGTATATTATATGGTAATAATTGCCGGGGTGGTGAAATTGGTAGACGCAGCGGACTCAAAATCCGCCGGGGCTCAAACCCCATGCCGGTTCGATTCCGGCCCTCGGCACTATTTCCTTCGACAAAGTAAGGGCAATTCTTGAATTGCCCTTACTTTTTTCTACGATACCGAATGCGCAGCCGAGTCTCTGCACTCATCAGCGTTTTGAAAATTAAACTACTTGTAGTGACAGAACACTGTTCTGTCACTACTACGGAATTCCTCGTTCCCTCGCTCCGGCGTGGAAATACCCAATGTCTAATACCGGTTCTTCTAATTATGGCTCTTCGCTGAATCGTGTGGGTAAAAATTCCCGGATTAATGTAGACAAGGGACAAACAGATTAAGGGTATTGTAGGTATTTTTGGTGAAAATCCCCCCTTCCCCCATAAGCGCTAAAATAAGGAATATTTTACTGAACATTGTTACAGATACTGTATTTTGCATTGAAACGATACCTGTCAGGTCACCGCTTCGCTAAAGACCTGACAGAACGCTATACACATATGTGATAAATGCTTATTTTAGCGCTTATGCCCCTTCCCCCCTTTAAATAAAGGGGGGAAAAGCAAACAGCTGTTCCACCCCACTTTCCCCCTTTCCTGAAACAAGTTCAGGACAAGTTTTAAAGGGGGAATTAAAGGGGGATTTTAAAAACAAATTATTCAAACTACCCACACA
>Ga0172371_10012004_pt1 | contig 11459 bp, 13 predicted proteins | sample Lak12m_FD_114543 | JGI IMG/M metagenome (GOLD analysis project Ga0172371, IMG submission 114543) | Freshwater microbial communities from Kabuno Bay, South-Kivu, Congo - kab_022012_12m | ecosystem: Environmental > Aquatic > Freshwater > Lake | place: Democratic Republic of the Congo: South-Kivu...
ACGCATACCCTAAATTTACCTTGCCGGAAGACTGCCGCGGTTCATTATGATTATATAATGTGAGTTCACGCTGATCCTTGCGTAAGTCCTGTCCGAGGCCATGATGCCCATGGGCTTGGGGTGGGGGCGTGCAGGGCAGGCGGCGTTTCCACCACCCCGTGCCCTGCTTGGCTGTGAAGAAAATTGGGGGCTATTTCCCGGCTTTCCTGAGGATGGACTTGATGGTCCGGACGACGGTCTCGGCTTCGCCGGGCTGGAGGAACTCGGGGTTGATGACGAGTTTGCCTTTGGGTTCCTTGAGTATGAAGGCGGGCTCGTTGAGGACCTCTGTGCTGGGGTCTCCGTCGCGTAGGCGGGCGGGGAGCTCGGCGCTGGTGATGTGTGTGGTGGCTGGGTCGAGGTTGAGGGTGCAGACGGGGACCATGGGGTGGTCGTCCTCGACTGTTGAGTGGTGGCCGATGCTGGCCTCGACGCCGGGTGTACCTTTGAACTGGTCTCTGAGCCACTCGGCTTTGGTGAGCCACTCCTGGTACTGTTCCTGCTCGTCTTCCTGGAGGTAGAGGTTTAGGGCTGTGGCGAAGCCTACGATGGTTTCGCGGCTCATCTTGGATGCTCTGCCTACGCCGTGGAAGGGGTAGGCCTGGAGGTGGGCGAGCTTGATGAGGTCGGCTCTGCCTGCGAGGATGCCTGAGTTGTTGGGGCCTGCGATGTATTTGCCTCCGCTGAAGATTACTAGGTCGGCCCCGGCCCGGGTGTAGCGTGTGAGGTTGCGTCTGGGGGGCAGCTCGGCTGCGGCGTCCACGATGACGGGTGTGCCTGTGCTGTGGGCTACCTTGACGACGGCTTCGAGGGGGAGGGCGTTGGCGGCTGACCGTACGGTGTAGTAGTAGGCGGCGGTGGTGTTCTTGTCGTAGGCTCTTCTGAGGGCCTGCTCTGTGGGGTCTGCCTCGGTGAAGGTGCCTCCGGCGCACTCTACGGCGTGGTCGTAGACGTTGCGGTCGTTGCGCTGGACTATGAAGCGGGTTCTGAGGCCCTCTGTGTACATGGGGAGCTTCTTGACGAGGGGGGTCCAGTTCTCCAGCTGGAGGGGATCGTACTGTTCTAGGGGTGTGCCCTTCATTATGCAGGCGGCTGCTGCGAGGGTTATGGCGTTGTTGGCTCCCGCCGTGGGTAGTCCGGCCTCTGCTCCTGTGGCTTTGGCTATGGCTCGTCCTGCCCATTGCTGGAGTTCGGGTATCTGGACGAAGGCTTTGGATGCTTGCTGCATGGCCTTGTAGACGCGTGGGTCTGCTATTGAGCCGCCTAGTCTTGTGAGGCATGTGGCGGCGTTGATGACTCTTCTTATTCCCATCTGTTTGTATGGGTTTCTCATTTGGGTCGTACTGATGGTTGTCGCGTGGGCTTATAACTGCTTCAAAGGGCTGCTATGAATGATGGTTAGTTTTGGTTGTTGTGGCTGGCTGTGATTGGAATGATGAGAAAGGATTAAATATACGTATTTAGTACGCACAATCCCGATCCTTATATTCAGATATATGCTTATAAGTAACATATATCTGGCTTATGACAAATTTTATATAGTTATATAATTTTATAAAGTTATATAAGGTAGTATTTATGCAAGAACAAGTTTATACCCTTGTTAAAATACCTGTAACCGAAATTGAAGAATGGTTGAGATCAAAATACGTTTTGCCTTCTCTTTTAAGTGATTTTCGCATAGAAGAAAAAAGTTTAGTCATTATTTTCACAGAAAAAGAAAATTTACTTAAGGAAAGAGAATTACAAGCCCTTAAAAAACAAGGTTTGAAAAGAAGGTCTCCTAAAAAACGTAACAGGATGAAAACAAGGGGATGGAATGTTGTTGCTAGAATTACTAATTCAAAAGGTCAACAATGTACTATTTACCAGCCATTTGTCGAAGCACTCCAAAAACCAAACCTTACTATGGAGGAACAGAACAAAATAGTCGAAGGAATTCTAAGATCAAATAAAAATAAGCCATCTGAAGATTCGGTAAAATACTTTCTTGAAAACACATTAGAATATCTAAAAGGAGAAAAAAAAGGTAATGTCACAACATCCTAAATATATCTACCCTGTGTACACACAAATAGTTTTTATATTATATAATAATAAAAAACTCAAGGGCGTATCTAAATGGTACCCAGACGTAATGATTGGGAAATAGGTGCTAGGCGTTCATCAACAGTACGTTTCTTAAAGTTAATTCAGGATTTACGTGATCAATTCCCATATAATGCGCTTACTGCATTTATTGTTGAAACGTTTGCTAATTCACTAGATGCTGAATCAACTCGAATAGATATTTACGTTGGAAAAGATGTTTTTAAAATATTAGATAATGGAAAAGGCATGAATGAAAAAGAATTTATTGAATATCATAACTTAGCCTCACTTAGTAAAACTAGAGGTGAAAGTATAGGTTTTGCTGGAGTAGGTGCAAAGATATACCTTGATAAAGTATATTATATTATTACCGAAACAAAACGTAAGAAATATAATGCTTCAACACGCTGGGCTTTTCATGGGGAATCTTTGGAATATGAAAAAATACCCGTTCAAAATCGAGTAACGCATGATTCAGGAACATATGTAGAGGTTAAATTAAAGGATTCTATTGATATAAACAATATAACGGCTTCATTTGTTACAGATGTATTACGGCAACATTACAATGCTGTTTTATTAGGTCACTATGGTGAAAAAAGGATAACAGTCAATAATGAAGTTCTCCAACCATTTAAACCAGATCAAGAAACAATAGAGTTTAAAAAAGAAATAAATATTAAAATTGGTAGAAATTATGTTACAGGATTTCTAGTAAAATCTAAAAAAGAGATCTCTGGTTCATTTCAAGGACCACAAATAGTAGTACATGGCAAAACTGTAAAGTCAGAATGGTTTAAGCAATATCCGATTGATGATAAATTTTTTACTGGAATGATATTTGCGGATTATCTAATAAAAATCCTTACAACATCTAAATCTGATTTTGATAAAACATCGAATATATGGAAGAAATTCTATAATAAAGTTGGTAAAGTTGTAGGGTCATGGTTAGATGAAATTGGTGCTAAACCAAAAACTCCTGAACCGTCCGATGATTTAAGTTCATTATCTAAGGAAATCGAAAAAACAGTAAATGAGTTATTAAAATTACCTAAGTTCACCGAAATTGCAAATAAATTATTTCAAAATATTATGGAAAAGGATGTTGTAATAAGAAGCGAATTTGGGGAAGAAAAAGGTGTAGAACAAGAATGGGGTCAATTAATAAAAGGTCAACTTGGGAGTTTAAATAAAGGAGATGATCTATCAACTCTTGGTCCAATGGATGAAGTGGGTATTTTAGAAAATGAATCTGGCGAAGTATCTTCAGAGAGAATTAGAAGAAGAGTAAAAAGTGGGATTAAAATAAGTTATATAGAAAATCCTGAAAATTTATCAGAAGCATGGATAGATCCAAGCACACAAACGGTGACCATTAATCAAGGACACCCTTCTTGGAAAGTTGCAGAAAAACTAAACATAAAAACCAAATCAGAACAAGTAATACTTTATCATACACTTCGTATCATCTTTAAAACCTTGGCTGAGGAAGCTGGCGTGGAAACTCCCCAAAAGACAATTAGAGATCTATTTCAAAGTTTATATGAACGTTTACCTGGCGCTCGAAAATGAAAATACCATTAGAAATAACAAAAATTAAGGACCCTGATGGTCTAGAACGTGTTAGGCTCACCATAGCGTTCCAAGACGCTATACAAAATACATCTCTAAATATAAAAATAATTCATCTTCAAGAAAAATATATTGATACCATAAAAAAATGTAAAGAAATGATTGATTATATGCGTGAATCTAGAAAAAATGCTGGTGATCCAATTTTAAAATGGCATTTATCCAATGAAATATATAATTTTTTATTAGAAACAGAGCAAAATAATATTATTATCACTAATTTCCGTAAGTCTCTGTCTAGGGATATAGGGCTTTCCTTAAGGCTCATTAATTCCTTGATTGCATTTAGAGAGTCTTACTCTGAAATTAAAATGGTAAACAAAAAGATTAATTGGGATAGATATAGGGAAATATTGGATATTTCTGATAATCATTTAAGGCAATTAATGTTTGAGAAAATATTAAATGGAGAAATTAGAACCCGAACTGATATTAAAAATTTTAAAAAATTTTATATAAACCAAGATTTGAGTAGGCGGGCGTAGTATATTCATGCTTTGGGTTTTGATCTTCTATTTTGATGAGGTATGAGGTGGCGTTGATGATTTTCTTACTCCTACGTTTTTGTAGGAGTTTCTCATGCAGATCGGTATATGGTTGTTTTGTGAATTTATAACAGCTTCAAGTGGCTGTTATAATAGTAAATGATTAATCAAAGATAATGCGATAACTTTTTTTAATAAAATCTGTTCTTTTAATATTCATTTTTTTGTTACATTTTAAATATGAAGGTAATCTAGCTTTAATTATGTCTGGTAGAAATTTGGTTTCGCTCACTCAAATCTTAGATTTGGTCGGTACCCTTGATGATTCAGATCAAAAAGATAACGCCCGGGAAAGGTTCCGTAAATTTCTCTTTACAAATGTAACAGAGACTGGCCAAGTTCGAGATTATATTGAAGAATGTATGCGAATGAAAGGAGACCAATATAATAAGGCATTACAAGATCTGGTGAACTATATAGGTAGATTACTTGGGTTTGAAGTAAATTTTGGTAGGTATAGAGGGGTACGTGGTGAAATAGGATATGATGGCCATTGGATATCTCCCAATCCATTTCACATAGTTATTGAAGTAAAAACAACGGAAGTATACGCTATTAAAACTTCAACCCTTTTAGGATATATAAATGATTTAATATCTGAGAAAAAAATTTGTGATCGGAATAAAGCTCTTGGATTATATATAATAGGTAAGACTGATAATGATGTAAAACAGCTTGAAAATTCAATAATAGCTGAAAATAGACACGACCAATTAAGGACAATATCGATAGATTCCCTTCTTTCCTTAGCGGAAATGATGACTGAATATGATATTAGTCATGATGATATTTTGGCTTTGATTAAACCCTCTGGACCAAACATTGATCCTGTAATTAATTTGATGACCAATATGATTGCTCAAACTTCTTCTATTAAATCAATACCTGAAAAAATAGAATATGATGTAACTATTGAAAAAAATAATGATGTTGTCCATTGGTTGACCCCAGTGCAATCCAATGAATTTCGAACGAGCGAAGAGTGTGTTGATACACTTGTAAGAAAAAATAAAGTATATGCTTTTGGGCAAAGAACTCCCGGAAGAAAACAGATCAAAGAAGATGATATGATTTGTTTCTATGCCACTGGAAAAGGGGTAATAGCACATGCACAGGTAAAGTCACGTCCTGAAAACAAACCACACCCAGTTGTAACTAAGCCTGAAAAATACCCATGGACATTCAAAGTGGGAAATGAAAAATTATATTATGATAATCCCATAGTAATCGACTCAAAATTGCGAAGTAAACTCGATGAATTTGAAGGCAGAGATCCAGAAAAACCATGGGCCTGGTTTGTTCAAGCAACACGAAAATTAACTCAACATGATTTTGAATTGCTAACTAAAAATTAAGAATATCTTCAAACGGATCATGGACTTTCTGGGGAATCTAAACATCTAACATATATATACATTCAAGTCTATACAGATACGTAATGATCTCTGTTAGAGTAGATGAGGAGCTTCAAGAGAAGATGCGCAAGTACCCCGACATCAACTGGTCTCAGCAGATACGCGAAACCATAGAGAAACGCATCCAGCAGGAGGAGATGCGCCGCGCCGCCCAGACCATGGACAAAATAGCAGAGAAGACCGACCCAGCCTGGAGCGGAGCCGACGAAGTGCAGCGGTGGCGGCGGCGAGATGAACCAGAGAACCGTCGTTGACGCAAGCGTAGCCGTCAAATGGTTCACCAGGGAGCAGCACAGAGCCCAGGCCGTCAAGCTCAGGGACGCCCACATAGCCGGGGAAACCACCCTCACCGCCCCCATCCTACTCGTCTACGAGGTCACTAACGCCCTCAGACACAACCCCAGCCTCAACGCCGACGACCTGGAGGAAGCCGTCCAAGCCCTCTACACCATAGCCATAGACTACGTCCCACCCACACAGGAAACCATGACCCAGGCAGCCACAACAGCCAAACAACTCAACATAACCGTCTACGACGCCTGCTACCTGACCCTCAGCCGCCAACTCGACGCCCCGCTGGTCACAGCCGACACCAGGCTCGCCGAGAGAGCGCCAGAACACAACGTAATCCGCCTAGCCTCACTGTAGGTCCGTCACGCATCCCCACAGAGGAACCCACACCAGAAGAAACAAAGACCCTGGGGAGCTAAGACGAAACACTCGGCGAGGAAGAGGTCCTGAAAGCCCTCAAACAACCCAGCGTATAGGGAAATAATTATAGATAATTTTTGATAAAGCTAAATATTAAACCGGGCAAATATACAGCACTCAAATTGCACATCTTCATCGACGAGGCCGGTGACCTGGGCTTCTCAAGAGGAAGCAGCAGATTCTTTGTGGTAGCCTATTTCATGCCCGATAACCCGTGGGGGATTCGTAGCGCATTGAAACGCTATCACAGACATGTCAATGAGAATAAGCGTGAAAAATATAATGAGCTTCACTTCTCTGACGCTGACGAGAAAATCAGAATAGAGTGCTACCGACGAATGAGAAAGCATCCATGGAAAACGGGACTAATAATACTAGATAAATCAACAGTCAGCCGACCTCTAATCGGAAAAACAGACATCCTCTATAATTACTCCATACTGCACTTCATGTTTTGGTCGATACTAAGGAACTATAATCCCACCTATGACCTTAACATAAAAATAGATCGAGGAATGAGCCGCAGAAGAAGAGAACACTTCAACCAGTACGGCGCTTCGAAGGCTGATTTCATCTGGAGAAAAATGAACAAACAAGGGAATAGCATCAGAAACAAGATAAACATCGAACATGACCACTCCCAGAACGATTACTGTCTACAATTTGCAGACTTCCTATCAAGCGGAACGTTTCAATTATACGAAAAAGGAAGATATCAATACTTCAGCGAATACAAAGACAAGATTTCAAAAATATCCTACCTTTTCAGAAGAAGATAACGGTGCGTGCCTGTCCTACTCGCTCCCGCGAGGTACAACCCCGTGTCACAGCCTCGGACAGGTCTTATGCGCATCTAACGATCAACAATCAAAGGTTATTAAAGCTTATGGACCCTCTTTAATCTCCCCAACGTCAAGGTAAAGCTCCACGGCCTCCCGCATCTGCTCCATCAACTCATCAACGGTCCCCGCCTGGGTGTGGCACCCCGGAAGCCCAGGCACAGACCCAACGTAGACGCCGTCCCGGTCCCTCTCCACGACGACGCTGAACCTCAAAACAACACCAAACAACCGAACCAACCCCCACAAATTAAACTCTTCTCATACACCGCCCCGTTCACCCGCACCACACAGCCACCTCGCCGCGATGACTACCCGCCATCAACAGTTGTCATCAAAAGGACCCCTGAAAAGGCTCCCCACGCTAAAACAGCCCATAAAACGCGGAACCATGACCACCACCACAGACCCCCCCTCCCCCCCACACGCACACACATTCATAAACAGCGGCTCCCACACCACAACCATGTTCAACACAATCCTAGCCGCAGTAGACGGCTCAGACCCCAGCAACCACGCACTACACATAGCCGCACAACTAGCCAAAGAACAGAAAGCCCAACTACACATAATAACCGTCACACCCATCCTACCCGCCATAGCCGTAGAAGGCTTCACATCCGAATACCTACCACAATACCAGGACGACCTCGAAAAAGCAATGCAACAAACCCTAGACAAGGCAGCAGAAGAAACCAGGAAAAACCACCCCGGCATCAACGTCACAACCCACCTCAAAGAAGGAAGACCAGCAAAAAGGATCACAGAGACAGCAGCAGAAGTAGACGCCGACCTCATAGTAGTCGGAAGCAGAGGCACAAGCGGAATCCTAACCTGGCTCCTAGGCAGCGTCGCCCGAGAAGTAGCGGACAGCTACACAGTACCCGTCCTAGTAGCTAAAGACGAGAGATACTGCCAAGCGTAGCACACACCCACAAACAACACCACAAATAGCGCCCACATTTATTCACAACAAATGCATCCCAAACTAGACCAGAACCACACACTACGCCAAGCCACACACCTAATGATCGACACAGCCACACACACAATAACAGTCACAGCACACGGCAGACCCACAGCCACCATAACCATCCAGGACATCCTGGACGCCGTCAGAGCCGGAAAAAACACCAAAACCACCCGCCTAGCCGACATCGCCCACCAGAAAAAGCAACACCAAATCCCAGGAATTGCTTACCACCTACAACAAACCCTGAACACCGCCAAAACCAGCATATAAGGATTGTAGAACAAACCCACAGACACAGCAATAAAAACCCCACACAGCCAAAACCACATGATCCCATTGACTGCGGTAACCACCAAACGCACATGCACCGAGTGCGGCTCAACAAAACTCGTCACAGACAACGACACAGGCGAAATAATATGCACAGAATGCGGAGCCGTCATCGCAGACAACCTAATAGACCACGGCCCAGAGTGGAGAGCCTTCGACCTGGACCAACAAGAAAAACTCACGAGAGTCGGAGCCCCACTAACCCTCACAATCCACGACAAAGGCCTAAGCACCACCATAAGCTGGCAGAACCAGGACGCCACAGGCCGAAAACTCACAGCCGAGGAACAGGAAAGACAGTACAGGCTCCGCAAATGGCAGCGCCGAACCAGCAGCAACGACAGCACACAGCGCAACCTCACCCACGCCCTAAGCGAGATGAACCGCATAGCAGGCAAACTCAACCTACCAAAAAACACCACAGAGACAGCAGCCATGATCTACCGCAAAGCCATAGGGAAACAGCTCATCAGAGGCCGCACCATCCAATCCGTGGTCGCAGCAGCCCTATACATGGCGTCCCGCCAATGCAACGTCATGCGCAGCCTCGAGGACGTGGCCAGGGCGGCCAACATAAGCCGCAAAGAGGCCGCCCGCAACTACAGGTTCCTCTACAAGGAGCTCAAAACAGACGTGCCCCCCGTAGACCGAGACAGCCTCATCACAAAGTTCGTCTCCAAGCTCCGCATCACAGGCGGCACAGAGCAGCTGGCCAGACGCATACTCGACGAGGCCAACGAGCAGAAGCTCACAATAGGCCGCGCCCCAGAAGGCATCACAGCCGCATGCATATACATAGCATGCAAACTCAACCAGGAGGAGCGCACCCAGGGCGAGATAGCCAAGACGGCCCAGATAACAGAGGTCACGATCCGCAACAGGTACAAGGAGCTCATCAGGAACCTGGACTTCGTGGTGGAACTATGAAGCTGCTGGTACGCCACGCCATGAACCACGACCCCGTCACCATACAGCACGACTACACGGTTCGTGAAGCCGCCCGCATGATGATAGACTTCGGCCTAGACACACTGATAGTCACGATTGAGGACGAGATCCTCGGCGCAGTCACCTACCGCGACGTCCTCGACGGCCTCCTCAAACCCGGCTTCGACCCAGACTGCTCCACCATAGGCGACATCGCGGACGAGGACCTTGTGATGGTACGCCCCAACACAGCCCTCGGCGACGCCACAGCCATCATGCTTGAGACCGACCGAGGCACACTCCCCGTCGTGGACAGGGAGCTCGTCGGCTACATAAGCTTCAGCGACATAATCAAGCTCGTCCAGAGGGCGGCTCACGCCGAGGAGGAAGAGAAGGAGGTCTTCGACCCCTCCCAATACATAGTGTAGACCTTGGGCCAAGCATGGCACAATTAAGCCTTGAGTAGCCGGAGTGTGTTCCACGCTAGACAGTTCAAGCACCTCCGCCGAAACCCTCTGAGAAAAGGATTAGAGCAGCCAAGCCCACGATCAATACGCCATGAGCGAGTCCCAGAAGATACTTGAAGAGCTTAAGGCTCAGCAGGAGAGGCTGACGCACCGCCTCGACTCTGTCGAGAAGGCCGTCGACGATGTCCTCTGGCACCAGTGGCTGGGAGACGTCTGCCAGATTGGTAAGCACAGGATCACGGGGCCGCCTCCTAGGGTGATCCCACATCCTACGGCCCAGGGGGCCGGCAACCCCGTGGTGTTCCACACATACACCTTCGCCCCCAAGGAGCTGGGCGAGAAGAAGAGGTACCCGCTGCTGGTCTTCCCCCACGGCGGCGTCCACAGCAACATGAGCAGCGACTACCATCACATAATCGGGGAGCTGATCCAGCAGGGCTACGTCGTAGTGGCGCCCGAGTACAGGGGCAGCACCGGGTACGGCAAACACTTCTACGAGCTCATAGACTACGGTAGCACCGAGTCCGAGGACACCTACGCGGCCAGGAACTGGATGGTGGAGAACTTCGACTACGTTGACCCTAAGAGGGTCGGCATCATGGGGTGGAGCCACGGCGGCATGCACACACTCATGAACATCTTCGACCACCCCGACGCCTACCAGTGCGCCTTCGCCGGCGTCCCAGTCAGCGACCTGGTCGCCAGGATGGGCTACAAGACTCAGGAGTACAGGGACATGTACTCCGCGGGTTACCACATAGGCAAATCCGCGTACGAGGACGTGAACGAGTATAGGCGCCGCAGCCCGGCCTGGAACGCCGAGAAGCTGAAGACGCCCCTGCTCATCCACACCAACACCATCGACGAGGACGTGAACGTGCTCGAGGTGGAGCACCTCATAAAGAGCTTGAAGGCTGCGGGTAAGGAGTTCGAGTACACTATCTTCGAGGATGTCCCAGGGGGTCACGTCTTCGACAGGATAGAGACCAAGAAGGCTAAGGAGATCAGGCTGCAGATCTACAGGTTCCTGGCAAAGTACCTTAAACCGGAGAACCCTCTCCAATAATATTATCAAAAAAAGATAGAAAAAGGATGATTAGATTGGTTTTTCTTTCTTCTGGTTCAGGCGTCAACTATCACTATGAACAGTACAGCGGGGATCAGGCAGAAGATTAGGGTGGCCCTCTCTATTAATTACTCGTCGTCGTGGAGGATGATTAGTTTTAAGCTTACGTGTTTTAAACTGCCCTCCCTTATCATTGATTCATGAAGTGCAGGGTCGCCGTAGTCAAGACGGACAGGGGTCTCGAGCGCGCTGTAGAGGAGGCAATAGAGCTCTTGGGCGGCATCGGTGCCTTCATCGAGCCTGGGGAGACGGTGCTGCTGAAGCCCAACCTCTACATCACCAAGGGGCCCGAGACGGGTGCCACCACCGACATGAGGGTGGTCCTGGCCGCTGCCAAGCTCCTACAGGGTCAAGGCTGCCA
>Ga0172371_10012008_pt1 | contig 11457 bp, 13 predicted proteins | sample Lak12m_FD_114543 | JGI IMG/M metagenome (GOLD analysis project Ga0172371, IMG submission 114543) | Freshwater microbial communities from Kabuno Bay, South-Kivu, Congo - kab_022012_12m | ecosystem: Environmental > Aquatic > Freshwater > Lake | place: Democratic Republic of the Congo: South-Kivu...
AAGAATTAACTTTAAAATTGATCTTTCAAATGACATAATAATAATCATTAATAATTATGATTATCATTATACCCATATCAGCTTAAATTTTCTAGGCTAGTCCAGCAATATTCTGTATGATCCTAAATAAATGATGACTTCAAGGTAAAAGCGCTGGCTCTTTGAGGTAAGTGGCGATGCCATGATCTCTCTGCCGTGGTGCGAAGCTCTGGGTGTTTATATCAAAAAGACACTATTTCTGTCTTATATCAAAATTACGATGGCTAAAATTAAATGTATTTTAACAATAAGACATAAGACAGAATTTTATAAATATATGATTTTTTTATCAAAAAATATATATACATATAGAAATTTTCACAATAAATAATAATTAACCGTCTCCCTGTCTTGTCTGTGACAAAAAAAACAAGAAGGCAAGGGTCTAGAAAAAAATATGGAAAAAGCCAAAAAAACAATAGAGAAAAAAGAGGAAGAGGAAAGAAAAGTAACAGAAGAGGAATATATTCTAAAAGATAAAAAGCGCATGTTCAAAAAACCCGCTCTCATGGTTGAATTATTTGTCCATGCTCATGACACCATCAGGAGAGATGAGGAGTCTGGGCTTTTCTACGAATACAAATCGGAAGTAGGATACTTCCAACTCTTAGACCAAGAGAAAAATCATCACGGCATCAAGCAAAAGGTGTATGACTTTTTAAAAAAACATGAGGAGTTGGAAAACTTCAGTCCAAGCTATATGGCAGGCGTATTACAAGCACTATCACATGTCAAAGAAATAAACATACCGAGCATGGATGGGGATAAAAATTTACTGCTGCTCAAGAATGGAGTTTATGATTTCTCACAAGACAAGCTAATTTCCCATAGCCCTGATTATCACCTCTCAGCCATAATCAATGTTAGCTACGACCCCGATGCTCCGCCACCTGAAAAGTTTTTGGAGTTTATAAGATCGACATTCCAGAAAAATGGCGAGACTGACCCTGTGCTAATAGACAGCATTATTGAAATATGCGGATTCCTGATTTGCCCACTAGGAATTAGGGAGGCTGAAAAAATGTTTATTTTCCTTGGTGAAGGTCAAAATGGTAAATCCGTTCTACTCAACATCCTTCAAATGTTTATTCACAAAGATTTTGTAACATCACTAAGTCTGGAGAATATTATTGGCAAGCCAAGTGACTTTTATCGCATGCAACTAATCAAATCCAGATTAAATATTTGCGCCGAAGAAAAATCTGTTTATCTTGATTCAAGTGCTGAACTAAAAAAAATAATAAGCGGAGAGAAGACAACGATAAATGTAAAGCATCAGCCTCCGTTCAGCATAATACCTAGAACGAAAATCATTATCGCATGCAATGAACTGCCAAGACTGGGAGACCACACGCGTGGTGGCATGAGAAGATTGTTAATAATCGAGTTTCCAAATACATTTATGCGAAAGGCAGAATACACCACTCAATTGAAAGAACATACAGTTGAGCAATTGTCAGAAAAAGGGATTTTTCTTGGCGTTGATAAAATTGAAAAGATTGTCGAAGTGGAGTTGCCAGGAATTTTTAATCTCCTACTAAGTGGGCTAAAAAGGTTAATCAAAAACAACTTTGAATTTACAATATCTCAAAATTCCGTCAAATGCCAAAACAGATATTTAACCGAAGATTCAAGCATATACCACTTTTTATCCGAACGATACAACCGAGATGATACAGGTTTTATACCGAGCCAACATCTCTATGAAGAATATCGCAACTGGCATGAAAAAAATGTAGGTGGACATCTTAAACTAAATATAGGTAAATTCTACAAGGAAGTGAAACGAGTTTTTGGCACCGAAGAAACCAGAGGTTACTTTCCTGGTCATGACGGAGTTAAAAAACAATACCGCGGTACAAATTAAAATATAAAGAAAATTTTGATCCGCGCGATGACGACAACGGAATAGCATTGACCGATGACAAAGATATCAACGGAATAAATTTAAGAACTAAGGGGATTGAAAAAACTTAACAAATCACAAACAAAAATCACTTACTAATCACTGATTGACCAGGGCAAATACCCCTGTTCAATCAGCACAACAAAATTATGATAAACAAGGAATATTTAAAAAAAGATTTTATTGATAAATTTGGTAATGGCAATAAAGTATAATAAAACAATAAAAAATGAGCAAAAACTTAACGGAACATTTCAACGAATTTGTAAAAGAATACGAATATATCAGAAAACTATCCCCCGTCGTAGCCTACAGGGTCATGCCCGGGGAGTGTTAATAACATTAAAAACGAAAATTATAAATCCCAAGAATACAAAATGACATCTTGGGCAAATTAGCAAAAATTTAACAAAAAAACACCGGATTGATAATTTACTAAAATTTTGGTATGGTGCGTAGCATAAGTCCTTACTGGATTAACAACCCAGCCTTATACTGCGTTCCTTGAAAATATAATGACAACAGAGCTTAATGTAAAATTGTATACCACCGATGAACTGGTTGGATGTCTAAGGAAGTCCAAGACTACTATTTATCGCATGGTAAAGGATAGAAAAATAGGCTACCACAGGATTGGTAGTCATATTAGATTTACCGAAGATGATATACTGGATTTCTTAAAAAACAATAGCATTAAGCCGGCGAAAAAAATATGGCTATACGAAAAATAAAAGGAGGGTGGCGTGTTGATATCAGTTACTTTGATGAAAAGAAAAAAGAGAAAATACGCAAAAGGATTAAATCACCCGATAATTCAAAAAACGGGGCAAGAACTCTAGAGATCCAGCTTCTGGAAATGATTAGAGTTGGCAAAAACCCATTCGACAAGGAAAATAGAGATGAAACAAAGAATGAGTTGATATTCAAAATTTTTTCAGAAGAGTTTTTTCAGACATATGTTTTGGTTAAGAACAAACACTCCGAAATAATTGGCAAACGATGCATGCTAGACAGGCACCTTGTTCCGTTTTTTGGCAATTTTACTCTCGAAAATATCAATCCCAAAAGCATAGACAGATAAATCGCCCTTAAAAAGGGTTCGGGATTGAAAAACAAAACCATCAACAATCACCTTGCCTGTTTAGCAAAGATGCTTGGAAAGGCTGTTGACTGGGAATACCTGGAAAAAATGCCAAAAATAGAAAAACTCAAAGTTGAAGAAAAAGAAAGCGATTATTTATCATTTGAGGAAAAAGAGGATGTTCTGGCGAAATCAACGGGGATCATCCGAGAAATGATCTTGTTTGCTATAGAAACAGGCATTAGGCTTGGCGAGATTCTTGTGGTGAGATGGGAGAACATCGCCTGGGAGGATAACGGACGAGCTAGCATAATCATAAAAGAATCAATCAGCCATGGGAAAATTGTCACCCCCAAGAGTAACAAGCCAAGATATATTCCCTTCACAGAAAAAGTTGTCCAATTTTTAACCCAAAGAAAAAGAGATACCGGGTATATTTTTGTCGATAATAATGGAAATATCATTAAACCACATATACCACGCGAAAGTCTCTATAAAATTTGCGATAAAATTGGCATGAGGCGCGTTGGCTGGCACAAACAAGGCACAAAAGAGATAAATGAGAAGAAATTTAGGTCTATCACAGACTCACTAGAGACTCAATTTGACGCTAATAATAAAACAAAAACAGAGTCTCGCAACCCTGTCTTAATCTGAGCCATTGTCGGGAATCGAACCCGAGACCCCTTCCTTACCATGGAAGTGCTCTACCAGCTGAGCTACAACGGCGAATAAGCTGTAATAGCTTAAACTTCTAATTCAACAATCTCTTGTTCCAATTCAGCCAATTTTCCGTTTTCCGGATCAACCTCTTTCAATTTCTCAAAAGTAGCTCTGGCTAATGTTTTGTTTTTATTTATTATACAAAGCTCAAATTTTGTGTCAAGGTAGCGCGGGTTATTAGGCTCAATATTCAAGGCTTTGTCAATATAACCAAGGGCGGAATCAGTATTTTCAGAGATTTTCTCGATTAAGCTCAGGTCAAAATAAATGTCGGAGAGTTGGCGGTTTTTGGCGCTATCGACACTATCCAAGGCATAATCATCGGTATCGCTCTCCAAGAGCTTAATAACATGCTTGTAGGTTTGCTTGGCTTCATTGTATTGTTTTTTCTCAAAATACAGATCTCCCAAGCCCTGAAAGGCTTTTAGATTTTGACTGTCTATGCCGATAATCTCGATGTATTTTTTCTCCGCTACTTCTTCTTCGTCATTTTTTAAAGCCTCTTCAATATCCAAAAATAGACGACCGATAATAGTCTCTTCACTTTCCAAATTTACTTTCTTATCTTTTTTGTAATTTATCTTGTGTTCAATCAAACGATCGTGAAGGTCAACAAAAAACTTGGAAATATTGGCAACGAACGGCTTGAATAAAACCAAAACTTGATCTTGATATTGAGAATAACTTCTTTTTATTCTATTACTAATTATTTGTTGCTTGAATTTTGCTTCTCGTTCTTGTTTGATTGCTTCGACATCCAGACTGGCCAAGACAGAAAACTTGCGAACCGCAATAATGATAATCGCAGTCAAGCCCGCCAAAATTAATATTAAAGGAATTATATCGTACATAATATGCTAAATTTTTAATTTCGAATTTTTAATTTTGAATCAATTTTGAATGATTTAATTTTAAAACAAAAAAACCATAAAAATGATTATTAAAAAATTTAATTTACTACTTTATTCTTCCGGCACTGCCAAAGATTTTCATGTGCTTCATTGTCACCTCTTCGATGGCGACAATACTTGGACTCATCAGCTTGCGCGGATCAGTCTCGGTTTTACTTGCCAAACATGTTACTTTCAAAGTATTTGCAAAAGCAATCTTGATATCGCTGCCGATGTTGATAATGTTTGTGCCGGCCTTGATCGCCTTCTTGATTTTGTCACTCGGCAGGCCGGAGCCACCGTGCAAGACAAAGGTCTTCTTGGTTTGTTTCTTGATGTCTTTCAAAAGCGGGACGATAATATCTTCGTTCTCATAGACGCCATGAGCAGTACCGACAGCCGCCGCAATTGTGTCGACACCGGTCTTCTGTACAAATTCCACCACCTCGTCCAACTTGGCAATCTGAATACCGTCCAATTTGCCGCCAATAGCACCATGTCCGCCCATAATCGCGCCCACCTCGCCCTGCACCCAAACATTTTTCTTGTGCGCCGCTGTGACCATTTTTTTGGTAACCGCAATATTTTCTTTCAAAGGCAAATGAGAGCCGTCCATGTGCACAGATGAAAAGCCGGCCTTGATACAAGCGAGCACGATCTCCGGATTTGAGCCATGATCAAGATGAAAAGCCAAGGGCACTTTCGCCGCGCTTGTCTTGGCCACCGCTGTCACTATTGCCACAAACGCCTCCAATCCCATATATTTCACCGCCCCCTCTGAGACTTGAATGATTGCCGGTGACTTGGCCCGAACAGCCGCATTGGCAACGCCTAGGATTGATTCCAAACCGTGAACATTAAAAGCCCCGATACAATAACCACCCTTTTCTGCGTTTTTTACGATTTCTTTGATGTGTACTAACATAAATTATGATTAATAAAAACTACCTCACCCCAACCCTCTCCTGACAAGGAGAGGGAGAATAATATTGTAATTTATATTATTTAAGAATTGCCTTCGCTACTTTATAAAACTCCTCCGCGTCGAGACTGGCGCCACCGACTAATAAGCCGTCCAGATTATCCAGGCCGACAAAACTCTGCACATTGCTACTATTGATGCTGCCGCCGTAAATAATCTTGAAGTTATTATTAACTATCTTCATACCAAACATCTCATTCAAAGTCAAACGGATAATTTTGTGCGCGTATTCCGCTTCGCTCGGTTCGATGGCGGTGCCGGAGCCGATTGCCCATATCGGTTCGTAAGCCACGACAATCTGCTGATTGCCTACCACGTCGATTCCGCTTAAAGCTTGCTGGATCTGGTCAAATAAAACGTAATCGCGACGATCAGTCTTGCGCTCATCCCAGTTTTCACCGATACAAACAACCGGTGTCAGATTCTCAGTCTGCATCACCGCCTTGATTTCCTTGTGAATCATTTCATAATTCACCATCAAGAATTTACGACGTTCAGAGTGACCAATTATTACATATTCACATCCGGCCTCAACTAATAAGCTGGGAGAAATTTCACCTGTATAAGCGCCGTTCTCCTCCCAAAAAACATCCTGTCCGCCCAATTTAATGTTGCTGCCTTGCAAGATATCACGCACGCCCAACAAAGAAATAAAATTCGGACAAACGGCGATTTGCTCGCCATCCATATTCTTAAATTTTGCCTTGATTTTCTTAGCCAAGTCTAATGACTCTGCCAAGCTCAGCTTCATTTTCCAATTAGCGATTACGATTTTTTCGTCTTTCATGCTATACTATTAATTACGAATTAAAAATTACGAATTACGAATAATTGAAATAATTAATTCGTGACCTTTATTTTTAATTTTTAATTTGTAATTATTAATTAATTTTTTAGTTATTCCAAGTAAAATTATCATAAGCCCATTTTGCCAGATTGCGTGCCTGATAAAAACGCGAGTTTTTTTCACCTTCGTCCAGTATGACAGAAATAATGTTTTTGTTCTGCTCGTCGACAAACTTACCGACAAAACAATATCCGGCAGAATTGGTAAAACCGGTCTTGCCGCCAACAACCCTCACTCCGTCATCACTCTTGTCATCCAAAAGGATATTGGTGCTTTTGGCAATCACCTTGCGACCGTTTTTGGTGGCAAAGGCGTATTGCTCTTGGGACACAATGCTCGCAATCGTTTCATTGGCAAAAGCCAGATTGGCTAATTTCGCGACATCAATGGCGGTCGATAAATTTTGCGCCAAGCCAATCGAATCAATAAAATTCGTATCATGCAAATCATTCGTCTTGGCAAAAATATTCATCTCGATGATAAATTCTTTTGGACTTAAACCACTGGCGTTAACCAGAACCATCGTCGCCATATTATCTGATGACACCAGACTCAAATTCAAAAGATCTTTGATTGTCACCAAGTCGCCAGTGTGTAGGTGCAATAAACCACCTTCCACGCGATCTTCTTTCTTTACTTCGTAAACACTGTCCAGGCTGATATTTTTTTTCAAAAAAACCAAGGCAGTTGCCAATTTCGTAATACTGGCAATTGCCACCTTCTCTTTTGAATTCTTGTCATAAATAACCGAACCGCTGGTGCAATCAAGAACTACCGCCTTGCCCGCCTTCAAATCATAATCAGAACTGCCGGCATTCTTGGTTGGTGGCAAATTCTGATCCTTTGCCGCATTACTGATTGGCAAAGAATTATTTTGTGACTCAACGTTACCGTCTATGTCGCCAATAGGCGCCTCTTCGCTCACACCCAAGACTCTTCCGTTCTTATCTATATCTAAACCGATGGAATAGCTAGAATCAGATTTGCCATAGACAAAAATGCCAAACACAAAAAAAATGATTGTAAATAATGATAATGTTTTACGCATGGGGATACGTTTTTTAATTTTTATTATTATCTTGTCATCCTGAGTGAAGCGAAGGATCTATAATGCCTCTTTAAACACACTATCATAGATTCTTCATTACGCTTCGCTACATTCAGAATGACAAAGCTTATTCCTCTTTCTTTTCTCCTAAAATTTCTTCCAAATTAATATCCTTACTTAATCGTTCGTAGTCTGGTAATTCGGTGATATCATTCAAGCCTAGGTGGCGGATAAAATCGAACGTGACATTGTAATAACTATCGCCGTCTTCGGTGTTTTCCTTGGCCTCAATCAGGCCACGCAGCAATAGATTCTTGATAATCAAGGCGCAGTTGATGCCACGGATTCGGTTCAGATCGGCGCGGGAAATCGGGCCGCGATAAGCAATGATCGTCAATGTTTCCAAACTTGGTCGACTCAATTCACCGGTTGTTTCGTCCTTGATTAATTCGCGAATCAAATCAGCGTGATCAGGCGCTGTCACCATCTGATATTTGGCATGGTCTTTGACAATCTGCATTCCTCTTCCGCTATCGCGATATTCGGCCAACAATTCATCGCCCACCTTTTCTATTTCACCAGCCTCAACCTTTATTAGCTCTGCCAAATAATTAATTGTAATCGGCTTGGCTGAGACAAATAGCAGGGCTTCAATTTTTGATTTTAATTCATTCATATATCCTCGTCATTCCCGTCCCCAGTCAAGCTGAGGATAAACCTCCGGCGGAAATCCAGGCACCTCGGACATTATTTTCAGATTAAGGAAAATAAGAATATTCGAAGTTGCTATTTTTATCAATGTATTATTAAAATTAATCTCTATAATTATTTATCCATTACTCGTGGCACCTGGATCCCCGCCTTCGCGGGGATGACGGAAGATTAATTCGTAATTCGGGAGATGGTAATCTCGCCGAATAAATCATCTTGCTCCAAAACCAATTCGCGTTGACGCATTAATTCCAAGACGGCTAAAAAACTGACTACAATATCCGCCTTTGAATTACAACCGGCAATCAATTTGTCAAAGCTGGTTTTTATCTTATTCAAAAACATCTTCTGAATATTGGCAATGCGCTCTTCTAGACTGACCTTGCGCTCCAAAATCTCTTCGGGTAATTTTTTCGCCGGCTTTATCTTGGTTAATAAATCCTCAAAAGCATTTTTCAAATCAATCGTCTTTAATTCTTTTGGTGGTGAAAAAGTATTGGAGTTATTTAAAATCGCTTTTTTGTTGAACTCGCGCACATACATAAAGCGCTGTGCCGCCAAAATCCCCTCCACGCTCTTCGCCGCTTCCAAATACTCTTTGTAAATTTTTAATTGCTTTTCAAACTCTTCCAAGTCCTCTTCTTCCTCCTCATCCTGCTGCAAGAACGGCAACAAGGCGCGCGATTTTATATACAAAAGTCGCGCCGCGATAAACAAAAAATCAGCCACGTCGCCGGGGCTTATTTGATCGGACTTTTTGACAAAATCAACATACTGATCCGCAATCGCCGCCAAAGAAATTTTCGTAATATCCAGCTCCTCTTTTTCTATCAATTTTAGCAATAAATCCAAGGGACCTTCAAATTTTTCCAAAATTATTTTCATAGATACTTATGCACATATTATACCTTATTCCTAATATAAAAACAAATTTTAAATTATCGATTAGAGTTAAAAAAACTCAGCTATTTAAACAACAGCTGAAATTTTTTAGACATGACATAAATTTTATATAAGTTTTTTCTGTTTCAGATTTTTATCAATATGCTTCAGAATACAATCTAAATATTTAGGAACATCTCGCAAACTAACCGGCACAGCTTTATAAACCTTACTTGCGTCAATTTCATCATATTCGTGTGCAAGACGATTCCTCAAACCGGCTGAATGCGCTATTTTTTTGGCAAAATCAGAAGACAGGTATTTCTTTTCAGCCATCATTAAAAAAGAGTTATAATAATCAATCGGTGTTTCATTATGCTCTTCGGACAAAATGTGATAATTAATGTCAATCATACGCCCTATAATTCTCTCCAAATATCTTTCTGCCAAAGCTTCATATGTATCATTGGATAAATATTTAGCCATTGGAATAACACTGATCTCTTTTAAATTTTTGAGATCTCTTGAAATTAGGGTAATTTTGCGATTAACTATTTTTTTATCGATGGACATATTGAGCGATGATTTTTTTATTTACTTTTTCTTCTAGTTCAAAATATGGCTTATAGTCATTGTATCGGTGAAAAGCATTTAATTTAAAATTAAAAAAATCTGACCTTTTTCCAAAGAGTAAGATGCTATTCTTTTCAACCTGACGCAACAAAAGAGGATTGGCATGATTAGCAATCGATAAATCAACTTCATATTTTAAAACTTTTTCCAAGGCGATTGTTAAAGCGATTACTATGTTCAAATTCGGCTCTTTTTCGAATAAAACCATAACAACGGCATCACTACCATATCGTGCCTGGCCACTAGCCAAAGAACCAAAAAGTATCACTAATTTTAACTTGTATCTATTAGCTATTTTCTCTATTTGATTTTTTTCATCTATATTTAATTTCATATCAATAATATACCATTTTTTAATATTTTTAGCAAATTTTTTAAGATTAAACAACAAAATCGACTTTAACAAGTCGATTTTGTTGCTAAAATTACAATAAATAATCTTATCTCTTCGCGCCACTAGATATTATACCCCCCCTCCCAACGCTTTATGTCAAAACATATTGGCAGGCAAAACAAAAAATCCGTTTCATAAATTTATGAAACGGATTTTATAAATTTTTTATTCAATTATGAATTATTTGAGAATTTCCAATGGAGCCACTTTTGGTGTTTCAAAAATCTTTTGCGTAAAGCAGTATTTACCAGCATCATGATCCCAGATCGTTTGTCCGAAATATTTAGTTCCTTCATTCATTTTCTTATTTGAGCCTCTAAAAACTGAACAAATTTCATAATGTGTCACATCTACAGTCTTGTAATCAAATTTTTCTTTAGTTATTGGATTAGAGATATCTTCTACCTGCAAGACGTATTCCTTGGTGATTTCATCCAAGCTTTTTGGCAACTTGCCTTTTTCGGTATAAAAACGATCTAGATAGCTATGGACATTATTCAAGGAATTGATCACCTGCTCATCCATTTTTCTGTCTCTAGTTTCCATCGGTGTTTCAACGATAAAGAGCGCGCTGATGAAAGTGACGACCACGACCGCTAAGGACGCCCAAAAATAAATCTTGATAACATTATCTTTCTTGCCTTTTACTTCTGTCCTTTTTATATCATAGAAATAAAATCCGAAAATTGCGCCTGATATAATCAACGACGTCAAAGCCTTGAGCATAAACTTCATTGTCAATTCACCGTTCAAAAATCCGTTCAGGGTGCCGATCAGCCAGCCGATAACTACAAAAGAAGAAATCAAGATAATGAAATAGCCGAGCCATTTCCTGATTGGTGATTCTTTGTCAAGATCGCCGGAAAATAGATTTTTCATAATCTGGGTCGTAACGAAGAAATAAATCGGCGTCGAGATAAAGATAATCGAAATCATCGATTTCATCGTATCGTCAGAATAGGACCCGCTAAACTGATTTACGACATCAACGATGTATTTGTTGATGATTTGAAAAATCACCGTCCCGGTTGACATAGCCATGGCGATCAGGGCTACCAAGCTCAGGATGTAATAAAAGGCAAACTTTGCCGCGTTGTTTGAGTTCATAATTTTTCCATCGCCTCGACGCATCTGACTGATACGATCCGAGGTCGATTATTAATTAATTAAACTATTTTTTAATTTCCAACATTCTTTTTTTGATCTCCGCAATTTCCTTCTTCACTTTTTCAATCATTAAAGGCAGGGCTTCGGTAGCATCATCCTTGAGAGACAGCTCTAAGTCACGCAAGAAGGCTTCATAAACATCCACAATGCGTCT
>Ga0172371_10012010_pt1 | contig 11456 bp, 13 predicted proteins | sample Lak12m_FD_114543 | JGI IMG/M metagenome (GOLD analysis project Ga0172371, IMG submission 114543) | Freshwater microbial communities from Kabuno Bay, South-Kivu, Congo - kab_022012_12m | ecosystem: Environmental > Aquatic > Freshwater > Lake | place: Democratic Republic of the Congo: South-Kivu...
ATTGCATCCGGGACACCTTTTTTACCCATTTCTAAATTTCTTAATTAAATAATATACTGTTTACAGCATAACTATCATATTATCCAGAGAAAATAGCCACACAAATTTCCTATTATCCCTAAATTGTCAAGGTGGAAAGGTGATGTTTTAATAAAAGGACGATTATTAATTTAAAATAAAAATGAAGCACCTCAAAGAGCAGGATCCATCGGTTTATGAGGCCGTCGCGGGCGAAGTAAAAAGACAGCAGGAAGGAATGGAGCTGATTGCGTCGGAAAATTACGTGTCGCCAGCCGTGTTGGAGGCTTTGGGGACGGTTTTCACCAATAAATATTCCGAAGGCTATCCCGGAAAACGTTATTACGGCGGACAGACTTATACCGATATGGTGGAAAATTTAGCCATCGAGCGGGCCAAAAAACTCTTTGGGGCGGAACACGTGAATGTCCAGCCGTTGTCCGGCGCGCCGGCCAACATGATCGCTTACAGCGCGGTCCTCGCGCCGGGAGACAAAGTTTTGGGCATGGACCTTTCTCACGGAGGGCACTTGACGCACGGTCATCCAGTGACATTGTCAGCCAAGATTTATAATTTTGTCCGCTATAAAACCAATACTTCAGGGGAAATTGATTACGCGGAGCTCGAGAAAATGGCTTTGACGGAGAAGCCCCAGCTGATTCTGGCGGGATTTTCCGCTTACACGCGGCAATTGGATTACGCCAAATTCAAGGAAATTGCGGACAAAGTCGGGGCAATAACCATGATTGACGTTGCCCATATCGCCGGCCTGATTGCCGGTAAAGCCATCCCCAACCCGGTTCCCCACTTTGATATTATTACCACCACCACCCACAAAACTCTGCGCGGGCCGCGCGGCGGTATGATTATGTGCAAACAAAAATATGCCGAAGCGATTGACAAGGCCTGCTTCCCCGGATTCCAGGGCGGTCCCCACATGCACCAGATCGCAGCTCTGGCCGTGGCTTTGGGCGAAGCGCTCGAGCCAACATTTGTGGAATACGCGGCTCAAGTGATCAAAAATGCCAAAGTGCTGGAAGAAGAACTCAAAAAATACGAGTTCAAACTGATGTTTGGCGGAACCGACAACCATATGGTTTTGGTGGATGTGTTCGGTAGTATCGGTTTGTCCGGCAAAGAAGCTGAAGTGGCGCTGGATAAAGTGGGCATTACTCTCAACAAAAACGTTATTCCCGACGACCCGCGCCCGCCGCTCGATCCCAGCGGGATTCGCATCGGGGTGCCGGCGGTGACCACCCGTGGGATGAAAGAAGCCGAAATTAAGCAAATCGTCGAATGGATTGCCGATGCGCTTAAAAATCACGATAACGAAAACAAGCTGGAATCAATCCATCAGGAGGTAATCGCTTTGTGCCATAAATTCCCTATTTATGAAAAAACCAATGAAAACGACCCATCCCGAGTATCAGTATCTGAACCTACTTAAGGACATTATGGAAAACGGGGCGGATAAACCCCTGTTTTTCACCCCGGAAGTGCTGCAGCAATACCAAGACCGCGGCCAGGAACCGCCTTTTATCCGCTCCGTCTTCGGCCGAATGATGCGCTTCGACCTGAATAAGGGGTATCCTCTGCTTACCACCAAAAAAACCTTCTACCGGGGAATATTTATTGAATTATTATGGTTTTTAAGCGGCGACTCAAATATTAAGTTTTTGGTAGACAACGATGTCCACATTTGGGACGAGTGGGCTTGGAAAAGATACCATAAATATTGTTTGGAAAATGATCCGGCCAGCGACCTAAGCCAGGAGGATTTTATCGCGAAACTTAAAGCCGAACCAGCGGAGAGCAAATTTGTGAAGAATTGGGGAGAGTTGGTCACCATCTACGGCCGCATGTGGCGGCGGTGGCCGGCCAGCGATGGGCGGGAAATCGATCAGTTGGCGTGGGTAATAGACGGGCTCAAAGAAGACCCTTACCGTAAATCCTACGTGGTTTCGGCTTGGAATCCGGATTTCATCTACCAAATGGCTTCCGAACAGAACCGTAACGAAGTGCCGCCTTTCTGTCATACAACTTACCAATTCGGGGTAGTTGATGGCAAGCTTAACTTAGGATTATTCCAACGTAGCGCCGATATATTTTTAGGAGTTCCTTTCAATATCGCCAGCTATTCCCTGCTGCTGCTCATGGTGTCCCAAGTGACCGGCATACCGGTAGGTGATTTTGTCCATTTTTTTGGCGATTTACACCTATATTCTAACCATATAGATCAAATAAAAGAACAGGCCACCCGCGAGCCGCGCCCCTTCCCATCTGTCGAGTTGAACCCAAAGATAAAGACCATTGACGATTTCAAAATGGAAGACATTGTTCTCAAAAATTATAATCCCCATCCGCCACTCCGGGCGGAAATCGCTAACATTGGAGGGTTCAGAGAGCGAAACAAAAAATATGACCGCGCAAAAGTATGATCTCAATAATTGTGGCTGTCGGTAAAAACCGGGCCATTGGCCAAAATAATCAACTGCTCTGGCACATTCCGGAAGACCTGAGGCATTTCCGGGAGAAAACGATGGGCAAACCGGTGATAATGGGCGACAAAACGTTCCTGTCCATTGGCAAGCCGCTTCCCGGGCGCCGTAATATCGTGGTAACGCTCGATCCCGACTTTATGGCCGAAGGAGTAGAAATCAGCAATTCCCTCGACGATGTTCTCGAAGCGGCCAAAAAATCACCCGAAGAGCATTTTGTCATCGGCGGCGGCCAAATTTACGCGCTTTCCCTTCCCCACGCCCAAAAACTGTATGTCACCGAAGTCGACGACTCTCCCACTTCGGCCGACACATTTTTCCCCGATTATTCCCAATTTAAAACCGTTATCGCAAAAGAGGATCACGACAACGGTCAATACAAATATTCATTCCTGGAACTTTCCAGGTAATTCAATCTCTCTTTTATTTGAGTCCAAATAATCAACCGTTACCACCGCGGCGCAGTTATTATTGAGGATTTCGGCCATTTCGTCCCGGGCTTTTTTGACAATTTCTTCCGTAATCGGCCCTATTCCCTCTACATTAAGCACAATTTTTTTCGATTTCTCGGTTATTTTGGCAAAATCGCCGTTGCGCCAGTTCCAACGCCGGCACATTACACTCCGTGACGAACTGTCAAAGTAAATCACTTCCCCCACTTTTGGATTATCATCTTCTGTCGCGCCAATCCCGCGGAATTTTTCGTTTCCTCTGGCAAATCCGACCACCAAATCCCCTTTAACCAAATCCACGTCGTCACCTCCGGCGGGAAGCAAATATTTAATAGAAATATAATTAAAGGCCGCTACCACGGAATTGATAAAGGGAATCTTCTTTCCCTTAACCACCCGCTCCACGAGCGACTTGATTGAAGGAGGAAAATTATTGGGATTAGACCCAAACTTCCGGTGGGCATCGTCCCAAGCCGTAATTTGCGGTAAATTTTTGTAATCCAACCCGGCTTTTTCCCGAATCGCGTTGTTCAATAAATCGTTAATAACTTTGTTTTCGGTCGCATTATCAATATCCTCAACAATCACCAACCCCCGCCGAAAATCTGGGAATACCTCAAAAATCTTATCCTCGATGATAATTTTTTTCATATTAGTTCTTTTTAACTTTTTTCTTAGGACTAGCCAAGTGTTTTGTACAGTTAATCAATACTGGTGTGATTTTTTTGGTTCCGTTAATCTCAAAAATTGAGACTGAGGTGTTCTTGATTATGAAATCTTCATTCAACTTCAAATTTTCAGAATTACTCTTCTCAATTCCGAAGATAAATACTTTTTTGATTCCTCCGTGAGTGACTGCCAGCACAGTATCATTTTTATGCTTTCTGTAAATTTCATTTATAAAATGCTTAAATCGCTTAAGCATATCCCGATCACTCTCAATTTCTTTACCAATCTTGCTTCTCCAATTCCAATTTTTGCGTATAGGCTTTCCTTGGTATTTGCCAAAAAACCTTTCTCGAAGTCGTTGGTCAAATTGAACCGCTAATTGATGGAATTGCGCAATCTCTTTGGCTGTGTCAGCCGCTCTATTGAGATCGCTCGAATAAATGGCGTCAATCTTTTCCCCGCCAAGTCTTTTGGCCACCTTTTTTGCTTGCAACTCCCCTTCCCGGGACAATTTCCCATGAGTGTGGCCCTGGCAAATACGTTTTTTATTCTGCACGGTTTCGCCGTGGCGAGTGATGATTAATCTCATAAATATTTATTTTAGCTCAGAAGTAAATTCTGCTAGTTTCTCTTTGAAATTATCCCTAATTACTTCTTTGGTGGTTAAAGCTAGAGTAGTAATTGGCTCGAGGCTAATCATATCGCTCATTTCCTCGAATGCCTTTTCGTCGCCGCGGCCGCCCATGGTGCAGAAGAAAGCCACTTTCTTGAACTTTCTCTTAAAAGCCGTCAAATACGTACGAATGGGAGGGGTCATACTGACCCAAATCGGAGTGCCGATTATCACCAGGTCATAATCACCCGGATCTTTTTCCGGCCGTTTAAGTTTGGTCAGACTGCGTTTCATCCCGTCCCGACCTGCAATGATCCAGCCCCAGATCCCACCCCGCTTAACCGTGTCAACAAGTTCTTCCTTGTCCGCCTTGAGTTTTTTAGCAATTTCCTCCCCCACTTTTCTGGTCGTCCCCGTCCGCGAATAATAAACTACCAGCGTTTTCATATTCTGAGGTTAATATTTACCAAATCTTTGAGTAAGGATAAAAAATCCTGAAGCCATTTCTTTTCTTCAATTCAGCTAAAATCAGTTTTTTAGATATTTCAAATCCTTTCGCGTTCATCGGAGTTTTTCCTCTAGGTAATTGGCTGTCAAACCACCAAATACCCAAGTCACGCCGGTAAATAGGGATTTTAAAAATCTTAGCGTAAGTGGGTAATTTGTATTCCAGCATGCCAATCTCCTTATTTTCAACGGTTGACCATTTTTCAAAAAATTCCCTGGGGATGACCGCGAAAACAAACAAGCTGCATAAAAGCGTTTGCCGATAATTATAATTTTTGCGAATATACTTTTTGAATTTCAAATAATTCTGCCTTTCGGTACCCTTCTTTTTGGTCCAGCTCCACCTTCGCTCAATAAAAGGCTCTAACTGCCTAGTACCAGAGATAAATAGTTCACCTTTCTTTATTCCCAGTAGCTGTTTCTTTATTTCTCCCAATACAAGAGTATCCCATTGCACAATCGCCGCACTATCCCAACCAGCTAGCTTCTTTCCACGTTTTTGATACCAATCTTCCACCATTAAGTCTCCATGCAGCCATTTGTAGTCTTTCGGTTTGTCGCATAAGTTTGAGATGTAGAAATCATCGAGGTAATCGCCAAATTTACTGACATATTTCCCCGCTTCTTTTTTATTACCGCCGAATAATCCAAATATTTTAATACCGGGATTAAATTTTCGGACGAGCTTAAGCTTATTTAAGCAAATTTCCGGTTCTTTATAAAACCAAAATAGGGTTGCTAATTTCATCGGAATTTCTTTTTGAAGTCCTCTATATCGAAGTTCGCTTGGCGTAAAATCGACCTGAATGTCCCAAAAGGAATTTCTTTTCGCCCAGCAGGTATTATAACCGTTAGGTTTTCTTTTCGGTACTTCACATGACTGCCTTTTTGAGAAATAAAAACAAAGCCCTCCTTTTGAAGCGCTTTAATAATTTGGGTAGAAGAATAGAGTTTAGACATAGCGAGGGCAGAGGTTCACCAGTTCCGGTTGCTTTATTTCACTAAATTTATGGGACTTAACATCTTCAAAATATAACTCCAAAGCTTCGCTCAAGTTAGCCAAGGCTTCTTTCTTGGTTTTTCCAAAGCTGGAAACATCCACGTTCAAGCACTGAGCAACGTAATGTTTCCCTTCCCGCCAAACCACAGTCTTAAAACAGATTTTTTTCATTTCCTAACAATTATTTCTTACCTTTATGTTACACGAAGGTATCTAAAAGTCAAAACTCCAGGTAGAGGTCTTCAGCGGAAGAATATTTTCAATCTAGCGCATCAGCAATTATAACGGCTTCATTGTGCTCTTCATCTCTGACCGCGTAGAGCAAGGTGACGGTTTTATGCTGCTTTTCCGCTTCCCTTAATGTATTGATGAGATTTTTATTCTTATCAAGCTCGGCCAGATACCGCTTTTTGAATTCAGCCCATTTTTCCGGATCATGCCCAAACCATTTTCGCAGTTCAGTGCTGGGCGCGAGGTCTTTCAGCCAAAGGTCAATCCGGGCTTTCTCTTTGGAAACCCCTCTCGGCCACAACCGATCCACCAAAACCCGGTATCCATCTTCCTGACTGTACGGCTGATAAATTCTTTTAATCTTAAACATATTTTTCTCTTACATTCTTATTTTACATAAGAAAAATCTTTCCAAAAAACAAAACCAAATACATTAAAATTTGACAAGTAAAATTGTTCGGGGTTATAAATTAAGTATTAATGAGTCTTTTCAGACTTTTCCAATTTTTGGGCAAAAAATAAAAATTAAAAGACAAAACAAAGATGAAAAAGACAGTGATCGTAGCGCTGCTTGCGCTGTTGTTAACGGGACTCGCATCCCAGGCGAAGGCTGATTCATGGAGTCAGCTTTATATTGTGGACCAAGCTACACAAAGTAATCTTTATGATCCGACGGTATTCGAAGACTCTCGTGGGCATAAATGGGTTCAAGTTTATCAACAAGGATCCGGTGATGTGAATGGATCTAATACCCAAATGTTACTGTACGAATATGATGGTCAAAACTGGACGGACCATACCAGCACTATCAACAATCTTATGAGCGGTTTAACTGGTCCATGGGGAGAATGGGGAGGAAGAATATTGGGTCATTTCCCAATGTATGCCGACCAGAGCGGCAATGTCTGGGCAGAGCCGGGCAGTTCGTATATTTTAAAATACGATGGTTCAAATTGGAGTATTTTTAACCATAAAACCGTGTGGGAAGAAGTACTGGGAAGGTCAATACCGGAGTTTGACTGGGGAGGGTTCTATGATTTGTTCGGCGATAACCAAGGGAATGTTTATACTCTTGCTCTTTGGAACGATGAAAACTGGAACAACTTCAGTACAAGCATAAGCGTGTTGAAGAGAAATACCAATGGCGCGTGGTCGAGGCTAATTCCGGCCGGAGGACCGATTAAAACCGACGACATGTACAATACTTTGCTGACCGGAAGATTCAATAACACAACGGGTGATATCTGGTTTTTTCTGGAACCGACTTACGGAGAAGAAGGAAGAGCAGACGGGGTTTACCGCTGGCACGATGGAACTTGGATTAATTACACCACCGCCAACGGCATGGCCAGCAACTCTGCCCGCGATATGATGATTGATTCAAAAGGCAATGTTTGGGTTACTTCTCCGGACGGGGTTTCGAAGTTCGATGGGTCAACGTGGTCAATTTTAAATAGCTCAAACAGTAATTTAGCAACTAACGACATCCGCCAAATATCCGAAGATAGTAAAGGAAGAATCTGGTTTGCGGCTTCAAAAGAAGCTGACACTACGGGAACGGCACAGCAAACAAGTATGTCTGTCTACGACTCCGCAGATAATTCTTGGACTTACTTCACAGGCAGAAACGGCAGTGATTACATGGATAATGTATGGAGAGTTTTTCATTTTGGTGACGAAGCGTGGATGCCGGCTCACAGATGGACCGATGGATTTATTGTTTATAACCTTAATGACACCCAGACGGCTATTTACGGCCAGACTTCCGGCGACGTAGTCTCAAAAGCCGGTTTTAACCCGTTCAAAAAGAAAAAGAAAAAAGTTAAAACCATTAATAACAAATCCGTTACGATTTATAAAATCACTAAAGTCAAGAAAAAGAAAAAATACAAAACCAAGAAAACTTTGGTTTACCGCACCGGCATTACCCAATGGTATAAAGCTTTAAACCTGGATACGGGAAAGTATCAGGTGGTTTCTAAAGCTAAAGGCAAAAAGAAACATACCAACACGATAAATGTTACCAATGGCGAACCATTCAGACTGGATTTAAGATATTAAATTATAAAAAATATTAAAACAAAAATGAAAAAGACAATGATCATGGCGTTGTTAGCGCTGGCATTTATCGCGATTACGCCTCAAGCCAAGGCGGATTCTTGGACAACTAAGTTTTTGGTAGACCAAGGATTCTCTCAACTCAATAACCCTATGGGGGGAACGCAAGATACCGCCGGCAACAAATGGTTTCAGGTATACAGAAATAACGGGCCCGATGGCGAGGGAGATTGGATCTATGAATTGAAAACGGACGGCACTTGGGTTAACCACTCCGATGAAATTGTTAATATTGAAAATTCCGATCCGGGTGGCTGGGGCCAAACCAATTTTACTAATCCGGATACCCGTTCTCTTTACGCAGATACTGTGGGCAATATTTGGGTTGTTACCCCGAATGGTTTACTGCTCAAATACCGGGACGGCGCTTGGACCACGATCACTCCCGAGTCGGTGTGGAGCCAAATATTGGGCTATTCCGTTTCCGGCGCGACCGGAAGTTTCGGGCAAGTGTTTGGCGATAATCAAGGAAACATTTACACTGCCGCGGGACTCGATTATAATGGCGAGCATGATGACCGGGTTTTGAAATTAACTCCCGGGGGCAGTTGGTCGGTAGCCATTCCAAAAGGGGGCATAATTAATGAAAACAATAGGAACACAAAGTTACTCGGAGCTTACAATAATACTAATGGTGACATCTGGTTTTGTCTTCGCTATGGGGACGAATCGGGCATTTATCGATACACTAACGGGCAGTGGGTGAATTATACAACTGCCAACGGGCTGGCGGATAACGTCGTAAACAATATTATTATTGATTCCGCGGGCAATGTTTATGCCCACAGATGTTACTTTAACCAAGGGAGGGTGTCAATATTTAATGGAACTGTTTGGTCGGCCTTAAATTCTTCCAATAGCGGACTGGCTGAAGGATTAGTGAGCCAAATTGTGAACGACCCCAGCGGCAAAGTCTGGTTTTCCATTTATGGCGGAGGAGTGAACGATGGGACGCAATCGATTTTTGATCCTTCAAACAACACCTGGTCCTATTATTCCGCTAAAAACGGGATGGACGAGATGACCGGGATACAAAGGGTGTTTTTTCTCGGAAATGAGTTTTGGGCGTGGTCCGGTGGAGCCAATGGGTTCTTGATAATTGAAAGAAACAACACTCAAACCGGAATCTACGGCCAGACTTCAGGAGACCTTGTAACCAAAACCGGTTTTGATCCACTCAAGAAGAAAAAAACCAAAACCATTAACAGTAAGGCTGTAACGATTTACAAAATTACCAAAGTCAAGAAGAAGAAAAAATATAAGACCAAGAAAACGTTGGTCTATCGAACAGGAGCTACCCAATGGTATAAAGTACTAAACCTTGATACTGGCAAATACCAGGTGGTCTCTAAAGCCAAAGGCAAGAAAAAGAAAACGAGAACAATTAATATCACCAGTGGCGAACCTTACCGGTTGGATTTGAGATACTAAAAATAATTCGCAAAATAAAAATAATTAAAATCCATGCGAAAGAAAACAAAAATCATGCCGGGCAAAAGCTATTTATCACTACTCCTGCTTCTGGTCTTGGGCTTCACACCTGTAACACCATTACTGGCTAAAACAATCACGGTGGACGGAACCTTTACTGACTGGGACGATATAACGGCTTTGGTGGACGAAACAGATTTCACCGGCCAGACTAGCGAATATTCCGCCAACGGGACCACTTATTACTTTAATACCGACACCGACCAGTGGCAGACCACCGATCCGGGAGGAAACGCCTGCAAGGTGAATTACGATTACATGGTGGCGGCGGACTTCATCAAGATGACCAATGATAATAATTACCTTTACCTGCTTTGGGAAAGGGGCACCGACTTTATGGATTTCCGCTGGGACAACGATAGCGGGATGGGCAACTACTACACTTTCTCCTCGGCAGCCGTGCCCACGGCGGCGCCCAACGGCGAATTCACCGGTACCCCGCCCTGCGCCGGCCACGTGCTTACCGCCCCGGCCGCTTTTGACCACGACATGGTGATCAGCGTGGACAAAGATAAGAACGGGACCTACGATTACTATTTAGTGATAAATGTGCAGTATCCCCAAAGCTGGAGCGGCGGAAGCTACACCACTGTGGGTTACGTCTATCAGGACAACGGCAACGGAACCTACGATGGCCGCGGCACGGAGACTTTGAAAACCACTTTCGGCAATGACGGCTTCGGCATCGGGATTTCCGCTGCCTCTTCCGTCGGCGTGCGGCAGGAGTGGAGAATGTCCATCAATGATATCTTTACCGGCTTGGGACTCAAGTGGAAAGACTCGGTCAACGTCCGCTACGAAGCCCACAGCACCGGGTCGGATGTAAGCGATCCCCAAGCCTATACTTTTTCCAAAGACAAAAAAGTAAAACTCACCGCCAGCGTCAAGAAAAAGACCAAGAAATCCAAGATCACCCTCAAGGGCAACACCGCCAAAAACGCCACGGTGAAGATTTATCTCAACGGCACGGACCTCGGCAACATAAAGGTTTCCGGAAAAGGAAAGTTCAGTAAGAAATTAACCCTGCTGAAAGGAAGCAATAACGTCCGTATTTTTTCCTACCACGTGAAAAAAGGCACGAAAAACATAAGCAAAACCATTACCCGGAAATAAGCCGGCCTTTGCGGTTATCCGCTGATATTACTTAAATCTCACCTCGAACTTGATATTCTTCTTGAGCGTAGTGCTCTTTGATTTTACTTTCCCTTTGCTGGTAAGCTTACCCTTCACGGTGAATTTTATCGTCTTGTTGCCCTTGAACTTGGCAACCTTGATTGTGACTTGGCGGTTGTTTCCTAGCACGTAAAGCGAACAATTGCCGTTTTTGTCGGCTATGTCGTGGTCCAGCAGCTGTCCGGTTTTCTTGTCATAAACCTTCACTTCGGCGTATCTGGCCTTTTTGTACTTCTTCGAGGTCTTATTCCATTTTTTAGTGACCACCGTCATTTTGCGGTAGTCCGAGGAATACATCTCGCTGGTTTTCAGGTTGTTGCCAATAAGCCGTTCCACTCGCTCATCGCTTATATCCATTACCCAGAACCAGGGGGAGGTGATGACATCGCCGTTGCAATCGGTCTTGCCGATGGCGCTCTCGTTGTAAACCCGGGCGATCCCGACGGTTCTCCCGCCGCTGCTTTCCATGTTTTCGCGGTGGCCTTCGGAAGCTTTCCAGGCATCGAAGATCTGCTGTCCGGTTTCATAGCCCCAACCCATGTTTTCCGTTAAAAAGTAGTAACTGGAAGGTACCCCATATGTTGGACACATATTCTACAAAATATATAATCAAAAGTAAGTAGAACAATTCCAAACATATGAGCACCAAAAAAAATTATCGCATCTCCAAAGAGATCAAGGACGAG
>Ga0172371_10012017_pt1 | contig 11454 bp, 12 predicted proteins | sample Lak12m_FD_114543 | JGI IMG/M metagenome (GOLD analysis project Ga0172371, IMG submission 114543) | Freshwater microbial communities from Kabuno Bay, South-Kivu, Congo - kab_022012_12m | ecosystem: Environmental > Aquatic > Freshwater > Lake | place: Democratic Republic of the Congo: South-Kivu...
CTCCTGGGAGGTTCCCTTCGACAGCCTCAGGGCAAGCGGATGCTCTGGAGCGAGGCTCATAAAGGTAGCACCGAAGACCGTATCCTGACGGGTGGTGAAGACCCTGATCACCTCATTAGAATTCTCAATGGGAAAGTGGATCTCCGCCCCGATCGACTTTCCGATCCAGTTTCGTTGCATGGTGAGAACCCTCTGGGGCCATCCAGGAAGCCGGTCGCACCATTCGAGCAGTTCTTCTGCATAATCCGTAATTTTGAAGAACCACTGCTCCAGCTCCTTTTGCATTACCCCCGGGTCATCGGCATGGCCCCGCCAGCAGGTCCCATCCCCCATCACCTGCTCATTGGCGAGAACGGTCTTGCAGATCTCACACCAGTTGACCGTTGACCGTTTCTTATAGGCCAATCCCCGCTCATACATCTTCAGAAAGAAGAGTTGTTCCCATTTGTAGTAGGAGACATCGCAGGTGGCAAACTCCCTGTCCCAGTCATAGCTGAAGCCCATCCGCTTGAGCTGTTTTTCCATGTACTCGATATTCTCATAAGTCCATCTGGCCGGATGGACACCATGCTCGATCGCTGCATTCTCCGCAGGCATACCGAAGGCATCCCAGGCCATGGGGTGGAGGACATTCAATCCCTTCATCTTCTTATAGCGTGCAACCACATCCCCAATGGAGTAATTTCGAACATGACCCATATGGATCTTACCCGAGGGGTAGGGAAACATCTCGAGAAGGTAATACTTTGTTCGATGAGGGTCCTCGGTGACTTTAAATAACTTCTGTTTCTCCCAGATGCTCTGCCACTTTTCTTCAACCTCTTTTGGGTTATAACGCTGATTCATCTTCTATCCCGCCTATCCTCTACGTAAATTGATCTTTTGTTTTTTAATTGTTCATCGTCCATCGTCTATCATTTCTTTCATCCTCTCATCATTCTCCGGATTCTCAGTCTCAAGGCATTGAGCCGAATGAACCCCTCTGCATCCTTCTGATTGTAAACCGCATCCTTCTCAAACGTGGCAAACGCCCCATGGTAGAGGGATTTCTCTGATTTGCGGCCCACCACGGTACAGTTCCCTTTATAGAGTTTAAGACGGACAGTCCCGGTTACGTCCTTCTGCGTCTCGTCCAGAGTTTTCCTTAAAACCTCCATCTCCGGCGAAAACCAGTAACCATAATAGATCAGTTCCGAGATCTTTGGGATAAGGTCATCCCGCAGATGCATTACCTCCCGATCCATGGTGATCGATTCGATGGCGCGATGGGCGATGTGAAGGATCGTCCCTCCTGGAGTCTCATAAACCCCTCTCGACTTCATCCCCACATACCGGTTTTCCACCATATCCACCCGGCCTATCCCGTTCTCGCCTCCGAGCTCATTCAACCGGGTCAATAAAGCCGCAGGCGAAAGGGATTGGCCATCCACCCGCATGGGAATCCCGTCTTCAAAATCGATCTCAAGAATCGTGGGACGGTCGGGAGCCTCTTCAGGAGACCGGGAAAGGACAAACATATCCTCCGGTGGCTCAGACCAGGGGTCTTCGAGAATCCCCCCCTCAAAACTGATGTGGAGGAGATTTCGATCTGAGGAATAAGGCTTCTCTTTGGTCACCGGGACAGGGATCCCATTCGCTCTGGCATAGGACATCAATTCCTCACGGGACTTAAATTGCCACTGTCTCCACGGAGAAATCACCCGGATGTAAGGGTTGAGCGCATAATAGGTCAACTCGAACCGGACCTGATCATTTCCCTTTCCCGTAGCGCCATGGGCAACGGCATCCGCTCCTTCCAGTTGGGCAATCTCCACCTGTCTCTTGGCAATCAACGGCCTGGCAATGGAAGTACCGAGAAGGTAAGTCCCCTCATAGACCGCATTTGCTTTTAATGCCGTAAAGACATAATCCCTGACAAACTCTTCGCGGAGGTCTTCGACATAGACCTTGCTGGCCCCTGTGGAAATGGCCTTCTCCTCCAGGTGGTCCAATTCTTCTGCCTGTCCGACATCAGCCGTGAAGGTGATCACCTCACATCCGAACTCATTCCTGAGCCACTTCAGGATGATTGAAGTGTCCAGGCCACCCGAATAAGCCAGGACCACCTTTTTAACTTTACTTTCCATTGGATCCTCCCCTCATCAATTTCGGAATTCGGATTTCGGAATTAAACTCTTTTACAAAAGACTCCGCATTCCTCAATTACTTATGAGTCCATAATTGATTAGACATATTCTTTCTCCCAATTTGCTCATTTCCGTTCACCCTGAGCCTGTCGAAGGGTGCATCCCCAGTGTTTCATGCTTCGACAAGCTCAGCATGAACGGCTGGGGTTCAGTCTTATTGTCCATACAATTATGGCCTGATTAATAAGTTACTCCATGGAAGACTTCTTCCAATGCTTCAATCATTTGGTCCACTTCTTCCCTGGTCACAATCAGGGGCGGAAGAAAGCGAAGCACGTTTCCCATCGTACAGTTGATGAGAAAGCCTCTTTTCATCATTTCCTTCACAATGGTGGCACCTTCTATCTTTAGCTCCATTCCGAGAATCAATCCTCTTCCGCGGACTTCCTTAATGAACGGGAATTTCTTCTCCATCTCCCCGAGCCGGGATAAGAAATAGGCGCCCACCTTCTTACAGTTCTTGAGCATCCCCTCTTCTAAAAGAGCGGTCAGGGCGGCCACCCCTGCGGCCGTGGCCAGCGGATTTCCGCCGAAGGTGGAAGCGTGATCCCCGGGTTCAAAACTTTCAGCAACCTTTTTCTTCATCAAGAGGGCTCCGATCGGGACCCCCCCTGCCAAAGACTTTGCAAGGGTGAGCATATCAGGTTCTTTCCCCTCGTGCTGATAAGCAAAAAGTTCACCGGTTCGACCCATCCCCACTTGAACCTCATCGAAAATCAGGAGGATCCCCCTTTCGTCACAGATTTCCCGAAGGGCCTTGAGATAACCCTCTGAAGGGATACGGACACCTCCCTCTCCCTGAATGGGCTCTATGAGAACCGCACAGGTCTTTTCGTCGATAGCCTTCCTCAGCGCCTCTGAATCATCGAAAGGAATATATTTGAACCCTGGCATGAGGGGAGCATAACCTTTGTGATATTTCTGTTGGGCGGTTGCGGTCAAAGTGGCCAGGGTCCTCCCATGGAAAGACCGCTCCATCGTGATCACCTCATATCGATTCCCCTCCATCTTCTCTTTTGCATACTTTCGGGCAAGTTTCAGTGCCCCTTCATTGGCCTCTGCCCCGCTGTTACAGAAAAAGACCTTATCCGCAAAGGAATGCTTGCAGAGAAGCGCGGCGAGCTGGATCTGGGGCTCAATGTAATAGAAGTTGGAAACGTGGATCAGTTTCTCTGCCTGATCCTGAATTGCCCGGACCACCCTGGGGTGGCAATGCCCCAGATTGCAAACGGCAAGGCCTGCCACAAAATCAAGATATTCCTTTCCCTCCGCATCCCAGACCCGTGTTCCTTTTCCCCGGACCGGCAGGACGGGAAAACGGGCATAGGTACGGGCAATATACTTTTCCGACAAACCCATCAACGTTTGAGAATCCATAGTCACTCCGTAAAAAGAAAATACAAAATCCGAATATCGAATTTTATTCTTTCGTGATTTGTGTTCCGATCCCGACATCCGTGAAAATTTCCAAAAGGATAGCATGCTCCACTGTCCCATCAATGATATGGGTTTTATTCACCCCATCCTCAAGGGCATTGAGACAGCAGTTCACTTTCGGGATCATTCCTGACGAGATTACCTTCTGTACGATCATCTGTCTGGCCTTCTTGGCATGAAGGGTTGGGATCAGGCGTTTTTTTTCATCCATCACACCCTTGACATCCGTCAGCAGAATCAGCTTCTCCGCTTTCAATGCCGAGGCCACTTTTCCGGCCACTAAATCCGCATTGATGTTATAGGTCTCCCCTTCCTCTCCCACCCCCACAGGGGCAATGACCGGAATGAAATTCTCCTCCTCCAGGGCCCGGATGACTTCCGGATGAATCGCCTTCACCTCGCCCACCATCCCGATATCGATGATCTCCGGGGCCTTATCCTTATCCGAGCTCTTCGTCAGTTTCAATTTTTTTGCGACGATAAGCCTTCCATCCTTTCCGCTCAATCCTACGGCCTTTCCTCCCTGCTGATTGATCATCGCCACGATTTCCTTATTCACTTTCCCGACGAGGACCATCTCCACGACATCCATTGTCTCCCCATCGGTCACCCTCATCCCCTCGATGAATCGGGATTTCTTTCCCATCTTAGCCAGCATCTCTCCGATCTGGGGCCCCCCTCCATGAACGATCACGGGATTCAAACCGATGTATTTCAGCAGGACCACATCGAGAGCAAAGCTTCGCTTCAACCCTTCCTCCTCCATTGTGCTCCCGCCGTATTTGATCACAATGGTCTTATCATAGAACCGCCTGATGTATGGAAGGGCCTCTACGAGCACCTTAGCCTTATCGATTGGGTTCTCCATTAATTATCCCCCTAAAATGTAAAGGGCTCAAGGAACCGAGGGTTCATGGGTTCAATGTTTTAAAATCGACCTGAACTTTGGGACCCTTAAATCCTTTTTATAAGATAAACCGGCTCAAATCCTCATCCTCTACAAAGTCCTTCAACTTCTCCTTCACATATTTGGCATCGATCACCATGCGCTCACCATTGATCTCCGGAGCATCAAAGGAAATTTCATCAAGCAATCTTTCCATGATGGTATAAAGGCGCCTGGCGCCAATATCCTCCGTCCTCTCATTGATGAGGGCGGCCATCTGTGCAATCTCCTCGATGGAATCCTTCATAAACTCCAAATTCACTGACTCCGTCTCCATTAAAGCGGTGTACTGCTTGATCAGCGCATTCTCCGGCTCGGTTAAAATCCGGACCAGATCCTCCTTCCCCAGGGAATCAAGTTCAACCCGGATCGGAAACCTTCCCTGAAGTTCCGGGATGAGATCGGAAGGCTTTGAGACATGGAAGGCACCCGCAGCGATGAAGAGCACATGGTCTGTCTTGACCATGCCATACTTCGTCATCACGGTCGTTCCCTCCACAATTGGGAGCAGGTCTCTCTGAACCCCCTCTCTGGAGACATCCGGCCCATAGGCCGACTCCCTCCCTGCGATCTTATCAATCTCATCGAGAAAGATGATACCGGACTGTTCCACCCGTTCAATCGCCTGTTTGATCACTGCGTCCATATCGATCAACTTCTGAGCCTCTTCCTGCGAGAGCACCCGAAGGGCCTCGGAAATCTTCACCTTTCTCTGTTTTTTCTTCTTGGGAAAAAGATTTCCGAACATCTCCTTGATATTGATGTCCATCTCTTCCATCCCGGAGGCGCTGAAGATCTCCACGATTGGAAGATTTCGATCCTGCACCTCCACCTCCACATACTTCTCGGTCAACTTTCCTATCCTCAACATTTTTCGGAGCTTCTCCCGGGTCTCCCTCAGGTCTTCACTTCCCTTATGGGCACCTCTCCCGGTTGAAGGAAGGAGCAGGTCCAGGAGCCTCTCTTCAGCCATCTCTTCTGCTTTCTGCTGGACCTTACGGGATTCTTCTTCTTTGACCATATTGACCGCAAGGTCCGCCAGATCCCGGATCATTGACTCCACATCCCTGCCGACATAACCCACCTCCGTAAACTTGGAGGCCTCAATCTTCAGGAAGGGGGCCTGGTCCAATTTGGCCAATCTCCGGGCGATCTCGGTTTTACCGACTCCCGTAGGGCCAATCATGATAATGTTCTTCGGTGCGATTTCATCCCGAAGAGGTTCAGGGATTTGCTGCTGGCGCCAACGATTCCTCAAGGCGATGGCCACGGACCGCTTGGCGTCCTTCTGACCGATAATATATTTATCCAGCTCCGAAACAATCTCCCTTGGGGTAAAGGTTTTAATCATAGCTCCTCGTATCTTTTAATTCTTTGAATAATGATCTATAGGAGACCGGTCAGGGGTGCTGGAGAGCGCATTCTAAAGCTTCGGAAGCATTCCTGATCGGTGTCCAAATTTATTCCATTTCAAATTAAAAAGTATTACAACTCCTCTATCATGATCTGATTGTTCGTATAGATGCAAATGGAAGCCGCAATCTTCATCGCCTCTTCTACGATCGTCCTGGCATCCAGATCCGAAAATTGGGTCAAGGCCTTGGCCGCAGCATGGGCATAGGGCCCCCCACTTCCGATGGCAGTCACTCCATCATCCGGTTCGATCACATCTCCGTTTCCGGAGATGACAAGGGAATGCTCCTTATCAGCCACAATGAGCAAGGCTTCTAACCTCCGGAGGATCCGGTCTGTCCTCCAATCCTTTGCCAATTCCACCGCTGCCCTGAGAAGGTTTCCATTGTATTGTTCCAACTTTTCCTCAAATTTGGCAAACAGGGTGAAGGCATCCGCCGTTGCCCCCGCAAACCCCGCAAGGACCCGGTCCTGGTAGATCCTCCGAACCTTCCTCGCAGTATGTTTCATGATGGTCTGTTCCAGAGTAACCTGCCCGTCTCCTGCCATCACTGTCTTTCCCTTATGACGGACGGACAGGATCGTCGTTCCTCGCATTTTCATCATCACCCTCTCCATGTCTTACCCTTCATGGTTCATTGTTCCTGGTTTATCGTCCCTCATCTTCGGTCTATTGCTTCATTTCCCTTTTGAAACTCCGGGGATGGGCCTTATCATAGACCTCCATCAATTTCCCCAGAGTGAGGTGAATGTAACGTTGTGTCGTTGACAGGCTCGCATGCCCCAGCATCTCCTGAATCTCACGGATATCTGCCCCTGCATCCAGAAGATGGGTAGCAAAGGTATGGCGAAGACTATGGGGGCTGACCTTCCGGACGATCCCCGAAGATCTCGTATATTTCTTAACCAATCTTCCCACACTCCTCGCCGTTAACCTTCCTCCTCTTAAATTGATGAAAAGAGGGGTATTGGCCTCTGTATCTCCTCTCTTTGATAAATAGGCTTTCAATGCCTCTGCGGCCTTCGACCCAACCGGAACAATCCGCTCCTTTCTCCCTTTCCCTAAAACCCTTACGATACCGAGATTGAGGTCTAATTGGCTCATATTCAATCCCACCAGCTCCCCCACTCTTAATCCACTGGAGTAAAGAAATTCCAGAATGGCACAGTCCCTTATCTCACTCTCCTTCGCTTCCTCTTTAGGTGAATTCATTAACCGGAAGGCTTCGTCCACCGTGAGTGCGGTAGGCAGGGGTTTTTCAACCTTTGGGGTTGCCACTCCCTTGGCGGGGTTATTCGTAACCAGCCTCTCCCGGACTAAATATTTATAAAAGGAGCGGAGGTTTGAGAGCTTTCTGGCGATAGAGCTTTTTCTGTTCTTTCGATGAAGAAAGCTTAAATATTTTCTGATATCAAAACGATCCACCTTCTCCATATCCAGTTCACCTGAGGGTTCCAATTTCGTGCCCGAGTCCTTTAAAAAATTCTCAAACTCTTCCAAATCCCTCTGATAGCACCTGCAGGTATGGGGGGAGGCATTCTTTTCCATTGAGAGGTATTGGACAAATTGTTGAATCAGATGATGCTGACCCAATGCAAGGGGATTCATACTCTTCCTTCCCAAGACATGTAACCTATTAAAATATTATTAATTTTCAATTTATAACATAATTATTTAAATTATCAATAAGATTGTTCCCCCCAAATGGACAATGTCTCAATGATGGGTTGATTAATTTAACCATAATTTGTAACTCAGCCCTTCAAGGATGAAATCTCAGGCCTAAAGCCCTTGAGTTAAAGATTCTTTAAACCATTTATCCCTCGTCAACGAGGGTTTACTGCCGTGCTTTTTTCTCATTGACAACTCAAAAATCTTTCGTATAAACTGATAACAGCGTATTCAAAAAATTCACCCCCATCCGTACCAGCTTTATTTGAGAGGAGGGGAGGGAGGAAAAGGAGGTGAGAAGGATGACGGAACCAAGAGTTGCAAGAGTGACAGAGATCATTGCAGGATCTCCCAAGAGTTTTGAGGATGCCATCAAGATTGGGTTCGCAAGAGCCACCAAAACCTTGAGAGGCATCACCGGATTACGTGTGATGGAATTACGTGTGGCGATTGAGAATTCCAAGATTATCGAATATCGCGTAAGAATGGAGGTCATCTTCGTCCTCGAAACATAATTTCCTTATTCCCGGGAGATTAAAAATCAAAGGCCCTATTCCTTGATTGAGGTTAGGGCCTTTTCTTTCCTCCGGTTATGCTTCAGGGGATCGTAATTCCCAATCATAAAATCGGAAACTAATACGAACGCATTATATCTTTTGTAGGGTAACCCTTTAGGGTTACTTTAAGCAAGGCTAAAGCCTTGCGCTACATGTAAAACGATTTAGTGCGTTTGTATTAAGTTTCCTTCTTGATCGCCTCCAGCAGGGCCTCCTGAGTTGTTGTGGCTGTCCCCATTTTCCCGACCACAATCCCTGCGGCATAGTTTGCTAATTTTGCCGCCTCCTGAATCCGGACACGGGCTCCCGTTCCCAAAGCAAGGGCCAGGGTCCCGATCACCGTATCTCCTGCACCCGTTACATCGTAAACCTCTTTTACCTCTGTCCGGACATAGATCGGCTTTCGAGAGGGTTCAAAGATGACCATCCCCTCCCCCCCCCGGGTGATGATTAAGGCTTTGCAATTCAATTCTTTTAATAATTTGTCTCCTATCTTTTCTATTGAGGATCCATCGACCAGAGGAACTCTCGATGCCTCACTGGCTTCCTTGGTATTGGGGGTGACCACTGTCGCTCCCCTGTAAAATCTAAAATTTCTTAGCTTCGGGTCAACCAAAATAAACTTTCTCGACTGTCTCGCTCTTCGGATGATTCCCCGGATCAATTTCCCGGTCAGAAGTCCTTTTCCATAATCGGAAATAACGATTCCGTCGAAATCTTCTATCTCCCCCAATACAAAGTTTAAAAGATCTCCAAGAATTGAGGCTTTGGGATGATCAACCGTTTCACGGTCAATCCGGACCACCTGCTGCTGATTGGCGAAAATTCTTGTCTTTACGGTGGTCTGCCTCCCCTCTTGAGTGAAAATCTTATGTTCAATCCCCTTCTCGGCCAATTCTTCTCTTATCTTCTTCCCCATCTCATCATTCCCTACAACACCACAAAGCAACACTTTCCCTCCCAACGCATGAATGTTGTTGGCGACATTGGCCGCCCCTCCGAGGCTAAAGGTTTCAGACCCATCCCTGTCATCCACTAAAACCACGGGGACAGGAGCCTCCGGGGATATTCTTGAGACCTTCCCCCAGATGAATCGATCCAGCATGATATCGCCCACCACCAGGATTCTGACTTTGTTAAACCGGTTAATTATTCTTTCAAACATCGGATACTTCCTCGCTATGGTCAAACCATCTATGAGTGACAGGACCAATCGTTATTCGACTAATCGACTGACGGTTATTCACAATGACAGCCCGATTTCGTTTCTTATGATCTTTTTAATCCTTTGGAAAATGATCTCCAGGACACCGTCAGGGATGCTGGAGAGCGCATTCTTAAGCTTCGGAAGCATTCCTGATCGGTGTCAAATTCGTTCCATCTCAAAGCACTAAAGCGCTACGTTTCTTAAAATATTCAACCGTTTTTCTCAACCCCACCTCGATATCAACCCTGGGATCATAATTCAAAATCCTTTTTGCCCTGCTCACATCTGCCAGAGAGTGCCTGACATCCCCTTTTCTGGGTTCCTCATAAAGAGTGGAAACTTTTGAGCCAATGATTCCCCTGAGGATATTTAATAATTGATTAAGAGAGGTTTGTCTGCCGCAGGCGATATTGACCGCCTCTCCGGATGTATGTTCCGCATTCATCGCCAGAAGATTGGCATGAACCACATTATCGATATAGGTGAAGTCCCGGGACTGTTCTCCATCGCCGAAGATGACCGGAGTATGACCCGACGTGAGGGCATCGATAAACCTCGGGATGACGGCAGAATAAATGGAGTTGGGATCCTGCTTGGGCCCGAAGATATTGAAATATCTCAGGGAGATCGTCTCAATCCCGAAGAGCCGGGAAAAGATCCGGCAGTACTCCTCCCCGATATATTTTTGCAGGGCATAAGGAGAAAGAGGGGTTGAAGGCATCTCCTCTTTCTTGGGCAGGGTCGGAGTATCGCCATAGACCGAAGAGGAGGAGGCATAAATCAATCGCCTTACCCCCGCATCCCTTGCCGCAAGAAGAAGGTTTAATGTTCCTCCCGCATTTACCGAATGGGTGGTGAAGGGGTCCTCCACTGATCGTTGAACCGATGGAAGGGCCGCCTGATGAAAGACATACTCCATCCCTTTCATTACGCTCCTGCAGAAAGAGAGGTCGCAGATGTCCCCTTCGATCACCTCAAGGAACGGATAAGCCTCTTCAAAGATTAAATTCTCACGTTTCCCGGTGGAGAAATTATCGAGAATCCGAACCTGATGGCCCGTTTTAAGCAGGGCTTCTGTCAGGTTCGACCCGATAAACCCCGCCCCTCCTGTCACCAAAACTTTTGACATATCTATTACCCTTTTACTGTTTGTCCTGTCTTACTTAAGGTATATTTTTTATCAGAACCATCTCTCTTTCGCAACGAGAGATTTCATTTTTTTCTCGATGGATTCCTGAATTAACTTTGCCGTTAATTTCACCTCATTGGCATTCCAATGGGTATCATCGGTTTTATAAAGTAAAACCCGATCCCTTCTATAGACATCCTCAAACACTTTCTGGGTATCAACAGATTCAACTTTTTCTTTTTTCAATTCGGTGATCAACTGTTCTAAAAAGATGTGGTTTAACGTCTTCAATAGCTAATATAAAATAAAGGTCGCTCTTCCTGTAAATAGCTAGGAGATTAGAATGCTCCTCACGAAGCCTTTCCTTTCTGATTAACTCAAAGGTGATCGAAAGAAGAACGACACTTAACATACCAAAACATACCAATAATGATTTGAAATTGGATCAACATTTTTATCCCCCTGTCCTTAGTAAAGGCCTCTTTTTGAAGCAATCAATAAAGATCGCTAAAAGGACTTTGATCATATAGTAGACTGACCGGACCTTCGTAATGGACGACTCTCCGGTATACCTCTTCGCCATTCCAATGGGCACCTCAGCCATCTTCAATCCACACCGATGAAGTAAAACGAGAACTTCTGGCTCAGGGTAATCTTGTGGATAGTCTAACACAAATAATTGAATTGCCTTTTGATTGACTGCTCTAAACCCTGATGTAGGATCAGTGATTTTCTCCCCCACAATCAAAGAAATCACTTTTGAAAAAATGGCAATACCCACCCTCCTCATCATCGATGACTTGAATTCCGATTCACCGATGAAACGGGATCCAATAACCATATCCACTTCTCTTTCCTTTAAGGTATTGAGAAGTACGCGAATCTCTTTCGGGTCATGCTGGCCATC
>Ga0172371_10012018_pt1 | contig 11453 bp, 8 predicted proteins | sample Lak12m_FD_114543 | JGI IMG/M metagenome (GOLD analysis project Ga0172371, IMG submission 114543) | Freshwater microbial communities from Kabuno Bay, South-Kivu, Congo - kab_022012_12m | ecosystem: Environmental > Aquatic > Freshwater > Lake | place: Democratic Republic of the Congo: South-Kivu...
CGTGATGGTTTTGATAAGGTTATTCCAGCTTCACGATCGTAAAGATTCATAGGGTAAGTAATAAATAAATTATTTTTTGCACGAGTAGAAGCAACGTACATCAATCTTCTTTCTTCTTCCAGAGTTTCTAAACTTTCAATTGATCTTTTAGAAGGGAAATAGCCTTCAACAGCGTGTATAATAAATACTGAATGCCATTCCAATCCTTTTGCAGAATGAATGGTAGAAAGCGTTACGTACTCTTCTTCTTTATCAGTAGCATCAACATCAACAACACTTTCTATAATTGGCTCGATTGCCATATCAGAAAGTAAAGTATCAACAGAAGTATAATTTTCTACAATGTTCTGAAAAATTTCTAAATCTTTTTTGCGTTTATTCCAGTCATCATAATTTGCTTTAAATAAATCCCAGTAGTAATCATAAACTCTTTGCACCATTTCTGAAGGTGTGTATTTCTTTTTCTGAAGTTCATACAATAGATAAAACAACGGACTTAGTTTATGATGTTTAAATTCAGGTTGGTTATCCGGTTCAGCTTTAATTGTAATTCTTGCAGTTGCAAGTTCATCAAGAATACGCTGAGCAGTCTTTGGTCCAACACCTTCGTGTAAAAGTAAAACTCTGTACCAGCTAATAACATCTTTTGGATTAATTGCAATACGAAGAAATGCCATAATGTCTTTAACGTGAGCTGTTTCTACAAACTTCATTCCGCCAAATTTTTGAAACGGAACATTTGCTTTTGCGAGTTCAAGTTCAAGATCAAACGAAAAGAAAGATGAACGAAACAATACAGCAATATCTTTTAACGGAACTCCTTCTTCTCTAAGGTCAAGAATTTTTTCAACAATAAATTTTGATTGCAGATTTTCTGTTGATGCTGCAACAATGTTTGGCAGCGTTCCGCTTCCGCGTCTTGAATAAAGATCTTTTTTATACTTCTCAACTGCCGCGTCGTTAATTCTGTTTGCAAAATCTAAAATCGATTGATGACTTCTATAATTTTCTTCAAGCTTAATAATTTTTACATTATCAAACAGTTTTGGGAATTGCATGATGTTATGAAAATCCGCACCACGAAAAGAATAAATTGCCTGCGAATCATCACCAACAACCATAACATTCTTGCTGTACTGCGATAACCCTTTTACAATTTCTGATTGGAGATGATTTGTATCCTGGTATTCATCAACCATTACAAATTTTATTTCTGCAAGAAGTGCCTTTACAGCAGGACCACCCTTAAATAAAAACTCACGCAAGTAAACAAGCAGATCATCATAATCAAGAAGATTATTACGTCGCTTATATTCAGTAAATATTTTTTTGATTTCAAGAATTTTATCAAGCAGCGGAAGAAAATGAGGATAATCATTTTCGATTATCTCTTCAACTTTTTTACCTGTGTTTACACTTAAACTAAAAACTTTATTAAGAGTTTGCTTATTTGGAAACCTTTTTTCTTTTGTGATAAATCCATCCTGCGAACGAATAAGATTTATTACATCAGCACTATCACCTTGATCAAGAATTGTAAACGAAGAATTAAGTCCGATTACTTTAGCATATTTTCTAAGCGTAAGGTTTGCAAACGAATGAAATGTACCGCCGCGTATCTTTGAACAGCGATCATCCAGAAGCATTGATGCACGTTTCATCATTTCGTTTGCGGCTTTACGGGTAAAAGTTAAGAGAAGAATTGAGTTAGGATCATGACCAAGTTCAATCAATCTGGCAACACGATAAACAAGTGTTCTTGTTTTACCCGTTCCGGCACCAGCAATAATTAAATAGCACCCATTAACAGAAGAAGCAGCTTCAAACTGTGAAGGATTTAATTCTTCCTGGTAATTAATTGTAAAACGGGCTTCGTCCGTTTGCTGAACTAAGCCCGTTTGTCCAAGTCTTTTTAAAGTATATTTTTTTTGGTTCATCTACGCAGTGCTTTTGGCTTCCCCAAAATTTCTGAAAATAAAATGTATTCCCTTACAGTTCTGGGATTTTTTAATTTACGATTAAACTCAGTGACTGTTGTTCTTTGCTGCTTAGGTCCGGCTAAAACCCGTTCAAATTCCTTAGCCTGTTCTTCGATTTTTGGATTTATAATTTTGGGTTGTGTCTGTTTGCCTGTAATTGGTCTTCTACTAACATTTTTATTATCATAAGTTTCTCTGGAGCCGATTGGATTTTTATCCTCTACGGTGCGTTGCATTCTTGGATCGATAACAAGATCAAGATCTTTATATTTTATTTCGTTCGATTCATAATCATCATATGGATCAACTTGTTTTTGCTTTTGCGGGACGGGAGTTTTAATCTCACCCTTAAAAAGATTTTCTAACTCGCGTAAAATATCATACTCATCCTGCTTTTGAGAAACAACAACCTTATCAGCATCGCTTTGTTTAGGATAAGAGACTGATGCCGGCGGTTTTACTTTTGGCAAAGGTGATTGCTTCGGCGGCTCTTTCTTTTTAAAGAAAGAGCTTAAGAAGCTAAAAATTATTATACCCCAAATGAGATATTGAAATAAATCATCCATAAGACTTCTCTATGTATGTTTTAAATTATTTATTTTATCCATTATTAGATTCGCCTTATGAATCAGTTTTTTTCTTTTCTTCAGGTTGTGCGATTGATGTTCTCATTTCAGTATCAGCCTGAATATTTCGAAGATTATAATAATCCATTACACCAAGTTTACCGTTTCTAAATGCATCTGCAATAGCTCTCGGAACTTCTGATTCAGCTTCAACAACTTTAGCTTTCATTTTTGCGACTTCAGCAATATTTTCTTGTTCAGTTGCAACAGCAGAGGCACGTCTCTCTTCAGCTTTTGCTCGTGCAACTTTAAGATCAGCTTCTGCCTGATCAGTTTGTAAAATTGCACCGATATTTTGACCAATATCAACATCCGCAATATCAATAGATAGAATTTCAAATGCTGTTCCGCTGTCCAATCCTTTTGCTAAAACTGATTTTGAAATTTTATCAGGATTTTCAAGTACTTCTTTGTGAGAGGCACTCGAACCGATTGTTGAAACTATACCCTCACCAACTCTTGCAAGGATAGTAGCTTCACCAGCGCCGCCGACTAATCTTTCTATATTAGCACGAACTGTAACTCGTGCCATAGCTTTTAATTGAATACCATCTTTTGCTACTGCGGCAACCATTGGTGTTTCAATAACTTTTGGTACCACAGACATTTTAACAGCCTCAAGTACATCTCTACCTGCAAGATCAATTGCTGTGGCACGTTCAAATGTTAATCCAAGGTTTGCTTTATCCGCAGAGATCAATGCATTAATCACTTTTGTAACATTTCCACCTGCAAGATAATGTGCTTCAAGTTTTGCTTGATCGACTGTTAATCCAGCTTTTGTTACAGTGATCATATTTCTAACAATTAATACCGGGGGAACTTTTCTTAGTCTCATTCCAATTAGATCACGAACTATTTTTACTTTTACTCCTGAGAAGTATGCAGTAATAAATAATCCAAGGGGAACGAAATAAAGAAAGAGAATTAAGAATAATGCAACCGCAATAATTATTACGATTGATAATCCTGTTAATGCTTCCATCTATACTCCATAATTTTGTGTTATTAAATAAATATGTGCAGACTTAACATCCGCAAATTATTGAATTTCTGCCTTAATGACGGCAATTAAGTTTTTATGACGATAAAACTATCATTTTAGCAGAACTTTTTTCTTTCTGATCTGAAATTATAGAAAATTTTAACCAAATGTACTGGCATTTGAATTGAACTATCAGAAACTTATTATTTCAGAACTAAATTGTTCAAATCATTGATTTAAGCCTGGCTTGATATGGGATAGCACTTATTGTTATATTTCAATTGTGAAACGAATTTAGAGAAAGATTTGTTTCACTTTTAATTAAATAAGGAGATATATGGACGGAAATTTCTCAGATAGATTGCAGGATGTAATTAGACTTAGCAGGGAAGAGGCTTTACGGCTCGGGCACGATTATATTGGGACAGAACATCTTCTGCTTGGAATTATTCGTGAAGGACAGGGAGTTGCTGTAAGAATTTTAAGAAATCTTGATTGCGATCTTGTAAAACTTAAAAAAGCAATTGAAGATACGGTTAGAACTTCCGGTGGTACTTTAACTATTGGAAATATCCCGCTTACAAAGCAGGCAGAAAAAGTTTTAAAGATCACTCAAATAGAATCCAAAATATATAAAGCTGATGTTATTGGCACTGAGCATCTTATATTATCTTTACTAAGAGATGAAGATAACATTGCAACACAAATATTACATCAGTTTAATGTTACGTATGATTCAGCTCGCTCAGAACTTAACTCAATGTTAAGTGCAAAAAATCCAAGAGATGCGAATCAAAAAGTTCCTCCAATGATTGATAAAAAGAATGATAAAACTAAAACACCCGTGCTCGATAACTTTGGTCGTGATTTAACCAAACTTGGTACTGAGGATAAACTCGATCCGGTTGTTGGCAGAGAAAAAGAAATTGAACGCGTGGCGCAAATCCTCAGCAGAAGAAAAAAGAACAATCCGGTTCTTATTGGTGAACCAGGTGTTGGAAAAACAGCAATCGCAGAAGGTTTGGCGCTTCGCATCATTCAGAAAAAAGTTCCAAGAACATTGCAGGATAAACGTGTTGTTACTTTAGATCTTGCAGGACTTGTTGCCGGTACAAAATATCGCGGACAGTTTGAAGAGAGAATGAAAGCACTGATGAACGAACTTGAAAAAGCTGAGGATGTAATTCTCTTTATTGATGAACTTCATACAATAGTTGGTGCAGGTGGTGCAAGCGGTTCGCTCGATGCTTCAAATATGTTTAAACCAGCATTAGCTCGAGGTGATATACAGTGTATTGGTGCAACAACGCTGGATGAATACAGAAAATTTATCGAAACAGATGGAGCACTTGATAGAAGATTCCAGAAAGTTATGGTTGATCCTCCAACTTATGATGAAACACTTCAGATTCTTGAAAACATAAAATTCAAATATGAAGAACATCATCGAGTTAGATATTCTAAAGAAGCAATTCAAACAGCAGTTAAACTTAGTAATCGGTACATAACAGATCGCCATCTTCCTGATAAAGCAATTGATGTAATTGATGAGGCAGGTTCAAGAGTTCATATGGGCAACTTTGAAGTGCCTCAGGATATTCTTGATCTTGAAGAAGAAATTGAAGGTGTAAAAAAAGATAAAGCTCGTGTTGTAAAGATGCAGGATTATGAAGAAGCCGCACGCTTACGTGATAAAGAACGTAATCTTCTTTCTGATCTTGAGACTGCAAAACGTGAATGGGATACAAGAACAAAAGATATAGTACACGATGTAACTGAAGATGATATTGCCACTGTTGTTGCGATGATGACGGGCATACCTGTTAATCGTATTGCACAAACCGAATCTGATAAATTATTAAAGATGGGTGATGCTCTTAAAAAATCTATTGTTGGTCAGGATGAAGCTGTTGAAAAACTGACTAAAGCTATTCGTAGAACAAGAGCTGGACTGAAAAGTCCAAATCGTCCAATCGGGAGTTTTATTTTCTTAGGTCCAACCGGAGTTGGAAAAACAGAATTGTGTAAAGTGCTTGCAAAATATTTATTCGATAGTGAAGATGCGCTTGTAAGAATTGATATGAGCGAGTATATGGAAAAGTTTTCTGTTTCAAGATTAGTTGGAGCACCTCCCGGATATGTTGGATATGAAGAAGGCGGACAGTTAACTGAAAAAGTAAGACGTAAACCATATTCAGTTGTTCTGTTTGATGAAATTGAAAAAGCACATCCGGATATTTTTAGCTTGCTGCTGCAGGTTCTTGATGATGGAACTTTAACTGATTCTCTCGGAAGAAAAGTTGATTTCAAAAATACAATTATTATTATGACATCAAATGTTGGAACCAAAGATATTAAGAACATCAGCAAATTTGGTTTTGGCGGAGATGATAAAGCTGATAAGTACTCAAGCTTAAAAGATACTGTTGAAGAGGCAATGAAGAGATTGTTCAACCCTGAATTCTTAAATAGAATTGATGACACAATCGTTTTCCGAAATCTTGATAAAATTGATATTCATAATATTATCGATATTGAAATTAAAGATCTTCTTGCAAACATTAGAGAAAACAAATTAACTCTTGTATTAGATGAATCCGCTAAAGAATTTTTAGTTAACAAAGGCTTTGATGAAAAATTTGGTGCTCGACCACTGCGAAGAGCACTCCAAAAATATGTAGAAGATCCGTTAGCTGAAGAAATATTGCGAGGCTCATTTAAAGAAGGAACAACAATAATATCTAAGCATGTTGAAAATACTGAGGACTTAGTCTTTTTTGATGAATCATTAGAACATCCGAATCCAAATGTAGAGCCAGAAAAATCTGATTTGGGTGGAAACTAGTTCATCATTTTATAAAACCATTCATAAGCGCATTCTTTAGGATGCGCTTTTTTTTGTTTATTTTTGCATCACAATCATTAAAACTTCAGGTGCTTTATGAATAAACTTAATAAGGATCAGATTGATTCTAATCTTTTAGAGTTTACAGGATGGATTTTTGAAAATGAATCAATCTCAAGACAATTCCAGTTTAAAGATTTTATAGAAGCTTTGTCTTTTGTAAATGCAGTTGGTTTAGAATCTGAAAAAATGGATCATCATCCTGATATTTTGATGTTTGCCTGGAACAAAGTTAAGATCACAATTTCAACACATAGTGCCAGTGGAGTAACAGAAAAGGACTTTTCACTCGCACAAAAAATAGAGGAAAGAATAAAATGAGTACGCGGCTCGATGATCTCTTTGATAAATATGATGAAAATCCGTTAGACCCGGATATAATTTACAGCATTGTAAAAGAGTACTTAAAAAATAATGAGGATGATGAGGCTGAGGTGTATTTGAAAGATTTAATAAAAAAAGATCCAAAGTACGTTCAGGCTTATATTACTTATGGCAATCTAAAAGAAAATAATAATGAGATTGAAGATGCTGAATATTATTACCGAACGGGGTTAAGAATCGCCAAAGAATTAAACGATACAAAAGCAATAAGAGCTTTGGAGGATTACCTTGATGAGCTTGAATAATGAAGATGTAATTAAGATATTCAAACGCACCGAAGCATTGTTGGAAGGACATTTTTTACTAACATCGGGCAGACACAGTAACCAATATTTTCAGTGTGCAAAAGTTTTGCAGTATCCAGAATATACTTCGCAAATTTGTGCATTGATTGCAAATCATTTTAAAGATCACGAAATCGACACCGTAATTGCTCCAGCTATGGGCGGAATGATTGTAGGTTATGAGGTTGCAAGACAACTAAATAAAAGATCCATCTTTACAGAAAGAGAAAATAAAGAAATGACTTTACGTCGTGGATTTTCTTTATCCAAAGGTGAAAAGGTTTTAGTATGTGAAGATGTTGTTACAACAGGCGGATCTGTTTTTGAAGTTATAGAAATCGTTAAAAAGTTTGGCGCAGAAATAGTTGGAGTAGGAAGTATTGTTGATCGCAGTAATGGCATAGTTGATTTTGGTTATGAGTTTTTTCCTTCATTAAGATTAAACGCAGTTTCATATTCCCCGGAAGATTGTGCTATCTGTAAAGAAGGGAAATTAGAATTAGTTAAACCGGGTTCGAGAAAAGTTTTTTAATCACTATCAACAGAATCAAATGAAAAAATATCTATTTTTATTTACACTCATACCTTTAATTTCATTTCCACAAATTAATTTTGATCAATACTTTGAGAATAAAACTTTAAGGCTGGATTATTATCATACGGGTAATTATACAGAAGATTCTTATTCTATTGATGAATTGTTTGAAGAACCTTATTGGGGCGGATCAAAAACAAATCTGCTTGATAAGTTTAATTATGGCAAATATAAAGTTGTTGTAAAAGATCAAGCTTCAGGTAAAGAAATATATTCACGTACTTATTCAACTTTGTTCAGCGAGTGGCAGACGACTGATGAAGCTAAACAGACGATAAAAAGTTTTAGCGAAACGGTAGTATTTCCATATCCGAAAGAGAATATAACAGTTGAGTTCTATTCCAGAGATAAGAAAAATATTTTACACAAAAAATTTGAATATGTTGTAAATCCAAACAGCTATTTTATAAAAACGGAACGGACTTTGGAGTATGAAAAATTTGAAGTGATAAATAGCGATAATTCTGATGAAGCCGTGGATATTGTAATAATTCCTGATGGCTACACTAAAGAAGAGATGGAAAAGTTTAAGAAAGATTGCGAGAAGTTTGCAGGTTATTTATTTAATGCATCACCTTACAAAGAGAATAAAGATAAGTTTAATATTTGGGGAATTGAAGCTCCCTCCAAAGAATCCGGAACAGATATTCCAGCAGAAAATATCTGGAAGAACACAATTACAAACACCCGCTTTTATACTTTTGACCTTGATAGATATTTAATGACAAGTGATAATAAAACTTTGCGTCACATTGCCTCCAATGCACCATATGATCAGATATTTATTTTAGTAAATACAAAAAAATACGGAGGCGGTGCAATTTATAATCATTACTCGGTTTGTGTTAGTGATAATAATTACGGTGAGTACATTTTTACGCATGAGTTTGGACACGGGTTTGCAGGACTTGGAGATGAGTACTACACTTCAGATGTTGCATACAATGAATTCTATCCGCTTGATGTTGAACCACTTGATCCTAATTTAACAACATTGGTCAATTTTGAATCAAAGTGGAAAGATTTGCTTGATGAAGAAACTCCAATTCCAACTCCCGCAGAAAAAGAATACAAAGAAACTTTAGGCGTTTTTGAAGGCGGTGGATATGTTGCAAAAGGTGTTTATAGACCAATGCAGGATTGCTCAATGAAGTCAATATCGGTTGATAATTTTTGTCCGGTTTGTAAACGCGCAATAAAACAGGTTATAGATTTTTACAGTGAATAATTATTAAGGAAAATTTTGGATCAAAAAAAATTACATAAAACAGTTGAAACAATAGCATCTCAAAAATTTGGTTCGGACGAAGAGATGCTCACAACGGTCATAAATGAAATTGTTCATGATCAATCAACTGGATTTACTGGCGGCAGGATCTGGAAACTTCACCCTGAAATTGAAGGTTACAAAGTTCTTTATCAAACCGGCAGGATTGATAAGATTGATAAAAATTTTACCATTCGGGCACTTGAATATCCTGTCTTTGAACAACTTGCACAATCAAGAACTATTCTAGGGCACGAAACAATTGAAGCATTGAGGAAAAAAGGCATCTTTAAATATTCAGCATCCGGTGTTGGACATAAAACTAAATTGCAAGGCAAACCGTTTTATGAATATGTACTTGCTCTTAATTCTAAAAATATTGATGAAGAATTGAGAGTAAATTTAAGCATCATTGCTACCTCGCTTACGTCGCAAATAAAGCAGAGAAAAATTTCTGCGAGTGCTGATCAACTTAAAGCTAATATTGATAAGGCAAGAGAATTACAAAAAAGTATTTTACCTGAACACGAATATAAGTTTCATCACTTTGATATATATGGTATTACTGATCCTGCAGAAATAGTTGGCGGAGATTTTTTTGATTACCTTGATATTGGCGAAAATAACGATAGAATAGGTGTTGCGATTGGTGATGCCGCAAGTAAAGGCGTTGCCGCCGCTGCAGAAGCAATGTACGTTTCAGGAGCACTTCGAATGGCAACTACTTTTGAGATAAAGATTTCTCTTATTCTTAAGCGAATGAATGACCTTGTTAATAAAATTTTTGAAGATGATAAATTCACTTCATTATTTTATGGTGAACTTTCAACCTATAAAAACGGATTATTTCTTTATGCTAACGCGGGTCACAATCCGCCGATCTTTTATAGAAGTGCAAAAAATAAATTTGAACTTCTAAATCCAACAGGACCAGTACTGGGGCCTGCTCCACAATCTAAATATTATGTTGAGAATATAAATATTTATTTAAATGATATACTCGTTTTATATTCTGATGGTGTTACTGAAGCAGCTAATACAAAGTTTGCATTTTATGGCGAACAAAAATTAATCTCTGTGATCAGAAAACTTAAGGATAAGACCCCAAAAGAAATTGCACTTGGTATTTTGGAGGATGTTATCAAGTTTTCTAAAAACGGATCCTACACTGATGACAAGACTATTGTAGTGATCAAAAGAACATCTTAAAATAAATCATAAAAAATTATGTTAACCTCAATCAATCCTGCAAATAATCAACCAATTATTACTTATGATGAAACGAGTTCGGAAGAATCTTTAAAGATCATTTCACTTGCGGATGATGCATTCACAATCTGGAAAGAAACCTCTTTTGCACAACGTTCAGCGTTGATGAAAAATGCTGCAAGAGTTCTAAGAGAAAATTCTGAAGAGTATTCTGTTCTAATGACAATGGAAATGGGAAAACCGATTGTGCAATCCAGAGCTGAAGTTGAAAAATGTGCATGGGTTTGTGATTACTATGCCGAAAATGCTGAAAAGTTTTTAGCGGATGAAATCATAAAAACTGAAGCCACAAAAAGTTTTGTTTCTTATCAGCCCCTCGGTGTTATACTTGCAATTATGCCTTGGAATTTTCCATTCTGGCAAGTATTTAGATTTGCTGCACCAAACTTGATGGCAGGTAATGCTGGATTATTAAAACATGCTTCTAATGTTACTGGTTGTGCTTTAGCGATAGAGGATGTTTTTAGAAAAGCAGGATTTCCAGAAAATCTTTTTAGAACTTTATTAGTAAAATCAAAAAATGCAAAAGAAATAATTTCCAATGAAAAAGTTCGAGCAGTCACTCTAACAGGAAGTGTGCCAGCTGGTAAATCAGTTGCGTCGCTTGCTGGCAGTTTGATTAAGAAAACAGTTTTAGAATTAGGCGGAAGTGATCCATACGTTATTTTAGAAGATGCTGATCTGGAGAAAGCCGCAATGTCTTGTGTCACTTCACGCTTAATAAATGCAGGACAAAGCTGCATTGCTGCAAAGAGATTTATTATTGTTGAAAGTGTCTATGATAAGTTTGAAAAGTTATATCTGGATTTAATGACTAAGAAAAAAATGGGTGATCCATTAGATGAAAAAAATGATTTAGGTCCTCAGGCAAGTTTACAATTAAGAGATGAATTACATTATCAGGTTTTAAGAAGTGTAAAACAAGGCGCAGAATTAGTTCTTGGTGGTACAATTCCTGATGTGGCTGGTGCATACTATCCGCCAACAATTTTAAGAAATGTAAAACCGGGAATGGCAGCTTTTGATGAAGAATTATTTGGTCCAGTTGCCGCATTAATTAAAGCGAATGATGAAGAAGATGCAATTGAACTTGCTAATAAAAGTATTTTTGGTTTAGGTGCCGCAGTCTTTACAAAAGATATTGAAAGAGGAGAACGAA
>Ga0172371_10012020_pt1 | contig 11452 bp, 7 predicted proteins | sample Lak12m_FD_114543 | JGI IMG/M metagenome (GOLD analysis project Ga0172371, IMG submission 114543) | Freshwater microbial communities from Kabuno Bay, South-Kivu, Congo - kab_022012_12m | ecosystem: Environmental > Aquatic > Freshwater > Lake | place: Democratic Republic of the Congo: South-Kivu...
ACATTCCGTTATCTGTTCCTACTAAAGCATATTCATATCCTTCGGTTTCATAGCCCCAGATATTGCTCAGTTGAGCAGAATAGGGAAGATGTCCCAGTTTGGTCATGTTAAGGGAGTCTTGAGCGTAGGCAGTTGGCAGTAAGCTCCCGATAGCAATCGGGAAGGCAGTAAGCAATAGAATTATTTTTTTCATCCTGTATAATTTGTGTCAAATATAGCGGAATTGTTTGCTGCCTTGAAATTCGGACATCAACTTTCCGAAAGTTATTGACAGATGGCATGAACTTTCGGAAAGTTTCCTCAAAAATATTTTTTTATTTTTTTCCGTTATATAATATTTTTTCTACTTTTGGATCATAGTTATCATGAAATATACAACCTGTAACACCGTTCCACCTTTACCCATAGCAACTGCCTGCGTTGGGGCAGGCTTTAAGTACGGTAATTTTAAAGAAGACTCTATAAACATTAAACCCCTTGCCTTTTTACAGGTTTGGGGTTTGTTATTTTATATCAGCATACAAAATATTATTTCATCGAATTACAAATTATTTACGAATTTACGAATTACGAAATCGGTATTCGCAATTCGTAATTCGTAAATTCGTATTATTTTTCGTACTTCGATACAATCATTCGATACAATCATAAATCATCAATCATCAATCTAAAATAAAAAATCATCATGGCACGTTTAATTTTACCCGAAGATTTCCTTCTTGAAAAACTACTCTCCAAAAAGATAAAAGAAAAGCATGACAGCTATCCTATAGGCACCAGTCCGATAGAGGCTTTTATGGTTCAGCATGGTATTTCGCTTACGAATGATGAAACGGCTATCAGCAATGCCGATGATTCGGAAAACAAACGCAGTGAGAAAAGCAAAGAAGCGACAGATTTGAATCAGAAACGTGATTTATTGTGGGACCCGGTTTTTAAACGCATGAGGGATGAACACCAGTTCCTGAAAAAATTTTATAAACCCAATTTCCTGGAAATCGGCAACTGGGGAGCGCCCATCACCGTAACAGGAAGAATAAACTATCCGCCTGATTATCCCAACCGCACCATCATTTTTGAAAACCTGAAAACAAAATATGATACTTTTCTTCCTCCGGGTTCCAGCCCTTTAGACCCTTACCTGACGCAGCACCAGATAACTCTTATTGATGACGAGAGCAGAATGACTGCCTCGCGCACCCATGCCCTTAATGCCATAGATGCAGCCAAAGAAGCCGAAGACCATACCCAGGACCGCAACAATTTCATGAGCCCGGTGAAGGAACACCAGCGCATGATAGGCGATTTTCTGATGGGCTTGTATAATGATAACCCCAATCAATTGGGATACTGGGGCTATGTGGTGGACAACAGCCCCAAAGCGCCCAAACAGGTGGTGAGCAAAGTGTTGCTGAACAGTCATAAAACGGTTAATGCTGTAATTATTGGCGGAACATTCAAAAATATAGGCAGTGTAGCCCTCACGGTGCATAAAGGTAAAACCGCTTCAAGCCCGGGAGTAACAGTATTACCGGGAGAAACCTACGGAATAGCCAAAGGATTTAGCACAATCACCATAATCAATCCTTCTACGACCACAACAGGGGTATTTTCAGCCCTGAGAAGCCAATAATTGATTAGATTTGTCATTTTTTATCGTGAAAAACTATGAAATCTAATCGGAAATCTGAAAAGTCTAATCGGAAATCTGAAAAGTCTAATCGGAAATCTGAAAAATCTAATCGGAAATCTGAAAAATCTAATCGGAAATCTGAAAAGTCTAATCGGAAATCTGAAAAATCTAATCGGAAATCTGAAAAATCTAATCGGAAATCTGAAAAATCTAATCAAAAAACCAGAAAATCTAATCAGAAAAGCGAAAATTCATTAACAGACCGCGACCAATATATTATTAATAAATCTATAAAATTTAAGCAAGACCTAAAAAAAATAGATGAAAATTGGCATGGTTTATCTGACAGCATAAAAAAATATGCTGCATGGATCTATAAGAAAATAGATGAGTACGTAATTTTAAATGAGAAGCACCAACTGTATGACCATGCAAAATTCAGCCAGTTAAATATTATCAATGGCGAAACAATTGCTTTAGTAAATAAAGTGGAAAAACTCGCCCTTAGGTATGAACAAACAATGAAAAAAATGAGAGATGTTTTTATGGCTTCTTCCTGGATTTATAAAGATAACCAGGAAACTACTGAAATAAAAACCTGCGAAGAAGAGTTAAAAGAAATGGAAGATTTGTTTATAATATATGAGCCTTTTATCAGGCAATTGCAAAAAAATTTAAAAGGAGCGGAAGCAGCGTTTCAGAAACTGCTGCAGCATAGCAAGGTTCTTGAAAATTAATTTTTTTGTTCATAACCCCCGTCTGTTTTCCTTAAAGCCCAACCAATCAATAGTTTCATAAGTTTTTCTATTGTTTACATCCTGTTTATAACCCGTTAAGAGGCTGTGAGCAACAAATTTCACGAAAAACTTGACTCGTGTAATAAAATGCTATACTTTTGGCATACCGGGTGAACAATAAAAAGGCAGCCCATCTTAAAATAGGGGCAGGCTAAAGGAAATCCAGCCATGGTATTCCGGAGGTCAGAGTCAAAATAAGGGAACACCAACAAGCCGGTCGGAAGACATGGTTTTTCTGTAGCAATGCAGAACTTTGATGACGAAGCCGCAATAAACATCCAGCCTGGCGGTTCCGCCTACTACGGTAAACGGAATTTGAAAAAACGGGAATCTTGCGAGGGTTCCCGTTTTTTATTGGATAAGATTAAGCAGGATTAATCATAAAACAATAATTGTTGTTTAGTTTTTTGTTTGCCACAGATTACGCAGATTTTCACAGATTAAAATAAATCTGTGAAAAAAATCTGTGCGAATTAGTGAAATCTGTGGCAGGGAACAGGCATCACACAATTTAAAACACTACTATTTTATAACGGTAAACCGCTTGCTCACATTCCCTTCAGCAGTTTCAATCCGCAGGAAATAAACACCGGCAGCCCAATCAGAAACATCAATAGCAGATTGGCGATTGATTATTGAAGATTGACTGATTACCTGTCCCGTAACATTCAAAATTCTACATGCTACATTCTGCATTCTAAATTCTGATGGCAACATTAGATTCAATGCCTCTTTCGCTGGATTAGGATAAATGCTGATTCCCGCTTCTAAGCTGCTGAGTTCATTCACTGCATTGTTGAGGTCGGTGATAACAATAGAATCATTTTCAATGCCGAGGTTCACTTCACTTTCATCATTGCGTATCAGTTTTACATCCGTGATAAATAAATTCAATGTTTCAAATAAAGTTTGTTTGCCGCTCAGGTTATCAATGGTGATGAAATGCAATTCGCCAATAGTTCCGTGCCCTGAAATATTCTGATGGTCAATCCGGGTAAGCGCCACATCCATCCATCCAAACCCGTTAAAGTTTTTGCGGATAGAAATAGCGTTCAGTCCTTCAATCCCCATCCATGAATTGGCAAAGCTGATTCCCATACTGTTTGTTTGCAGCAAGTCCTGGTTGTAATGCACCGTAAAACCAATTCCATAAACATCATTGGCAGGAATTATTTCAGTGCCGAGATTGACGGGAACAGTAACACTTGTTCCGGTAAGCACTGTATCAACAGGGGAAGAAAGATAGAGTACCGGGTCGTTATCATCTATATGATGTGTTTGGTGGTCAATGCTGTGAAGCAACCCGTAATTCTGGATAACAGCAAGCGTATCGTTCACATCAATCATTGCATCGCCATTGCAGTCAATATGTTTGTAATCCACACCCGATTGCAGTTGTTGTCCCCATGCAGGCGAAGCTTCAGGATGCCATACAATACTGGCGTTAGGTCTTAACAGTCCATTGGTTCCGTAACCAATTCCTATGGTGAGCAAATCCATGTTATGCGCCTGTCCGTCAGCGTTTGCATCACCGGGCCAAACCGAATCAGTTTGGCAGGCAGTTACATGAAAAAGGCTGGTGAGCGCACCGCAACCAGGGAAATAAGCGTAACCGAAATAAGTTCCCGGATTAATTACGTTTATGGTTTGTGTATAAAGATTAAGTCCGGTTCCGTTGCCTTGCGGGTCAGTATAATATTGCCAGTAATATTGTGTGGCTCCCGGACCAAAGTCAAGCGTAATACTGTCACCGCATACTTCAAAAGTATCCACAGTCCAGTTGTAGGAGGTTACCCAAATCTGGTCGGTAGCTTCACATCCTGTGTTTATATCGGTAACGGTAACAGTGTAAAGCATGTTTTGCACCATGTTGGCAACAGGGTTTGCGATATATGGATTATCCAAACCTGTTGCGGGGTTCCACTGATAGAAATAATTTCCCGGAACAGTAGGAGTTGCGTTAAGGTGAGCTACTCCCTGGCATGCGAAAATGCTGTCGGGATATTGAGGCTGTCCGTTTGGCGCCTGGCAGGAAACAACCGCTTCAAAACCGCCAAGCGTTATGCTGAAATCAGAAGTGAATTTGATAGTAAGCGCACCGCTTGGGTTTCCGGTAAGGTTGGCAGTAACAGTTCCTATAGATAAAGACCCCGAAGCAGGTCCGTAAAGTATTGTTCCGTTGGAGGTGTTGTTGTTATAGATAGTAATGAAATCATAATTGGTTTCTGAATTGAAATAAGAGAAATTAAGGCTCGCAACATTGCCCTGTGTAGCCGGATAAACTGTGAAGCTGAGGTTCTCATTATCCTGGTAATTTCCGTTTGGTCCGCCCGAATCATAGAGCGTGCCGCCACAGGTGGTGATATTAGTTCCGTTATTGATATTCCATTGTTCTACATTGCTGTAATACGCTGAAATGTTTACATCAAAGCCATCAGCAATGGTAATGGTTTGTGTCATTACAGAAGTGCAGCCGTTTACATCAATGGTAGTAAGCGTTACGGTATAAGTCCCTGCGCTGTAATAATGATAAAGGCTGGGAAGGTTGGAGTTGAAAGTGCTGCCGTCACCAAAATCCCACATATAAACAAAGCATTGGTCAGAAGTGGTTGCAATGAATAAAACAGAATCACCGCAAGCCCAGGGATTGCTTTGGTAATTGAAATCATTGAAACAAGTTTGCTGGCATGGAAGAACTGTGTAATAGTTTGAAGTAGTGGGGCAACCGCCAAACCACGCGTAAGCAAAATAACTTCCGGTATCACTTACTGTAATGCAATTGGTTTGTTCGCCATTAGTTGTCCAGATATAATTGAATGCTCCTTCCTGCACACATAATTCTACAGAAGAATTACAGAGATAGACCGTATCGTTTATTGGATGGATATAATCCAGGCATAATGTATCCATATCATAACAACCGTTTGCATCAGTAGCTCTTAATGTGTAGCAAACAGGACCCTGAATAATAGCTAAAGGATTTGGGATATTTGTATTGCTTAAACCTGTTGAAGGTGTCCATTGGTAGGTATAGTTCCCCGTTCCTCCATTTGCTGTAGCATTGATCTGATAAGTCCCCGGCTGACAAATAATAAAATCACTTCCTGCATTTACAAGCACCGGGTTTCCGCCCTGTATTACAATAGTATTGCTTGAAGTAGCCGTGCAACCATTTATATCAGTAGTGGTAAGCAATACAGTATGAGTAACTCCATTTTCGGGCGGATAATAATGATAGAGCGTAGGGTAGGAGTTGGTTTCAATATGCCCGTCACCAAAATCCCATGTCCAGTTCAACACCTGGTTGCCTGCTGTTCCTGCAAATAATACTGAATCACCACATACCCAGGGATTATGCTGATAGGTGAAAATATTAAAACAGTTGGTGTCGCAGGCTAAAACGTGAAAGTTCACAATCATCGGTCCGCAACCACCCGGATAAGTTCCATATCCTAAATAGTTTCCGGTTTGTGTTACTGTAATCCCTTGTGATGTTTGACCGTTCTGCCAACTATAATAAAAAGCACCCGGAGCTAATTCAAGATACGCCTGTGAGTTGCAAAGGTATATTGTATCATGTAATTGATTTGGATTTGGTAAAGCAGTGATGTTTACTGTGTCTAATGTTTCACAACCCTGTGCATCAGTTACCCACAGCCAATAGGTTTGGTTGTAAACAATGCTGAAGGTTTGTGTTTGCAAGGCGGGATTGCTAAAATATGATTCAGGTTGCCATTGATAAATATATGGTCCTGTTCCTCCTGTTATTATTGGATTTAAAGTATAATCACCGTTGCAAATAACAGTGTCTTGCCCTAAATCTACATCAAGTGTATTGAGTTGTGGAGTAATCGTCATGACCGAGCCGGCATTGCAACCGTTGTTGTCAATGGTATTCAGGTAAACAGGGAATGACTGAGGGTTAGTTACCACAAGCCATGCAGTTGAAGTATTACCGAAAGTGCTTCCAAAAGCATTCCACATCCAGTTAGTTATAATTCCGCCACCTGTTCCAATAAATAAAATACTGTCGCCACCGCAGAAAGGATTATGCTGGTAGTTAAATAAATTCCATGCGTTATCGCAGATATCTTCGCAAAGACCAACATTAAACACACTGGTAATAACTCCGCATCCACCGGTAATGTATTCAAACCCGATATAGGTTCCCGGTTCAGTAACAGTAAGTGTTTGTGTATTGCTGCTCAGTGAATGTGAAACACCATTGGTGTCAACCCAGGTTTGCCATGAATAGGTGGTTGCACCCGGACCAAAATCAAGTGTTGCGGTTCCGTTGTTGCAAAGGTAAACACTGTCGTTGCCGGCTGTATAAGATGTTACGGTAACATTATCAACAGATGTGCATCCATTTGCATCTGTAACAATCAATGTGTAAAGTTGATTATAGACTTCTTCTATTACCGGGTTTGCAATATTCGGGTTGCTCATGCCAATTGGCGGTGTCCAGTAATAAGTGAAAGGACCTGTTCCGGTTGGTGTAGGATTCGGAACAAAAGTTCCCTGGCATACTACGGTATCTGAAACACCAATTTCAACTGAGCAGTTTTGCAGTATTTGCACCTGACCCATTGTGTCAAGTGAGGCTACCCATGCATCTTCAGCACCTATCTGGTAATCATAATCTCTTCCAAAAACCGCTAATTGGTTTGTCCATGTTTGGATAAGGTTGTTTGCATCCAACTGGTAATCTCCATTAAATGTGTGAATCAACTGGTAGCTTCCTAATTCAGCATTGTATATTTTTACATTATTGCTGTTATAGTCAGAAGCGGCAACAGAAAAAGAACCCCCGGAATTATTTAATACAAAACCTCCAATTCCAATATTAGTCGGTAATGTTGCATATACTATATAATTTCCATTCAGGTCAAAGCGCAGAATTTGCCCCTGAGAATACATGCTCAGTTGATTTAATACATAAATATAGCTGCCAGATTGCAATAATTTTTTCGCACCATCATAGCCTGTTCCAACTGTTCTGGTCCATAAGGTGTCGCCACTTGCATTGGTGCGGATAATAATACTTCCGCCAACACCTGAAACAGAATTATAACTTTCACCGGCAAGCATGTACCCGCCTCCGCTAAGTTCAATAACATCATGACCTCTTTGCCATCCCGCAGGAACGGCATAATTTTTTGCCCAAACAGAATCACCGCTTGCATTGGTTTTAACAAGATAAATTTTTCCTGAAGCGAATTGATTCATTAAATCCCAGTCACGTATTCCTAAAAGCGCATAGCCTCCATCTGAGGTTTGAATTGCTTTTTCTGCCTGGCATTGAAAAGAACTGCTGAAAGTCTTTGTCCAAAGCCAGCCACCACTGCCATTGATTTTTATTAAAGCCATTTTTGTTGAATTGGAACCGTTCAGTTTGGTTCCGCCTAATATCATATTGCCATCATTGGTGTTCTGTATGGAATAAACTTCTGTGGCATCACCCAAACGTGTTTGCCATTCATACTGACCTGTAGTTGCATCCACTCTTACTATGTAGGAACCGCTTGGAGATGTTGCATATCCTGCACCAACCAGGTCGCCACCGAAATAGGTTCCCGAATTAAAACGTTCATATATGTTCCCAGGATTGCCGAACGTAAGTTCAAAATAATTTTGGGCTGAGGTTGTTAATACAGCAGATACCATTATATATGCAGCAACAATTATTGTAAGCACCGAAATTCCTTTCGTGCTTTTGTTTTTGGGCTGGAGTATTAGTTTTTTCATAAGGCAATGGTATTAAATTATTGTATTGTTCTTATATCTTGTTCACGTTTGGGTATTATTTCACGGTACAAAGATGCAACTGTAAAATCCATACAACAAAAACATATTTCGCCATTTATCGGAATGTAATTTCACTATTAAACTTTAAATAATTGTGTATTTATATTGGAATTACTGTATTTTTACGAAAAATATATTGATACAAAAATAAGGTTTTATCGGATTGTAAAATTATATTTATATTGAAACGTAGTGTCATGTCGAGCGTAGTCGAGACACATTAATAATTGTTTCTCGCTTCTCGACTACGCTCGAAGTGACAAACACATTCCATGTATGTTAACCAGCAAACTCATATCTGTTTTAAAAACCCTTTCACCAAGGGAACTTAACGCCTTTGAAAAATTGGTCGCTTCTCCTTTCTTTAATGTGAATGAAGAAGTGTCTGCTCTTTTTGCATTGCTAAAAAAGTTTTATCCTGCATTGGAAGAAAAGCAGGTGGAAAAGAGAACTGTTTTCAAAAGCCTCTTCCGCAGTAGTCGTTATAATGAACAGAAGTTGCGTTACCTGATGACAGACCTCACGCGGTTGCTTGAGGAATTCCTGGTGCAGAAACAGTTCAGCGAAAACGAAATGCTGAAAAAGCATCTCCTGCTTCAAAACCTGAACAAACGTGACCTTGACAAATATTTTCTGCAACTGATAAATGATGTGTATGCTGTTCAGGAAAAATCTCCTTTTCGCGATGCGGCTTATTATGAGCGACAGGCTATGCTGGAAGAAGACAGCTACTCATGGACTTCGAGAAAGGATAACCGGGCTATTGACAGCAGCCTGCAATGCTTAGTTGATAATATTGACATCCATTATCTGACCAAAAAACTGAAATATTCATGCGAAATTATCAATCGCATGAATGTGCTGAAAGTTCAGTATAACATTTCTTTCCTTGATAATACGCTGGAGTTTCTGAAGCTAAATTCATTCAGCCATATTCCTGCTATAGTGGTTTACTACCAGGTATTGCTGACGTTGCGTGAAAGTGAAAACGAAAAACATTATACCAAACTAAAATCATTGCTGGCTGAACACATTGATAAATTTCCCAACACTGAGCTTCGTGATATATATGGTTTTGTACAGAATTATTGTATCCGCCAGATTAACCTTGGAAACAATAATTACCTACGTGAACTGTTTGAGAATTATATAATCCTGCTTGAGAATAATATCATTATAGAAAATAACAACCTTGCCCAGTTTGACTTTAAGAACATCGTCACTATTGCATTAAGATTGGATGAATTCAAATGGACAGAAAATTTTATTAAAAAATACAGTCCGATGCTGAGTATTGATTTCCGCAAAAATGCCATTAACTATAATCTTGCCCGCCTGCATTATTCACGCAAACAATATCACCAGGCGCTGAAACTTATGCTGGCAGTGGAATTCACTGATGTATATTATCACTTAGATTCTAAGTCGTTGTTATTGCGGATTTATTATGAACTGGAAGATTGGGAACCATTGCTGTCGCTGTTTAACACGTTTAAAATTTATCTCAAGCGGAATAAACTGATTTCAGAATACCAGCGTACTACCTACACTAACCTTGTTAAGTTTGTCCGAAAGCTTACACGTATCAAAATGGGAAGCAAACTTCCATTGCAAACCGTGAAAGACGAAATAGGACAAGTGAAACAGATTGCAGACCTTACCTGGCTTGAGAGCAAAGTAGCGGAGTTAGAATAATCTGACTGAATTCATTAATTTCGTGAAAAATATAATTGCAACAAAATGAAAAAGTCTGTACTCTTTGTTTTTATGCTGTATTCTTTTTTATCAGAAGCGCAATACGTCACTAATCCCGGATTTGAACAATGTATTTTTCTTGGAGGATGGTATGAAAACCCAGAAAGCTGGCAAACCAATACCTGAAATTTCTGAAAAACTAATTTTATAATATGAATATAATAATAACCGGAGCAAGCGAGGGAATAGGATTTGAACTGGTAAAAGATTTCTGCCGCAAAATAAAAAGAGGAAAAATCATTACCCTTTCACGCAATCCTGAGAGATTGAAACAACTGAAAAAAAAATGTGCTGAAATAAATACTAAGATTTCAGTAATCCCGGTAGCAGCAGATGTTTCATCCGTAAAACTCTCGCAAATACATTCAACTTTGTTCCAATACGAAATGCCCCATGTTGATATTCTTATAAACAATGCAGGCTTGCTTGTGAAAAAGAATTTCAGCGATTTAAGTGAAGAAGATATTTATCGTGTGTATAATGTTAATGTGTTTTCTGTTTTCAGATTGGTGAAAATTCTAAAGCCTCAAATGGGAGGGGAGAAACCAACGCATATTGTAAACATCAGTAGCATGGGAGGTTTCCAGGGAAGCGCAAAGTTTGCAGGGCTATCGGCTTACAGTTCTTCAAAAGGTGCGGTGGCTGTTTTATCTGAATGTCTTGCAGAAGAATTTAAAAACGATAACATCAAAGTTAATTGCCTTGCGCTGGGCAGCGTGCAGACCAAAATGCTGAAAGAAGCTTTCCCCGGTTATAAAGCGCCATTAACTGCTGAACAAATGGCAACATACATTTCAGATTTTGCTCTGAAAGGAAGCAAATTCTTTAACGGAAAAATACTTCCCGTTTCTTTATCCACTCCATAACGGAACAATACAGGCTAACTGAATATGAATTTTCTTGTATAAACCCTACATTCTCAATTCTTAATTTTAAATTTGCACCACAGTGCATCTCCAAACCCTTTCCCTCATCAATTTCCGTAACATCGCTTCGGCAGACCTTGCGTTTTCACCCGAAGTAAATTGCTTTACCGGCAATAACGGGGCAGGCAAAACAGGTTTGTTAGATGCCATTCACTACCTTGCCATGTGCAAGAGTTATTTTAATCCCATTGACAGCCAGAACATCCGCCATGATGAAGCTTTTTTTGTTGTGGAAGGCAAATTTCAGATTCAGGGTGAAGAAGAAAATATTTATTGCGGGCAAAAACGCAATACCAAAAAGCAATTCAAGCGCAACAAAAAAGAATACACACGCCTTGCCGAACATATAGGTCTGATACCGATTGTAATGGTTTCGCCTGCCGATACCGAGCTGGTAACTGGCGGCAGCGAGGTGCGCAGGAAGTTTATTGATTCAGTGGTGTCGCAATATAACCGCGATTATCTCTATAACCTGATTAATTATAACCACGCGCTTTCTCAACGCAACGCCTTGTTAAAATCTGTGGCAGGAG
>Ga0172371_10012022_pt1 | contig 11451 bp, 8 predicted proteins | sample Lak12m_FD_114543 | JGI IMG/M metagenome (GOLD analysis project Ga0172371, IMG submission 114543) | Freshwater microbial communities from Kabuno Bay, South-Kivu, Congo - kab_022012_12m | ecosystem: Environmental > Aquatic > Freshwater > Lake | place: Democratic Republic of the Congo: South-Kivu...
AAGCCATCCATGTCCACGGTGAGATAGACCGGGCCCCTGATCCGTGCCAATGCCGCCAGGACATCTTTGATCGAGGAGATGCCGTCCACGAAGGTACGAATGCGCGGCGTTTCGCCGGTGCTGCGCCGTTCCTGGAGAAACTCGTGCTCCTCCCGGGACACGGCCCGGATACCGATCTGGATGAGCTCCTTCACGTGGGGCAGACAAAGCCGCATGGCACAGGCATGGCTGTACGAGTCGTCCTGGTAGCTTTCCCGCAGGTCGGCATGTGCATCGATCTGGACGAGCGTGGGTTTCTCCCCGAGGTGGCGGGCAACCGCGGCAACCGCAAACGGAGTGACCGTGTGCTCGCCACCGAGCAGGACCGGGAACTTGCGCTCCCGAAGCAGGTCGGCAATGGTCTCTTCGACCAGAGTCCCCATCTCCTGGGGCATGGTCCTGGCCACCGGAAGAGGTTCCAGGGTGGCAATGCCCAACTCACCGAGCTCGATGCCCCGCTCCTCGTCAAAGGTCTCGATGATGTCGCTGGCCTGGATGATGGCGTCAGGGGCTGCAGCAGTTCCCTTGCCCCCGGTCGTGCTGCGTTCGAAGGGGACGGGGAGCACGACAACCCGGGCAATGTCAAAGGTCCGGAACGGGTCCGGCAGGTAGCCGAAGCCCGGGCGTTGTACGCGCATGGTCACACCTCGAGCGCCAAGGGCAAGGAGGCACCGTCTGCTGGTAAGCCTGGACGTTGTACACGCATGGTCGCACCTCGCTGTGCCTGGGCCGGCTTGTCAGTCGCCTTGCCGCCCCTTGTTCTGCATCTTCTTTCCCCAGCCCCCAACCCCCAGCCCCCAACCCCTGTTTCTTGTCAGGGGACGAGAACCGCAGCGGCCAGGACCGTGGTCCATTTCTTGACGTCCTTCTCGTAGTAGCCCAGCGTGGTCTCGGACATCGACTGGGTCTCGACCAGGAAATTGGCCATCTCGAACACCTGCTTGCGCTCGTCCCAGGCAGCCTCCGGGTTGAACGAGATGCCCAGCGTCGAAGCCAGCATGCTGGCGGCCATGTCCTCGGTCTTCTCGGAGACCTCTTCTGCCGTGAGGCCGAAATCGTGGTGCTCGCTGATGTAGCCGTACTGCCCCACCGACCGGGGACGGGCCAGCCCCACCGACGCAGAGATCAGCCGCCGAGGCTCGTCGGTCGAGTTCTGGGACAGCACCAGGAACACGACCTGCCCCGGCGCAAGCATCTTGATCCCCTCTTCGCGAAGGATGATCTGGCAGCCGGGTGGCATGATGCTGGACACGCTGACCAGGTTGAGCATCTGGATGCCAGCGTCCCGCAAGGCCAACTCAAACGACTCCAGCTTGTTCTTGTGGACCCCCTTTCCCTTGGTGAGGAACATGTATCTCGGCACCATCGCAGCACCTCCCGCTGTCGAAACCGGACGGACTGTGAACGAAAACGGGTAAGCGTGTCAAGGCGATTCGGGTAGCCCCGCAAAAACCCTTGCCAACCCCAGGGGATTCCGTTATGAAAATAGGGCCTCAAGGTCATCGACCCGGAACGGAGGTCCATATCCGATGAGCGAGAACGACAAGGTATTCGAGCTTCGAACCTACACCTTCATCGACAGCCTGCAGCCACAGCTTGCGCAGTATATCGCGAAGGACAACCGCGTGTACGACCCGGCGGAGTTCGATGCGGCGATCTTCCTCGAGCTTGCGCCTGCGATGGAGATCCACAAGATGATCGACCTGGTGCTCAAGCGGACCAAAGTACGCCTGGGCTCGCTGGTCACCGAGCGCCACTTCGGCATGATGCAGATCCACCATGCCGACCAGGGCGAGGTGCTCGAAGCAGGACGCATCGTGTTCGACCAGACCGGTCTCTCCGTGGCCAACCGGGCCGAGGTGAAGATCCTGGCCAGCCACATAATCCGCGGCGTGGAACAGGATCACGCGATTTCGTTCACCGCCCTGGCCAAGGGCAACATGGTGCTTGCCGGCGATTCGATCCTGATCCTCGAGGCAACGCCGGCCGCTTACTTGGCCATTGCGTGCAACGAGGCGCTCAAGGCCGCCCGGGTCAAGCTCAACACCGTGATTCCGTGGGGCGCCACAGGCCGTCTCATCATGTCCGGCCCCGAATCCGAGATCGATTCGGCTTCCGATGCCGCACAGGCCATCCTCAACAAGCTCAACGAGGAGCGGGTCTCTGCCGGCGGAAAGTCCGGCGGAACGTCCTGGAAGTAGCCGCCCCAACCGTCCGCTCCGTCGCCCACACCTGCCTGGGCCAACCCTGTCCAGGACTCGAACAGCTTGGTACCCGGTGCCGTCACCCGCACCAGCCCGAGCCAGCCAGGGCACTTCCGCTACACTCGCTTTTTTGACGACATCCGCAGCGACGAGTACACTCCAAATCGGTATGGGTGTGCTGCGCCGGAGGTGGCCATGAAGCATCTTTCGCTGTTCGTCATCGTGCTCTTCCTGTCGGCCTGTGCGGCTGAATACGAGGTTCCCAAGGGCCATTCCGTGGCCGCAGGGGCGGCCGGAGTGGGACATTCGGCCATGACTGCGACGCAGTCGCAGACGGAGGATGCAGCAGAAGAGGATTCGGCCACCCCGGTGGGCGATGCCGGGGAGGAATCCGGCGGTGGGACCGAAATCACGGAAGATGCCGCCTGCACGGAAAACCCGGCCATCTGCACGTGCCTGGACGAGGAGGACTATCACACCGTCGCCTACTGCGAGTGCAAGGAACAGGAGGACACGCAGCATCCCGGCAAGGATTATTGGTGCGACTGCAAACACCTGGTGTGTGTGGACGGGGCCAACAGCGATCACCAGCTTGCGATGATCCTGACGTGCATGGGCGACGGAGAATTGACGGCCGACTGCGACAAGTACTACCAGTAGCAGTCCCCCTGTCCCGGATCTTCCCCCCACCCAACGAATCACTTGATCTTTCCGCCCGAATTCGCATGATACCCCTGGCGAAATGCCGGAGGAGATCGCAATGAGCAACGAGGAAATGCTGGAGAAGGTGAAGTCGACGCTGAAAGAGCTGCGCCCCTACCTGCAGATGGATGGCGGAGACATGGAGTTCGTGGAGATGACCGAGAACAACATCGTGCGCATCCGCCTCAAGGGGCATTGCGCTGGTTGCCCCGGTGCCATGTACACGCTCAAGCTCGGCATCGAACGCAAGGTTCGGGAAGTGGTCCCCGAAGTCGCGGCGGTCGAAGCCGTCCCGATGTAGCCCTCCTACCTTCGGAGTCGTGACATGCGCTTCTTCCTGGATTCTGCCCGCCCTGAAGAGATCCGGGCGGCAGCGCTTCTTCCTTACGTGGCGGGTGTCACCACCAACCCCGGCATCCTGGAGGCTGCAGGCAGAATCGCTCCTGCCGACGTGATCGAGGCTGCCCTGTCCACCGGCCGGAGAGACTGGAAGCTCTACTTCCAGGTGGCCGAGGGACCGGCCGAGCAGGTCGTTGCCGAGGCCGTCCGGCTGGACGGGTTGCTTGCTGAACGGACCGGGTCCGCACTCCATGGACCGACCTTCGTATGCAAGCTGCTGCCCACGGCAGACTGCCTGTTTGCGGCCTCCATCCTGGTCGCCCGGGGCATCGAGGTATGCATCACAGCGGTGGCCAATCCCCGGCAGGCGCTTGCTGTCGCCCAGTTCCCGCACGTCCTCGAATGGCGTGACGGCATGACCGAGACCGACGGGCCTCCTGCTTCCAGGAACCCCGGCTTTCCCCACTCCATAGCCTGTTACGTCGGCCGGCTCGATGACGCCGGACGCAACGGGGTCGAGACCGTGGTGCGTATCGCCGGTCTCTATGCCGGCCTGGGCGTCCGGAGCCGGGTTCTGGCGGGAAGCGTCCGGTCCCAGGAAGTGCTCGACAGGCTTCTCGACGCACTGACGTCGACGGGTGGCATCGTGGACGTGACTCTGGCGTTCCCGCTCCTGTCCTCGCTGCTCGACGACCCGGTCACGCAGCATGCCCGGCGACAGTTTGCGGGACCGGACAGAACTCCATGACCGCAACAAGGGCACCGAAGGTCTCTTTGAAGACCCGGTCCGGGCGGTTCCGTCCAGAGACGTGGGACCTCGCCCTTCCGGGAGCAGAACCGTGATCAACCCGCAAGACTGCCCCATCCCGCTTCCGGTGCAGGAACGATTCCTGGACGTCGTCCGCACGTACCGCATGTTCGAACCGGGCGACCGGGTGATCATCGGTGTTTCCGGGGGCAAGGACAGCTTCACCCTCCTCGACCTGTGCGGCTGGCTGAGGCCCGCACATTTTCCCGACACGCACTTCACCGCGGCCAAGATCCGCACCGACATCACCTGAAGCGGGAGCATTCCCCTGGAGGTCATCCAGGAACGGGCGAACCGATACGGCTTCGGGTACGAAACGGTATTCTTCCCTATCAACGAAGAGATCCAGGGGAACATCAACTGCTTCTACTGTGCGCTGCGGCGGCGCACCGCGCTCATCAAGATGGCATTTCGAATAGGGCACAACCGGATCGCATTGGGGCACCACCTGGACGACCTGGTCGAGACGCTGCTCATGAACATGTTCCACCACGGCAACATCAGCACCATGGCTCCCCGGGTGGAGTTCTTCGACGGGCAACTGGCCGTGGTGCGCCCCCTGGCGACGATCCTCGAGGACGAAGCCCGAGAATACGCGGCCTCCCAGCAGTTCATCGATCCCGCGTGCCGATGCCCGGGCAAGATGGCCTTCGTGCGTCGCGACACCAAGGCCTTCATCCGGGAGATCGAGGCGCTGGTCCCGGATGTGAAGCGGAACCTGTACCGCGTGCTGTCGCGCTGACCCCCAATGGCCGAGGCGGCGCATGGGCCGATAGGGCACACCATGTAAGGCCGAGGCGGCGCACGGGCCGTTGGCGCGTGATCCCGATGAACCACATGCGTACCTACAACAGCCCCCGCCTCTCGGGCAGCACGCGGAACCCCAGCTCATGGAGCCGTCGGGCGATCCGCCGGCACGATTCCCAGTCATCGGTGGCGTCGAGGCCCTCCTGCCACGGGGCGAGGAGCGGCCCGAGATGGGCTGTGAGCGAATCCTCCCAGCCGCGAGTGGGAAGCCCGCTTCGGGCAAACGTCCGGACCAGCTCCGTGTGCCTGACATCGGGCGGCCGGTCGCGGTCTACCCGCCAGAACCCACGGCGCGGCAGGGTCGCAGCGGTGGCCGGCACAGACAGGCGCTCTGCCGGGTGACGGCAGTCGGAAAGCAGCAGGTCCAGGTCCTGCGGAGTGAGCCCGTACGCCGCTGCCGCGAGCAGATCTGCCTCCACCTTCAGTGCGGTCCGAGCAGCCGGAGTCACGGCCCACCAGCCCCTCCAGGGCCGCTCGGCCAGCTCGGGAATTCGTTCGAGGCAATGGAGCCACAGGGGAGCGAAAAGCGGATGGCACGCTCCGAGGCGCAGCGACCGCACAGCAAGGCCCAGCCGGGGGGACAATCTACCATCCGTCCCAGGCATCGGCAGGCGCATCAGGTGATGACGATCGAGATTGGTTCCCGCACAGATTCTGCGGGCCACGAAGTCGAGGGCAAACGAGTTGAGCAATGCCACGAGCACCAGCATGTCCAGGACTTCCGGAAGCATCAGCACGGCCGCCTTGTCCGTGCAGGGCAGGTCCGGGACCAAGGCTGCGATCAGCGTGCGCGTGTTGGTCGCATTGGTAACTCTGCGGACCGCCACCTTGAGCCCCCTCGGCCGCCCCTTGCGAACCTCGGCAGCAGGCACCAGGTCCCTGGGGAGGAATTCTTCACCACCGCTGCAACCCAAGATGGCGTAGGATTGTACCAGAGCACCATGGACCACGGGGAGAAGGAGCCTGCCTTCGTGCCCCCACAGGCCGGGAACGAGGGTATTTTCTGCGGCAGCATTCCCGTTGGAGGCTTGGTGGGGATCGGCTGAGCGAAGCCTGACGGCATTCGGCTCGCGTTCGGTTCCAGGGTCGATCCCCACCGCCTCCGCACCCCGGGAGATCCACTGCGCCAGAGACCCGAACCGGCCGCCGGCGTTGCCGGCATCGAGCTCCCGCGAGTAGGCCGGGGGGCTGGACGACGGGCACCATCGGGCAAGAGGCACTGTGTCCTCGTGCAGTTTGGAGAACAGCGCCATCTCGCCCGCATCAGCCAGCTCCGGGAAAGCCAGATCGACCGAGTGGCGCTCGAGCAGCTCCCTGGACCAGGGGGTTCCGGGCGAAGGGATGGCCCCTTCGTTTCCGAAGGAAGCGCACACCTGCTTCGTGCTGCCCCCTTTGCGCACGACGACCGCACAGAACTTGAGCCTCGAGTCCACCGGAAAGAGGCGTTTCCTGTTGTCGAATGAGGTGAGCCGCTCCCAGCTTCCCTCGTCCAGAAACAGCCGCCGCAACGGTGCCGCCCCGCGGTCGCTCGCTATCCCGCCCGGAACCAGGAAGCCGAGGCGCCCGCCCCGCCGCGTCAGGTGCCAGGCCTGTTCCAGGAAGAGCCGGTACGTGTTGTGGTCGCCCTGCCCCTGATGCAGGAACGGGGCTGCGATGGCAGCACCCGAGGGGTCTTCGCCGGCAGCGCCAAGTGCGCGGAAGCGAGCATCGAGCGGTCCTCCGGGGCAAGCTCTGCCGGAGAACCAGCGGGACAGCATGGCCTGATCGGGGCGGGAACGGAGCACCTCCCACGGCGGGTTGCCGATCAGTGCGTCGAACCCCGGGGCCTCGCCCTCGAACACATCGGGAAAGGTCAGCTCCCAATGGAGGAACCGCAGCCTTCCCGCCATTTGGGCCGCCGCAGCCAGGCCTGCCGCGGGATCCCGGTGCCAGGTTCTCGGACCCGGGCGGGCCGGGCCGGGCGGCCCCTTTGTGAACCAGAGCGCGCACCAGCGGTCCATCTGCCCCTTGAGCGCCAGGGCTTGGCCGTCCGAGAGGACCCGTGTCCGGTAGCTTTGCCGCTTGCGGTCCGGAAACTCGATGGGGATGGCTTTGAGCTCGCCCAGGCAGGTCGAGAGACGTCTGCAGACCGTTTCGGGCCGTTCCGTCCCGGGCAAGGGGAGGGGAGGCGACGTGTGGTCGAGCAGCACCATTCTGGCCTCGGCATTGATCCTGGGGGCAGAGGGTTCGAGGCGCCAGGCGGACAGGGGGTAGACCGGCAGGTCCGACAGCCGACAACCGACCAGGGCATCCCCGAGGACCAGCTTATGGTCCAGAAAGGTGAGGGGAAGACGGCGGTCGAGCGTCTCGAGCCAGAGTGCGGTGCGGGAGAGCTCTACGGCGACGGGGTCGAGGTCCACACCCCACAGGCAACTCTCCACAACCAGGCGTCGCACCCGGCCCCGCAGCGCCTCCTCGTGAAGCGGGTCTCCGGCGGTTCCGGGAAGCTCCAGCCAAATCCCGTTGCCCAGGTCGGCCACTGTCGCGGCGCTTTTCCCCGGGCCGGTGTGTGCGGGACGCACCCGGCCGTGTTCGTGGAGCGAACGGGCCAGGGCGTCGGACAGGACATCGAGTGCAGCGGAGAGAAAGGACCCGGAACCCATGGCCGGATCGCAGACCTTGAGCGAAAGCAGGATCTCAGGCGGGTGCAGGCAGCCTCGGGCATCGGTCAGGAGGGGAGAAAGTGTGTTCTTGACCAGGTCCCGGGCCAACTCCGGCGGGGTGTAGAAGCTGCCGGTCCCCTTGCGCCGGCTTCGATCCGAAACCGGCGTGGGAAGCCCGGGGGCCAGGTCGAGCTGCCACTCCAGGAGCTCCTCGTAGAGCGTCCCGATGAGGCGTGCTGCCGGAACGTCCGCCCCGCCCGCCATGTGCTCGCAGTCCGCCAGGCGCTCCAGGACCGCCAGCACGCTGGCATCATCCGGGCCATGCTCCCGAAGGACCGCCAGCGCAACCAGGACGAGATCGTCACCGGAGTCGGTCCCCGGCTCGAACAGCTCTCCACCGTAGGCCCGAACAGGCAGTGCCGGATGAACGCTGCCCCCCCAGACCAGGTGGAACAGCGACTGCAGCCGCGCCCACGCGTAGCCACGCCCGGCCAGGCGGGCCCCCTCGGTCAGCCGGCCGGCCGCAAGCCTGCGGTACAGCCCGGACAGCGAGTAGGAAGTCCGGTACAGCGGGTCATCCCCCGGAAGGAGACCGGCTGCCTCGGCCCGCCGGATCACGACCAGCCGCAGCAGGATGCGCATCGCGGCCAGGCGGAGCGGCTCCTCCGGAAGCCCCCGTCGCAGCCATTCCGGCACTGCGGGCGTGACGATTCCCTGCAACGCGGCCACCATTCCATGAATCTGCCCCGACCTGGTGGCCGGCCGTGAAACCGAAGCACGGTTGCCGGGCAGCGGTTCAGCCCCGGACACAGCGGAACGGGGAATGATCTCGCCGGCGCTCATCGGGGCTTCCCCTGGCGCAACAGAATGGCCAGCGCGTCCAGGCGCAGGCTGGGTGGCCAGGCCAGGGTGTAGCGAAGCGGAAGCCGCTCGGCGAGCAGCCGCTCCTCCCACTGCATGGCCCGGACAAGCTCGTCACTGCGCTGCTCCTGGGCAGCCAGCTCGGTTCGAGTCTCGTCCCGCCAGCGCCGGGTCCCGGCAGCCAGTTCCTCGAACAGGAACCCGCGGCGGGTCAGGTCGGTCTCGAGCCGCTGCATCCGTTCCTCGAGCCGTCTTCGGGAGACCGGCCCTGCGGCCTGGAGGATCTCCCGTTCCCGCTGTCGGCAAGAGCGAGACAGCGACCGCGCTGCCTCCCTGTGTGCGTCCGCAAGTGACCGTCGCAGCTTGGCGGCCAGCTCCTTGCGACGCCGTTCGACCAGGCGGGGCAAATGCGGGAGCACGGCGGAAAGCACCGGGAGCGCACGGGCTTGCTCGAACCCGGCCAAAGGTTCCGCCGGCCCAGCGGCAAGGACCCGATCGGCAATGTCCCGGATCTCGCCGTCATCGCCGGTCCGGACAAGCCCCGGCTCCCATCCGTCACTCCTTCCCGACACGTCGAGGAACAACAGATCGCAGGCACCTGCCACCGGCTCGCGCAACCGGTTTTCGGCCCACAGCGTGAGAAACAGCAGGACCGCAGCGTCCCCACCACCGGGGGGTTCCTGGGCAAGCGCGGTCCAGAGCAGCGTGCCTTGCCGCAGGCGGGCCAGTCGGGCGCACATCCACGAGAAGAGCGGAGTCCCGGGGTGCACCAACAGGGAGCCCGGCACTGTTTCATGCGATGCGGGTCCGGTCCCCCGGTGGAGGGCTGGCAGGAGATCGGCAGCATCAAGCGAAAGCGCGCTTTGGTCGAACAGCAGGTCCGCACCGCCCGAGAGCCGCCGCGGCACCACGCCGCCGGCCCCGTCGATCCGGAAGGTGTTGCTGCGCCCCCCCTGAACCAGCTTTGCCCCGTCGAAGGACAGCGCCTCGTCAAAGGCCTCGCTGACGTCGCCCGGAAGCAGGTGGGACCGGACGGCTGCAGCGGCCAGCCCCTCCCCAAGGCCCGGCACCGAGGACTCGTTGCACACGGGCGGCCGGGTCTCGGCCAGGGGAGGGGGCGGGAAGAGGACACGGGCAGGTTCTGTCCCCGCCACGACCTTGCGGACCCGCTCCTCGATGAGGTCGCCGACTCGGCCCAGGTCCAGCTCCATGACCTCGGCCTTTCGCAGCACACGGGAGAGCAGCCGCATTTCCTGCGACTGCGGGCTGACGAAGTGGAACGACCGAACACCCCGCTGCTGGCCGATCCGGTCCAGACGGCCGACCCGCTGCTCCAGCACCGCGGGGTTCCATGGGATGTCGTGGTGGAATACATACCGGGCCGCATGCTGGAGGTTGAGCCCTTCCGCTGCCACGTCGGTCGTCACCAGCACCCGCAGGCAGGAAGCGGGATCGTTGAACCGGGCCAGGATGCGCTCACGCTCAGCCTCGCGGGTCGCACCGGAAAGATACCCCAACGCTTCCCCGGCCTCGGGCCACCGCGTCGACAGGTGCCTGCGGATGGCCTCCAGGGTAGCGACGAAGGTCGAAAAGACCACCACCTTCTCGCCCGGAACCCACTTCCCGCTGCAACACAAATAGGCCTCGATCCAGTCCGAGAGCCGTTCGAGCCGAGCATCCGCCCGAGTCCCGTCCGGGCGAACAATCTCCGCCAGTGCGGCGGACACGGCGGCAAAGCGCTCCACTGCGCTCGGGTGGTGACGGGACAGGAACGCTCCCAGCCGCGCCGCGGCCTCGAGCCACGGAGATTCCCGGTCCAGGTCCGGGACCAGTCCCGGTTCCACCGTCTCGGGCCACAGGCGGCGTTGAACGCCCGCCCCCAACGACAACCCAGCAGAGAACGCGGAGAAGCTCGAAGCGAATGCGGCCACCGAGGAGAGGAGCCGCTTGACCAGCACTTCGGCCAGGAACGTCGCACACTGCTTCCGCCCGCGGCCACAGCGCCGCAGGAACGCGGTCGCCTCCCGCATGGCAAGGAACAGCTTCTCCTCCCCGGGTGAGAGCTCGACCGGCCAGGCCGTCACCCGCCGGGCCGGAAAACGCCCCGGGGACGCGGGAAGCTCCCGCTTGAGACGCCGGATCACGACCTCCCGCATGCGCTGCCGCTCGGCAGCGGTAGGGCTGGAAGTGCGCCGGAACGAGAGTGGATCGAGGATCTCCAGCAGGCCGGTAAGCGAGGTCCGGAACCCGTCATGCGGTGTGGCCGACAGGAACAGCCGGTGCTCGCTCCAGGGTACTACCTCCTTGAGCATGGCAACGAGGTCCGAGTCTCCACCTCGGGGCCTGGGCAGAAAATGGTGCGCCTCATCAACCACGAGCAGGTCAATCCGGCTGCCGCCATTGCTCTCGCGGGCAGCCGCCCGGCGAAACGCTGCCAGGGTGTCGGACCGCGCCAGCCAGTGTGGTGACACGATGACTCGCGGCAGGGTGGCAAAGGCCTCCTCGGCCCCGCCGAGGTGCCTCGCTTCCGCCCGGTCCAGGAGCACGAACTCCAGCCCGAACCGGGATTCCATTTCCTGCTGCCACTGCTTCCTCAGCGCGGGAGGACAAAGCACGAGGATCCGCCTCACCCGGCGCCTCAGCACGAGCTCCGCAGCAATGAGCCCGGCCTCCACGGTCTTTCCCAGCCCCACGTCATCGGCAAGCAGCAGCCTGACCCTCGGCATGGACAAGGCCTTGACCAACGGCACCATCTGGTGCTCCTCGAAACGCGCGGCAACGGCCAGTGGAGCGAGCGGAAGCCCTGGGGCCAGCACCCCTCCTCCCGGCACCTCCCATCGGGATGCCCGCACAGCGGATCGGAAGGGAACCAGGCGGGCAGGGGGCCCAACCCTCAGCGGAGCCCCGTCCTCAGGTCCGCTGCCGCACACGCACTCGAGATCCCACAACAGCTTCTCACAGGCTGGCTCGGCACCGTCGGTGTAGACCACCTCGACCAGAGGCCCGGCCGCGCCGGGCGGTGTCTCGACTGCAAGGACCGCTGCGGCCC
>Ga0172371_10012025_pt1 | contig 11450 bp, 11 predicted proteins | sample Lak12m_FD_114543 | JGI IMG/M metagenome (GOLD analysis project Ga0172371, IMG submission 114543) | Freshwater microbial communities from Kabuno Bay, South-Kivu, Congo - kab_022012_12m | ecosystem: Environmental > Aquatic > Freshwater > Lake | place: Democratic Republic of the Congo: South-Kivu...
ATAGCCGAGAAATGTTTCGGTTCTTAAACCCGGTTCAGGTCCAGGGATGGTTTCAGAAATTTCCGGGGAGAAATTTTAGACTTAACTGAAGGGAAGATTTGGTGGCGGTGCAGGGATTCAACCGGCCGGAGAGTCCCAAAGGATTTCAATAGAGATGAGCAAGTTCAATATTGCTGTGATCGGGGTGGGTGGGGTCGGAGGTTATTTCGGAGGGAAATTAGCCCATGCCTTTTCCCCGTCAGATTCGCGGACCAATATTTTTTTTGTGGCCCGGGGGAATCATCTTGAGGAAATCAAGAAAAATGGAATCATCGTTAAATCGCCTGAGTTCGGGAGTTTGACAGGTAGGCCAGCACTTGCCACAGAAAGAATCGATGACCTTCCCCCCATAGATGTCTTCCTGATCTGCGTTAAAGGTTATGATCTCAAGGGTGTTGCTACCTCCCTTGGAAATCGGATCAGGGATGACTCAATGATCATGACTCCTTTGAATGGCGCAGACATCCGGGAAAGGCTTCGGGGAGAGATCAAGATAGGGATCATTTTCCCTGCATGTGTCTATGTTACCTGCCACATTGAAGAACCAGGGGTTGTCGCACATGCCGGAAAACCGGGTAAAATTATTTTTGGAAGAGACCCCGATCACCCCAATACCATTCCTCATGAACTATTCAGGGTATTTGAGGAATCCTCAATCGATTATAAGTGGCAGGACGATGCCCATCCGGCGATCTGGGAGAAGTACCTTTTCATCGCGAGTTTCGGCCTGGTCTCGGCTCGCCATGATCGGACCCTCGGAGAAATTCTCGAGGACCCTTCGCTGAGAAAAGAGACCGTTGAAATTATGAATGAAATTTACTCGATTGCTTTGAGAAAAAACATTAAACTGCCCGATGGAATCGTAGACCTCTCCCTCAGGAAAGCGGCGGCCTTCCCGAATAACACCCAGACCTCACTGCAGAGAGATATCCGGCAGAAAAAGGGTAAGAGTGAACTGGATCTTTTCGGTGGCACCATTATCGATCTCGGGGAAAAATTAGGCGTCCGGACCCCGGCAACGAAAAAGATCTACAAGGAATTAGAAGGAATATAGGCTCCTCTTTTTGGCTAACCTGAAATGAGTTCATATACTGCTTCTTGTGTCCTGATGATTCCGGATTGAAAAAAGTCCTCTCCTGTGTTATTTTTTGTATAACTATTTCAGTTCCTCCCGGGTGTTTTTCCGAAGGCAGTGATCTCTTAAATTTCCCGAAGATCATTCCTGGGATTCACATGAGGTTTTCTGGGGCAGGAATGCACCTTGAAAACCGAAAGGGAGGTTTTATGAGATGGAAGGAGAGAAATACGATGAAACTGGGTCTTGTGGGTTTTCCTCAGGTGGGTAAGCGCACCCTCTTTCGGGTGTTGACCGGTAAGGAACCAAATTCAGAGGGCAAAAAAGGGAACAGTTTGGGGCTGGCCAGGGTGCGGGATGCTCGCTTCGATCGTCTTGTGGAGATTTATATGCCGCGTCAGGAAACCCCTGCCCAGATTGAATTCCTGTTTCTTCCCGACCTGGACCGGCAGGCCTCACATTATGCTCAGATCTTTCTGGATTTAGAGCAGGTGGATGTCATCTGCCACCTTGTCCGGGCTTTTGAGGACGATACGGTCTTCCATATCCATGGTTCGGTTGATCCCGGTCGCGATATCCTGGCCTTTAATGAAGAGCTCCAATTGAACGACCTTCTATTTATTGAGAAACGCCTTGAGCGGCTCGAAAAAGAGAGAAACCGGAAGAAAGAGGCTCAAAAGGTGGCCGTTGAAGCGGATCTTCTCGCCCGGATGAAGGCCCGTCTTGAGACCGGAGGTTTTCTGAGCAGCCTCCCTCTGACCGGGACCGAAGAGAAGCTCATCTCCAGCTACCCTTTGCTGACCCGCAAATCAATCATCATTATTCTTAACGTCGGAGAAAAGGACATCGGTCATCCGGGCCTATTGGATAGATTAAAAGAAGACTTCCGGGAGCAGGACTTCCAGTGGATTGCTGTTTCTGCAAAGATTGAACAGGAACTTTACCATCTCGATGCCGGGGAGCGCCAGGCTTTTCTCGAGGAGCTTCAGCTCGATCGACCCGCCCTGGACAGATTGACCATGCTTTGCTACAAGACCCTTGGTCTCATCTCGTTCTTCACGGTCGGAACGGATGAGGTTCGTGCGTGGACGAACCGTCAGGGAGCTCTTGCCCCCCAGGCCGCAGGTGTCATCCATTCTGACTTTGAACGCGGATTCATCCGGGCAGAGGTAATGAAATATCAGGATCTGATTAAGCTGGGAAGCGAGCAGAAGGTCAGAGAAGTGGGGAGGTATATGCAGAAGGGGAAGGATTACGTCGTTGAAGACGGCGATATCATCAATTTCCTTTTCAATGTCTGATGTCAACAGGGGTCACAACAGGGGTCAGGCTACGGTAATTCGGTATTTTTTTCTTCTACCACTGGTGATACCATTAACATTGTATTAAAATGATAAAGCTTGCATTGAGTTCCGAGAGGCTTATTCCGATACTCGCCATATTTACGCTCATTTTTTTCCTTCAGGACGCGATAGGTTTCGCCAAGGAAATCTGGACCGTAGACATCTTTTGGATCGAGAATATAGAGAGGGTCCCCCAAAGGATATTCCGCAAAGTATATAGTGAAACTTTGACCTCCAAGCCCCCAGTTTTCCAAAGAATTGCAATATTGCAAACCTGACCCCTGACCCGAAATTTGAATCCTTCCCCAATTGTTTCTTGCAGAGCCGGAAAAAAAGGTTGACCAATCTGCAATCATTTAATATAATTAAAATGACATCGCATTATGCATCTGGAGGAGGACCATGAAGACTATCACAATTCGCGGTATTGAGCCTGGGCTGGATCGGGTGATCAAGTCCCGGGCAAAGCAGAACAACCTGAGCGTGAATCAGTGGATCCTGCAGGCGTTGAAAAAAGTGACCGGCATGGGGAAAGAATCGGTGTTCAAGAAGAACCACGATCTGGATGCCTTGGCTGGTGGCTGGAGCAAGGAAGAAGCGAATGCTTTCCAAAAAAACACTCAAATTTTTGAGAAGATCGATGAGGATGTCTGGAAATGAGACGGATCGCGATCGATACGAATATTTACACCTCTTTTAAGTGTAGTGACCAAGGTGTTGTTGATGTGTTCAGAGACTGCGACCTGATCGGTGTGGACATAACGGTTATTGCTGAGCTCTTTTCGGGCTTTTCCCTCGGTGGTAAAGAAAAGAAAAACCGGAGTGAACTGGAAGTTTTTCTCAACTCCCCCCGGGTAGAAATACTCCTGCATGATCTCGAAACGGCAGATTACTATGCTTTGGTTGTTAAAAGATTAAAGGCCAAAGGCCGGCCCATTCCCACAAACGACATCTGGATAGCTGCCAATGCCATGAAACATGGTTTGGCGCTCTATTCTTTCGACAACCATTTTGAGGAGATCGAAGGACTGCTACTGTTGTCCGATATAAATCATAGCGTCTGATTGTAGGACAACCCTTGGCAAGGAACATATCCCGTTCTTTGCATAATCCGTAAAAAAGTTTGGGGTCAGGCTTCGGTAATTCGGTATTTTTATTAATTCACAATTCAAGGCTTGACACCTTGCCTGTTTCAAAAAACAACACAAACGCTTTTTTAGCTCAGGATGCTGGAGTAGATAGCTCGAGTTTATAAAGAGTCTTAATTGGAAACTTCTTGGTAGCATCAAGTATCTCGATGGCAACAATCTCGTTTTTTGATGTAGTGTGAAGAATGACTCCTTCAGCCATCTCTATAGCACCATCTGGCTTCTTTGATGAGAGCTGAATGTAAGCTGCATTGGCTTCTTTATCGTATTTAACTTTCACGGCATTACCTCCACATTTTCTTTTTTATTGGATAAGCAGTAATAACGAAAAGTTCGCCCCCAATCTTTTCATATACCACTTTGAGTGGAAAGCCTGAGAATTTATCCTGAAACTTTTTTATTGCCACCGCTTTGTCACCCTCTTTGCCTGATACATCTGGGGATTCAATAGCGTCAATAATATCCCCTTCGGAAATATTATACAATCTCATGTTGTTTCTTGCATGTCTGGATATTTCCATTACTTGCTCCTTGGGTTTTCAAGTAATTGTAAGAACCTTCCTAACATTTTTATCAATATAAAGGCTTTCAGTCTATCCCAAGCATCTAAGACCAGGCGGCGGGTGCGGTATTCGCTGTACTGCTTCACTTCGACCTAAAAAATTATAACTGAATATAGTTACAAATTCAAGAGGAAAATTTGGGAAAAAGTAAATGGTAGAATCTTGACCGGCAAGTGCCCCGCAAGCCCCGCCTTGTAGGCGGGGTCAAGGGGCACAATATAAATGAGATTTCCTTTCCGGGAAGCCCCGCCCTGTTGGCGGGGAGCTTCACTGAATGTTTCAGTCAAACGTCTTTCTTTGGCTTTGAGCCTTGAGCTTTAAGCTTCAATAACGGTAAGACTGCAAAATCAAGAATAAAGATTCGACCCCAACACCCCCCTCACTTGGAAAAGCCTACGGCTTTCCCACATTCCCACAAAGCCGACGGCGAATTTTTTAAATTTGTCCATAAAAACCCAAAAATCAGAAGTGCACTTTTCAATTTTAAATGAAAAAAAAAGAAAAAAACTTGACAAGTTCTTTATTTTTTTGTATATAAAAAATGTTACAGTGGGGGTGAAAAAATAATATAAAAGAATTATTTTTGGCTGTACCCATAAAGAAACATTATGGAGAAGCACAAAAACCAATTTATGGGGTCTAAACCTTTATCTAATCTTCCCTTAAAATATGGAAGAACCAGAATTTTGAAAGGAGGATAAAAACATGAGAAAAAGATTTGTATTTAAAGCATTCATCTATTTCCTTTCGGTCTCTTTCTTGCTGATGATGAATGGGTTACCGGTTACGGGGGCAGAGGTAAAGGGGAAGGGTATTTTAATAGTAGGAGAGATGGTCTCCAGAGGAGAGGTGAAGTTTGAAGCAAGAGAGAATGTATGGAAAAAAGTGGAGTCCTCCCATTTTCCAATCTTTCAAGGCACAAAAATTAAGACTGAAAAAGGCAATGCTACGATCATCCTTACAGAAAATAGTCAGATTGAAGTAAGCCCAAACAGCCTCCTCTCCCTTGATCAGGGTGATCAATTTGTCCTCTCCCGGGGTAGTATCCAATTCCGCATCCCATCTACTTCGGAAATAAATTTCAAAGCAGGAAACATTTCCATTTTAAAATCTCGATCCTTCCAGGCCAACAGAGACCTCTCAATGGCTCCTGGCAGTGGTGAAGAGACAATCGGTTCGATCGCCATTCATCCCAGCGGATCCATTACCATAAAAAGTATTAAGGGGAAAATTTCTATTTTGAATCAAGACCATGTGGTTTTGGCTTCCCTATCCTCTAAAGATTCTATAACGATACCTTCCACACCAGCTAGAACCAAACCCCGGACAATGGTGGCTCAGGTGGGTGAAACAGCCGTCCCTGAAGGAGCTGGTTTCTTAGGCATATCCCATTGGGGCTGGGTAGGGATTATTGCTGGAGCAGCCGCTATTGGAGGTGTGATTGTATGGGCTGTTAGTGAAGCGGGGGGAGAAGAAAGAAGACCTGTTTGTCCTTAAATAATTAGTGTCTATTTACAAAGTCCCTTATTCCTTCATGCCGGACTTGATCCGGCATCCAGACGCTGTCCCGACGAAAGTCAGGAACCATCTGAAAGACTGGATTCCGGCTTTTGCTGGAAAGACCGCTTTTTAGGAAATTGTGAGTTTATGTAAACGCACTAATTAATAGGCAGGACAGGGAGATTTCCAAAACTTGTGAATATAGCTCAACTACTCTCTGAATTAGTTTCCAGAGGAAAAGATAATTTATCTCCGGTTATGTTAATCGCCTAAAGATTTCCGAATCTACCTGTCCTTTCTAAAAAAACTTTTCAAGCAATATTAAAAATTTAATTATCGAGGCATCTTTTTAAAAAAGCGAGGTATTCTTATGTGTAAAGGGACGTGTCGGTCGGGTAGGGTTCGGCACTCTATAATTTAAGGAGAATGAGATGGATTATCTAAAACAGATTCCTTCGGAACGGTACTATCAGCTCCCCCCGCCAGGATATTCCCAACCCACTTTTCAGGAAGAGAAAGAGGTCAATCTCAGAGATTACTGGAAAGTGGTTCGAAAGAGAAGATGGACGATTCTTGCCTTTTTTCTCATCGTAGTCATCACAACAGCAATCGCCACATTCACAATGAAGCCCATTTATAGGAGCACAGTTACAGTCCAGATCAACAAAGAGAATCCTCAGATTGTCGATTTTAAGGAGATCTTTGCTGTAAACACCATGGATATGGATTATTACCAGACCCAATACAAGATCCTTGAAAGTCGTAGCCTTGCAAAACGGGTCATAAACTCTCTCAAACTCTCAGAACATCCTGAGTTCCTTCCGAAACCTGAAACCCCTTTCCAAAAATGGAAATCGAATATCCTGAGTTCAATCTCTGGCCTTTTTACTTCCTCTATTCAAAACAAAGATCCAACTGAGAATGAAAGAGAGACTACTTTTATCAACCAATTTCTCAAAAAATTAAAGATTGAGCCCATACGAAACTCCCGTCTCGTCAAGATTCACTTCGATTCGAACTACCCTGAACTCTCCACCAAAGTCTCCAACACCCTGGCCGCCAGCTATATTCAACAGAGTTTGGAGGCCCGTTTTATTGCCACCCAGCAGGCAAAAGAATGGTTGACCGATCAGTTGGACGATTTGAAGGCCAAGGTGGAGAGAGCTGACGAAGCACTTCAGACATTTGGATCCAAGCACGATATCATCTCGCTTGAGGAAAAAGAGAATGTCACTATGCAGCGGCTCACTGAACTGAATGAGGCCCTGACCAAGGCCGAATCAGAAAGAATGGCCAAGGAGGCCCTTTATAGACAGACAAAAAAACTTAACTTCGATTCCCTTCCATCCATCCTCGAGAACAAGTTGATTATGGACTTGAAGCAAACTTACATCCAGCTCGAGGGGCAGTATATGAAGCTTTCAGAGACTTTTAAACCCGAATACCCAGAGATGGTGCGTCTTAAACAGCAGATAAAGACCATTGAAAAACGACTTGATTCCGAAATCAATAAGATTATTACAGGTATCAAAAATGACTACGAATCGAGTCTCCGGAAAGAATCCCTTCTCCGGCGGGCGTTCGAACAACAGAAATCCAGAGTCCTGGAGATGAAAGAGAAGGCCATTCAGTATAACATTCTCAAGCGCGAGGCCGATACCAATAAGGAGCTTTATAAAGGTCTCCTACAAAGAATGAAGGAGGCAGGTGTCTCAGCAGGCATCATGGCCAGCAACATCCAGATTGTTGATCAAGCGGAGTTACCCACAAAACCTTATAAACCAAATAAAAGATTAAACCTTCTTCTGGCCGCTGTGGTTGGCCTCTTCCTTGGGGTAGGGCTGGCCTTCTTTTTTGAGTACCTCGATAACACGGTGAAAACCCCCGAAGACATAGAACAATTGATTCGGCTCCCTTCCTTTGGAATGGTTCCAGAGATCTCCTCTGAGAGGCGAAAGCGAATAGAGAGTGGGACCTCTTATCCTGTTGAGTTGGTCACTCATGGCCATCCCAAATCAATACTCTCAGAGGCCTATCGGAACATACGAACATCTATCCTCCTCTCTTTCTCTGAGAGACCCCCGAAGAGAATCGTAATCTCCAGTCCCAACCCGGCAGAAGGGAAGACCACGACCGTGATCAATACGGGCATTGCCCTCTCCCAGACTGGTGCTCAAGTAATCGTCATTGATTCAGATATGAGGAAACCAAGGATTCATAAGATCTTTAATGAAGATAATGGTGTAGGGCTCTCGAATTTCCTTTCCGGCCATACGGAATTAGAATCCATTATTAAAAAGACAGAGATTCCCAACCTCTACTACATTCCCTCCGGTCCTATTCCTCCAAATCCTTCAGAACTAATTGGCTCAAAACTTTTTAAGAGTATGATGGAATCTCTCGGAGAGCGGTTTGCTCATATCGTTCTCGATTCCCCACCCGTACTCGGCTTTGCAGATGCTCTCATTCTCTCTGCCTCTGTGGATGGGATCATCCTTTGCGTCTTGGGTGGTAAGACACCGAGGGAAACCCTCCAACGAGCAAAAGAGGTCCTCCATCAGGTGAATGCTAAGATTCTCGGGGGCGTACTCATTCGAATCGATATCCACCGGAGTGACTACGGATATTATTATTACAGATACCATCATTATTACGGAAAAGAAGGAAAGAAGAAGGAACTTCCGTATAGTTCAGAGGAAGAATCAATCTAAACATAGCGGTATTGCTTTTCATGAAAAAACTTTTCTTTCCCTCCTTCATTATTTTGATTTCCATAATAATCGGCTATCAAATTCTTTCCATATGGAGAGGGCTTTCGATCTATCAAACAAATCCTTCAAAAGAGAGCCTCCTCAAGGCTATTCGGCTCAATCCATCCAATCCCGATCCTTATTACAGGTTGGGGCTTTTCTACCAGTGGGATATTCATAATATCGATCTGAAGGAGTCACTCAACTATCTCAGCAAAGCGATTGAAAGAAATCCTCTTGAGCAGGAATACTGGCTCAATCTCGCAAAAATCCTTCAAAGATTGGGAAAACAGGAGGCCTCAGAGAAAGTACTGGAGAAGGCCATCTTCACTTATCCTACAAGCTTTAGGGGAAGATGGATGACTGGAAATCTTCTCCTACAGCAGGGGGTCCCCGAAAAGGCAATACCCCATTTTACATATATTCTTTCGAATTACCCGAATCAGAGTGGTCTGGTATATGATGTCCTTCTTAGGGCTCTCGATAATCCGGAAATTATCATGGAACGTGTCGTCCCGAAAGATCCTTCGTCACTCAGGCAATACCTTTCATACCTCTACGAAATGAGTAATAAAGAATTGGCTCAAAAAGTCTGGCAAAAAATGCTCTCCTTCGGATTTAAACCCGACCGAGATGAGACCCTTCGGCATATCGAATTCCTCATTGCCCAGGGTGAACTGACCGAAGCCTCTCGGATCTGGGTGAGTAGACTTCGAGAGGAAGGGTTATCCACCCCTTCAGATGAAAACCTGATCACCAACGGTGGGTTCGAAAAGAATGAGATCCTGGGTGGTGGCTTCGATTGGAAGATTGGCAAGGTCGCTGGAGCCGAGATCTCCTTCGATCATGAAATTGCTTTTGAAGGAAAGAGTTCATTGAAGATTGTCTTCAATGGAAAAGAGAATGTCGATTTTCGACATATCTATCAATTCGTGGCATTGAAACCCGATACCGACTATCTGTTCAAAGCCACTGTGAAGACCAGGGGTATAACCACAAAGAGTGGTATCAAGATAGAGGTCTCGGGGATTGGTTCGGCTTTTCAGCGGCTATCGGAGTCGTTGACCGGAGACAATGAATGGAGAGATCTTACGATTTCCTTTCGAACCCCAGCCAATTCGAAGGGTGGATTGGTCAGGGTGAGAAGGGAGAGGACCGATAAATTTGATCGTTTCATCTCCGGAGTCGTCTGGATTGATAAAGTCTCAGTCACGGAAAAGGGTCAATAGGTAATTAATGACTGAATGACTCAATAACTAAACGACCAAGTTGCATGAAAGATTACTACAAGATCCTTGGTGTAAAGGAGAATGCCTCGGAGGAGGAGATCCGGGCCCGTTGGATCGAATTGACGAAACATTACCACCCTGACCTCGGTAAAGGGAATGAGTCCGAGCAGAAGATCAAGGAGATCAACGATGCGTATCAAACTTTGAAATTTTCCTCCAATCGAATGGAGTACGATCTCAAAAGAAACTACGAATGGAAGAAAAGAAAAGTTTATATCAAGAGAATATCCCCTTATGGGATCATCTTTGTTCTTCTCATAATCTTTTGCGCTCTCTTTATTGGAAAACTCCAGGTCCCTTCTCTAAGAAAATTGGAGTCCGTAACTTATCATCTCAAGGGCGCTCCTCAATCCCAATCGAACCCAATCAACCAAAGAGACCAGATTGACCAAAGGAATAAAGTTAACAAAATTAACCAAATAGACCAGATAGGTTGGATCAACCAGATCAACCAAGTTGCTCCTCAACCAAAATCTGAGACAATGGTAAAAGAAGAAAAAGTGGTTCCAAAAGAAGTGGATAAATTGGTTTCTAAGGAGGTTAATAAGGATGCTTCTTGGGAGTTTGTTAAGGAGGTTCCGGGAATAGAACATCCAGTTCTACCATCTGGAGGAGAGGGGACCATTTTTGAATCCGAAAGATCGGTGAATATCGAAAATTTGGTTCCAGAAGAGATAACCAAGTTAGTTTCACAAGAAAGTTTAAAAATCGTTCCGGAGGAAGTTCCAAAGGTCGAAGAAGTCAAACCTTCCAATCCTCTCATCGCCAGGGAGGAAGAGATCAGGCAGTTTTTTGTCAATTATACCGATCGATATACCCGAAAGGATATAGATGGATTTCTCTCATTCTTTTCTTTCAAAGCCATCCAGAACCAGAAGGGATTTGATGAGATTAAAAAGGTTTACACTATTTTTTTCAAAGAGAGCGAGGAGCTCCGCTACCAGCTGGAAGATTTAAAAATCGAAAATCATCAAAATAATGTGGAGGTGACAGCAAATTATAAAGTGGATCAGGTGTTGAAAAAGAGAGGGGAGAAGAAGGTTTGGAAAGGGCGGATAAGATGGATATTGGTCAGAGAGAATGATGTCCTAAAAATACTATCCCTCGATTATCAGCACCAGAGGTACACCTGAGGGAGGCAGGAGAGTTTCTTGGAAACCGTTGCTTTTACCAGCAAGAGAGAAGTTATCGAGATGATCGATCTCCACACTCACATCCTTCCAGGGCTTGACGATGGTGCGAAAACTCTGGAAGAATCTATCAAGATGTGTTGGATTGCTTATAAAGATGGGATAGGAACCATCGTAGCCACTCCCCACACTCTGAATGGCCTTTTTAAAAATAATAGGTTAATCATCCTCGCCAAAGTCGGGGAGCTTAACTCCAAACTCCGAACTCATAACTCAGAACTGCCTTTGGCGATCCTTCCTGGTGCAGATGTTCGTTTATGTGAAGAAACCCTCCCTATGTTGGATCAGAGAGAGGCGACCACGATTGGTGATGAGGGAAAGTACCTCTTTGTCGAATTTCCTTTTCAGGGGGTTCCTTATCGAACAGAGGAAGTCCTTTTTCAGTTAATGGGAAGAGGGATCATCCCCATCATTACTCACCCCGAAAGAAACATGGAGATTGGGCAAAGGCCCAAGCGATACTATGAAATGATACGGATGGGTTGTCTCGGGCAAGTCACTGCCATGAGTTTGACCGGAGGGTTTGGCCCTGAAATCAGGCGGGTCGCTGAGA
>Ga0172371_10012028_pt1 | contig 11449 bp, 11 predicted proteins | sample Lak12m_FD_114543 | JGI IMG/M metagenome (GOLD analysis project Ga0172371, IMG submission 114543) | Freshwater microbial communities from Kabuno Bay, South-Kivu, Congo - kab_022012_12m | ecosystem: Environmental > Aquatic > Freshwater > Lake | place: Democratic Republic of the Congo: South-Kivu...
AAATAAGGTATCTGTCAGGCGAGGGCGCCTGACAGCACAAAATAAGGTATCTGTCAGGCGAGGGCGTCTGACAGCACAAAATAAGGTATCTGTCAGGCGAGAGCGCCTGACAGCACAAAATAAGGTATCTGTCAGGCGAGGGCGTCTGACAGCACAAAATAAGGTATCTGTCAGGCGAGGGCGTCTGACAGCACAAAATAAGGTATCTGTCAGGCGAGGGCGCCTGACAGCACAAAATAAGGTATCTGTCGGGCGAGGGCGTCTGACAGCACAAAATAAGGTATCTGTCAGGCGAGGGCGTCTGACAGCACAAAATAGGGTATCTGTCAGGCGAGAGCGCCTGACAGCACAAAATAAGGTATCTGTCAGGCGAGGGCGCCTGACAGCACATTTAGATAACCACTTACATCATAAATCCTTGATGGATCCAGCAATATGGCGCATATAGTTGTCAAGAAGAAAATCGGGGGATTGCGAACTTCCGGTTTCAGCGGCGGGTCGGCGGTGCAGACTTCGACTTTGAGGCCGCAGCATATAGCGAAAACCCCGCCCTGTCAGGATTCCTGTCCCAATTTCACTTCGGTGCGGGAAATCCTCATTACTATTCAACAGACGGAAAAATTCGGGCGGACTTACGAGCAATCCTATGAAAAAGCCTGGTATTTGTTCGCGGAAAAAAATCCCATGCCGTCGGTGATTGGGCGAGTCTGCCCTCACCCCTGCGAAAGCGGCTGCAACCGGCAGGGGAAAGAAGGTTCGGTAGCGATCAATAATCTGGAACGCTTCATCGGCGATTACGGGCTGGAAAAGAATTTAAAGTTTAAGCGGATCAATGAGCAGGATTACCCGGAGAAAGTGGCAGTGGTGGGTTCCGGACCTGCGGGGATGTCCTGCGCTTATCAGCTGAGACGGCTGGGCTATCGGGTCACCATATTCGAAGCTTTTCCCCAGCCCGGCGGGATGCTCAGATATGGGATTCCGGCTTACCGCCTGCCCCGGAATATTTTGGACGGCGAATATCAAAGACTGCAGGATTTCGGCATCGAAATCAAATGCAATACCATCGTTGGCAAAGATATTACTTTAGAGGAATTGAAGAAGCAGTTCGATATAATCTTCTTCGGCATCGGCGCGCATAAAGGCCGGAGGCTGGGGATTCCAGGCGAAGATTTGGGCGCGGTATGGACCGGGACGGATTTTCTGCATAAAGCCAACGCCGGGGAAAAAGTGGAAGTCGGCAGCCATGTAGTAGTGGTCGGCGGCGGCGATACCGCCATTGATGCGGCCCGGGTGGCTCGCCGTTTAGGCGCTAAAGCTACCATTTTATACCGCCGCACTCGTCAGGAGATGCCCGCGATCGACGAAGAAATTACCGGCGCGGAAGAAGAAGGTGTGGATTTCCATTATCTGGCTATCCCGGTGGAAGCGAAGACTAATGGAAATGGCGCTCTTTATCTTAAGTGTCAGCGGATGCAGCTGGGCGAACCGGACGATTCCGGCAGACGACGCCCTGTTCCCATCGACGGCGATTATTTCGATCTGCAGGTTACTACATTAGTAGCGGCGATCAGCCAGGAACCGGAATTCGGCGGATTGGACGAACTGGGCAATTCCCGCGATTGGATCAAGATCGACAGCGAAAGTAAAACCGCCGTTCCCAATATCTTTTCCGGCGGCGACGATAATAAGCTGGGATTAGTGGTCGACGCGTTATTCCACGGCCGCCGAGCGGCTCAGACTATACATGCTCAGCTGCGCGGACTGCCGCCAGTGCGCGATGAACATCTTACGGTGCTGAAGCAGGACAAGATGCTGTTGTCTTTTTATGAAGAAGTTCGAGCACGCAATGAAAAGAAAGAACTGCCGGCGGAAGAAAGATTGGCGGTTTTCGATAGGGAAATTACTTTCACTTTTACACCGGAACAGGCGATTGCCGAAGCTTTCCGCTGTATGAGCTGCGGGATGTGTTTCGACTGCGGGCAATGCTGGAGTTTCTGTCAGGACGGCGCTATCATCAAGCCGCTTATTCCCGGTGAACCTTATAAGTTCAAGATGGACTTCTGCAACGGCTGTAAGAAATGCGCGGAACAATGCCCCTGCGGCTATATTGAAATGCATTAAAAGCAGTCTGCAAGTCGACAAGTCTGCAAGTCTGCAAGTAGATGGGTGGTGTCGACTCTCCGTAGTCGACACCAATTGCCTGTTATATATAGATGTGCTGTCGACTGCAGAGAGTCGACAGCACGAGAATTTTGAATATTAATTAATCAAATACACTCCTAACCGTTTAAATGGAGGCTACACCTGTGCCTTATTTTGAACACGGCGATATCAAGCTGGAAGTCGATGAGGACGGCTTCATTGTCAATCCCGAAATTTGGGATGAAAAGATAGCGTTAGCGCTGGCCACTACGGAAAGTGTCGATAATATGACCGAGAATCACTGGAAAATAGTGAAATATTTGCGGGAATATTACTTGGAATTCGGCATCGCCCCGATGATCCGCAAACTGTGCAAGCAGACCGGATTTTCCCTGAAGGAAATCTATGAACTGTTCCCTTCAGGCCCGGCGAAAGGCGCCTGCAAAGTCGCGGGTTTACCCAAACCGACCGGCTGCGTCTAATCTTTTACATTATCCCGCCTCTATGTTTTCGGTAGGGGCGGGATTGTTGTATCTAAAAACAGTGCGCAAGTTGACAAGTTTGCAAGTTTGCATGTTTGAGGTCGTATGGACAAAGCGCTTGGCTTGTCCCATAATGCGCTGCATAACCGTCATTCCCGCGAACAGCTTGTCTTAAGATGCCCCGGAGTTGTCATTCACGCGAAAGAGTCTGTCCGAGAAAGCTCCGAACTTGTCATTCCCGCGAAAGCGGGAATCCAGATACTATTACATTTTTCTCTAATTTACAGGTATTTGGTGTCAACCCCAGAGGGTCGACACCACGCTTTTTTGCGGTTTTATTCTCGTTCCCACCTCCGGCATGGGAATGCATACACTTGAACACTTGCTCACTTGCTCACATGAACACTGGTTTTTACAATGCGGATAGAAGAATTAATACGGCAAAAGGAAGCTGAGATCAAACAGCGCTGGCTGGAATGTGTCGTCGGCACTTATCCGGCCGATTCCCGCAATTTCTTCTTAAGCCGGAAGAATCAATTCGGCAATCCGGTGGGCGCCGCCTTGGCGAAACAGATAGACGATTATTTCCCTTATATACTGACAGATACTCCTGAAGGTCAAACGCTGGCAGTGCCGGAAGATTTTATCCGGATGCGCGCGGTTCAGGAATTCACTCCTTCACAAGCCATCGGTTTTATCCTTTTTCTCAAACAAGCGATTATCGAGGTTATCGGTAAAGAAGTCGAAGAATCCGGACTTGACCGGGAACTGCGGGAAATCGAAGCCCGCATCGATAAATTACTGCTTACCGCTTTCGAAATCTACACTAAAGCGCGGGACCAGCTCTGGGAAATTAAGTCCGGAGAATTGAAACGCAGTATGTTTTTAGCGCTGAAGTTGAAAGAGCAGGAGGAGAAAAGCAATGACCAAGACTGAACAATTATTGTACTATACAATATAATATATGTGTTTATGTAGGGACAAAACAATGGGCCGGTCCCAAAACGCCCGAAGGGTGTCATACCGGCGCTACGCAGTAGTCCCTGCGGGAAAAGCCAGTATCCATAATTATTTAATTATCATACATTTGGATTCCCGCTTTCGCGGGAATGACAAGGTCGAACGATATTGTGGAACAGAACACTGTTCTGTCCCTACAATCGAAAAACATTTTAAGAATCGGTACATTCTCTATATAGCAACCTAACCACCTAAAATGATCTTTGGAGGTTACAGCGAATGAGCCTCTGGTTCTCCGTTTTTGTTTTGACGGTTTTAATAGTCATTCCTTTATTCGGAGCGGGTATCCCCGGCGCACGGCCGTTTTTCGGGATAGTCGTTCCTTATGCGGCGCTGGCGGTGTTCCTCATCGGAATATGCCTGAAAGTGTTCAAATGGGCGAAATCCGCCGTGCCTTTCCGGATACCTACTACCAGCGGTCAGCAGAAATCTCTGCCCTGGATTAAAAGCGCTCGTTTCGAAAGTCCCTTCACTTCTTTGGAAGTGATCGGGCGGATGGCGCTGGAAATCCTGCTTTTCCGTTCCCTATTCCGCAATACCAAAGCGGAAATCCGGGAAGGTGACAAGGTAGTTTACGGCACCAACAAATATTTATGGCTGGCGGGAATAGCTTTCCACTACTGCTTCCTGGTGATACTGCTGCGGCATTTTAAATATTTTGTCGATCCCACACCGGCATTTGTGATTTACCTGCAGAATTTGGATAATTTCTTCCAGGTCGGTCTGCCGCTGGTGTATTTGTCCGACATCGCATTTTTAGCCGCCCTCGGTTATCTCTTCCTCAGAAGGTCGACCGAAAGCCGCATCCGCTATATTTCGCTGGCGGGAGATTATTTCCCGCTTTTGTTAATCCTGGGAATTGGGACTACCGGGGTATTGATGCGCTATTTTACCAAAGTGGATTTAGTAGCTATTAAAGCGCTGGGAGTAGGTTTCCTTTCCTTTAATCCGGTTGCGCCGGAAACGGTTTCACCGCTGTTCTTCATTCACCTGTTTCTGGTTAGTACACTGTTCGCTTATTTCCCCTTCAGCAAGCTGATGCATTTTGCCGGAGTGTTCCTCAGCCCTACACGGAATTTGGCCAATAACAACCGGGCGAAATATCATAGCAATCCCTGGAATTATCCGGTGAAAGTGCATACCTACGAGGAATATGAGGAAGAATTCCATAAAATAATGAAGGGCGCGGGACTGCCTTTGGACAAAGAATACACCGAGGAGAGGAAATAACGATGTCCACCGAACATTACAAGTCAGATGAATTAATCAAAGTCAATTACCAGCCGCCGAAAAAAGACTGGCTCGACCCGTCCATCGATTTTAACGCCAAGAAAGGCAATTGGTGCTATTCCGGCGTGCATAAATCTTTGGAATATTTGAGTCTGCCGCATACGCCGACTAAATGGGCGGCGAACGATGAAGATTGGGGCTTGCCGGAAAATTGGCGGGAAATTATATTGGACGGACTGCGGCTGAGGCTGGAAAGATTTCGCTCTCTGCGCATTTTTATGGACATCTGCGTGCGCTGCGGCGCCTGCGCAGATAAATGTCATTTTTACATCGGTTCCGGCGATCCGAAAAATATGCCGGTGCTGAGGGCGGAATTGCTGAGATCGGTTTACCGCCGGGAATACACTTTAGCCGGTAAACTTATGGGCAAGATGGTGGGGGCGAGGGATTTAACCCTGCCGGTGCTCAAAGAATGGTTCTATTATTTCTTCCAATGCACGGAATGCCGCCGCTGTTCGGTATTTTGCCCTTACGGCATCGACACGGCGGAAATCACGATGATCGTGCGGGAACTAATGGCGGAAGTGGGGATTTCCATCGACTGGATTGTGACGCCGGTGGCAAATTCATTCCGCACGGGTAATCATTTGGGTATTCAACCGCATGGGGTGGTCGATAGTTTGGAATTCGCCGCCGGGGATTTGGAAGAAATCATCGGAATGAAAGTTGAAGTTCCCATCAATAAACGAGGCGCGGAAATCCTCTTCATCACTCCGTCCGCTGATTATTTCGCCGAACCGCATTATTATACCCTGCTGGGGTATATGGCGCTGTTCAAGGAAATCGGGCTGGATTATACTTTCAGCACTTATGCTTCCGAAGGCGGCAATTTTGGGCTTTTCCATTCGCACGAAATGATCAAGCGTTTGAACGCGAAAACTTATGCCGAAGCCAAGCATTTGGGCGTGAAATGGATTTTGGGCGGGGAATGCGGGCATATGTGGCGGGTTTACCACCAATATATGGCTACGATGCAGGGCGAGCAAGGCAATTTGGAAGTCCCCAAATCTCCTATCACCGGTACCGTGTTTGAAAACGCCAAATCCACTAAGATGGTGCATATCGCCGAATTCACTGCCGATTTGATCCGCGAAGGCAAGATAAAGTTAGATTCCACCCGCAACGACCATTGGATACCGACTTACCACGATTCCTGCAATCCTTCAAGGGCGATGGGACTGCTGGACGAACCGCGCTACATCATCCAAAAATGCTGTAACAATTTCGTAGAAATGCCGGAAAACACTATCCGGGAAAATACTTTCTGCTGCGGCAGCGGCGCGGGTTTGGGAACGGATGAAAATTTGGGAATGCGTCTGCGCGGCGGATTGCCCCGGGGTAATGCGGTCAAATATGTGCGGGATAACAATAATGCCAATATTTTGCTTTGTATGTGCGCTATCGACAAAGCCACCCTGCCAGCGGTATGCGATTTCTGGGCGAAAGGCGTGGATGTCGGCGGTGTGCACGAAATGGTAGGCAATGCTTTAATCTTGACCGGGGAAGAGGAACGGACAAAAGATTTACGCGGACAACCGCTTAAAGGTAAGGAGGGCAAGTAAAATGCACGATTCAGGTAAAATCATCCTCGGCTTAATCATTTTTCTCCTCTTGGTAACCCTGCCTTTTTCCTACAACCGTTTGATCGCTAAAAACGGAGTCAAGGGCGAACTTAAAGTGGAAATTCTTCCTTCGGCGGGCGATAAATGCGTCCGGGACAAAGCTTATATGCGTGCCAATCATATGGATCTGCTGAATACCTGGCGGGATGAAGTGGTGCGTCAAGGCGAGCGGTTCACCGAGAATCCCAAGGGCGAGAAAATGGAGAAAAGTCTGACCAATTCCTGCCTCGACTGCCATTCCAACAAGGAAGAATTCTGCGATAAATGTCATAATTATATGGCGGTGGATCCCTATTGCTGGGATTGCCATTTAACGCCGAAAGATATAGAAAGCGTCTCCACTGGTTTAGCGCAAAGTACTACTAATGTCAAATAATATTCCATCCTGTGATGTCGACCCTCTGTGGTCGACACTATATGCATTCCCACGCTGGAGCGTGGGAACGAGAAAAATAATATTCCATCCTTTGATGTCGACCCTCTGTGGTCGACACTATATGCATTCCCACGCTGGAGCGTGGGAACGAGAAAAATAATATTCCATCCTTTGATGTCGATCCTCTGTGGTCGACACTATATGCATTCCCACGCTGGAGCGCGGGAACGAGAAACATACAATAAACAGTTGTAATTTATTTTTAGCTTGCATTATTCATAAAATCATCATTTCCGAAAAAACGGTGTGTTTTTGTATTTGTAGGGACGAGCCAACGGCTCGTCCTGCCATTTGGACGAGGCGCTGCCTCGTCCCTACAATAATAATGTGATTTTATTGATTTTGCGATTAATTCAACCCAGTTTATGAATTAATCAGGTTAGGATAATACCTCTAATGGATCGAAGAAAATTTTTCAAATTCGCCGGTTTTGCCGCTATCGGATTAGCGGCGGGCAATCCGGCGAAGATTTTAGGCGCGGAAGCGTTGAGCGAACCGGTTAGCGGCTGTGAAGGGGAATGCGCCGCTTGCGGCGCGGGAGTCCGTCCCTTGACGCCTCCGGCGATTGCCACCCGCTGGGCGATGGTCATCGATTTAAGAGTTTGCCGGGAACATCCCGATTGCCAGGACTGCATCAAAGCCTGCCACCAAATCCACAATGTGCCGGAATATCCCGACGCGAAAAACGAAGTCAAATGGATTTGGAAAGAACATTTCGGACACGCTTTTGCGGAAGCGGATCACGAATATGTCACCGAACATGTCAAACATAGTAACGCCCTTCTGCTTTGTAATCACTGCGATAATCCGCCCTGCGTCAAAGTCTGTCCCACTAAAGCGACTTTCAAGCGGGAAAAGGATGGTTTGGTGATGATGGATTGGCATCGCTGTATCGGCTGCCGCTATTGCATCGCCGCCTGCCCTTACGGTTCCCGCAGTTTCAATTACCGTGAACCGAAGAAGTTTTTCGAGGAAAAGGGGCGGAAGCTGCAGCCGGATTTCCCCGCCCGCACCCGCGGGGTAGTGGAAAAATGCACTTTCTGCGAAGAAAGGTTAGCCCGGGGCGAATGGCCGGCCTGCATATTGGCTTGCCAAAATAACGCCATGACTTTCGGCGATTTGGGCAATCCGGAGGATCCGGTGCGTCAAGTGTTAAAAGAAGCTTACACCATCCGCCGGAAACCGGCGCTGGGCACTCAACCTGAAATTTATTATATCGTGTGAGGCTGAGATGATAGAAAAAGCGCTTGAAGGCGGAAAAAAATACTGGACTCTGATCTTCGTCCTTTTTGCAATCTTAGGAGTCGGAGTCATCGCTTATTTGAAACAGTTCAATGAAGGATTGACGGTCACCGGATTGTCGCGGGATGTGTCCTGGGGCTTGTATATCGCACAGTTCACTTTTCTGGTGGGAGTGGCGGCCTCGGCGGTGATGGTGGTATTACCATATTATCTGCATAATTATAAAATGTTCGGGAAAATTACCATTTTGGGTGAATTCATCGCCATCCCCGCCTGCATAATGTGTATGACTTTCATCTTTGTGGATATGGGTCAGCCGTTCCGAGTTTTAAATATATTCCTGCATCCCACACCCACTTCGGTGATGTTTTGGGATACCGTAGTGCTGTTCGGTTATTTACTGTTGAATCTATTAATCGGCTGGATAACTTTGACTTCGGAACGGAAAGGGATAAAACCTCCAACCTGGATTAAACCGTTCATCATCATCTCCATCCCCTGGGCTGTGAGTATTCATACGGTAACCGCGTTTTTGTATTCCGGATTAGCCGCCCGGCCGTTCTGGATGACGGCGGTGTTAGCGCCGCGGTTTTTAGCTTCGGCTTTTGCCGCAGGCCCGGCGCTATTGATTCTATTGTGCCTAATACTGCGGAAATACACCAAATTCGACGCGGGGAAAGAACAGCTACAAAAATTAGCGGTAATCGTTACTTACGCTATGGCGGTCAATGTCTTTTTAGTGTTGATGGAAGTATTCACTGCGATGTACAGCAATATCCCCGAACATCTCGACCATCTGAAATTCCTCTATTGCGGCTTAAAAGATTCACAAGGTGTGTTGCATAATACCTTAGTACCCTGGATGTGGACTTCTTCGATTTTAGCGGTGATTTCGCTGGTATTATTGCTTAATCCTAATTCCCGCAAGAAGGAAGGATTGCTGGCGATCGCCTGCGTAACAGTATTTTTCTCGCTGTGGATTGACAAAGGTTTGGGGATGATCATCGCCGGATTTACACCGACTCCCACGCATAATGTAATACATTATGCGCCGACTTTAATTGAAGGGCTGATTTCGCTGGCGATTTGGGCGATGGGAGCTTTAATTTTAACGGTTCTTTATAAGGTAGTATTATCAGTGAGGAAACAAGTGGAGCCGGTGCGGTATAGGGAAAAGCATTAGGCATTAGGCATTCGGCATTAGTAAAAGCCGGTGATAGTTGTATTTGTGTAGATATTTTGCTAAATTATGCTCTGTAAATATACAAGGGCGTTCCATTAAAGAACGCCCTTGTAATGTACACTGCATTATCTTGTAGAGACAGAACATTGTTCTGTCCCTCTTGGGGTAACAAGAAAAAAATCCTCTGTGTTGTCAGTCGCCTACGCCTGACAACCTTCAATACTACTATAATGGAGAATAACTATGCAGCCTCAGCAGCCCAAACAGCAGATACAAGTCCAACTGGAGGAGAATGTAGCGGAAGGGATTTACGCTAATTTGGTGGCGATGACCCATTCTTCTTCGGAAATGGTGTTGGATTTCATCCGGGTGACTCCCGGCGCACCCAAAGCCAAGGTGCAGTCGCGGATAATTATGACTCCGCAGAACGCCAAAGCTTTCCAGAAAGCGCTGTCGGACAATATCGCTAAGTTTGAGGAGAAATTTGGCGAGATTAAAATGAATCAGCAGGACGATCAGCGGATTTTTGGATTTAGGACGACACCGGGGGAATAGTATCTTACAAAAAGGCGGCGTTGATTTTGTCAAACCAATGCCGTTATTTATTTTTATCGGTTATCAAGTTAAGTCAGGAAAATCACTGTTCCCTTTTTTACAAATAGTCGCAAAGTGGTCATTCCGAACTTGGTTCGGAATCCAGCGCCTTTGATTTTCAACAGCATTTTATAAGGCACTGGATGCTGAAACAATCCTGAATCAAGTTCAGGACAAGGCCCAGTATGACATTTTATCCTGCTTCTATTCTCAAGCTGAATAAACTGGATAACCAACATATTTATTGATCTATTCTTACAGGAATTGCTTCCCAATACTCTGATGGAGATTCATCAATCCCGACAATTCGCACTGAAATGACTTCATTATATTTATCAGTAAAGGCGAATGGTGTGATTTGCATCAATATATTAAGTGTAAGCATTAATGCGATTATTGTTAAGAGGATTTTTGTATATTTGTCAATTGAAATATGTTTTGACATTATAGTATCTCCAATTAATAAAATGAATAATGCTTATTTAAAAGTACCCCGGGAGAGAATCGAACTCTCAACTTTCAGTTTAGCAGACTGGTGTTCTTCCATTGAACTACCGGGGCACATAAAAAAAGGAGATGGTCGATGACCATCTCCCCCGAAAGTAGCTGCAAGCGATTATTTGGTTCTCCCGAATCTGGTTCTCACTAAAATTCGAAGACCCCGCTTGCATGAGAGTCCATCTCTCACCAGTCTGCTATATATAATATATCGGATTATTCTTTAAAAGTCAAGAGTATTTCATAAAATTCCATTGATTATTTGTATAATTGTTTTATTTTACATCAATTTTTCTGTTGTTCACTATCTGTCGACGACTCCGCCCCTTCAATCGTATCCAAGCCTTCTTCCGTTTCCAAACGGTTGATTTCCGTGAAACCAAGTGTTTCATTTATCACCGATACACTGATTAGCGAACCGTCGGAATATTTCCCCAGCAAGATTTCTTCCGCCAATTTATCTTCCAATTCTTTTTCCACTGTCCGCCGGAGTGTCCGCGCTCCGGTATCGCTGGAAAAGCCTTTATCCGCCAGCCAATTCAAAGCTTCTTCCGTCATTTCCAGCTTCATACTGCGATCCTGCAGACGCTTGTTGATGTCCTCGATATAGATTTTTTCAATCTGAATGATGTCATCTTTATTTAGCCGGCGGAAAGTGATAATATCATCGATACGATTTAAAAATTCCGGGCGGAAAATTTTCTTTATCTCTTCCATCATTTTGCCGGACATAACTTTGTGGTCGGAACCGGGGATCAGACTGCTGAATCCCAGTGAGGTGCCTTTCGCCACTTCCCGCGAACCGGCGTTGGAAGTCATAATAATGATGGTATTGCGGAAATCGACTTTACGCCCCAGCCCATCGGTCATTTGCCCGGCGTCGAGGATTTGCAGGAGCACATTGAAAACATCGGGATGGGCTTTTTCGATTTCATCGAAC
>Ga0172371_10012029_pt1 | contig 11449 bp, 12 predicted proteins | sample Lak12m_FD_114543 | JGI IMG/M metagenome (GOLD analysis project Ga0172371, IMG submission 114543) | Freshwater microbial communities from Kabuno Bay, South-Kivu, Congo - kab_022012_12m | ecosystem: Environmental > Aquatic > Freshwater > Lake | place: Democratic Republic of the Congo: South-Kivu...
GGTGAGATTTGCGCACTGGCAGGTTGCGGTCTTCTTCGTAGAGGGCAAGTCCGCGCCTGGCTCTGGAAGCGATATCGTTTCCATAGGGCTGTCCGCCGCCACCCACGCAACCGCCCGGGCAAGCCATGATCTCGATGAAGTGCCAGGGTGATTCACCCTTGGTTTTCAAGCCTTCACGCACCGCATCCATCACCTTACGGGCGTTGGAAAGACCATGTGCCACAGCCACTCTGAGGTCACCAAACCCGGGAACGGGAATGGTGGCTTCTTTCACGCCGTCCAGACCACGCACTCCCTGAATGTCGATGGCTTCCAGTTCCTGTCCGGTAACCAGGGTGTAGGCACTGCGGATGGCAGCTTCCATCACGCCGCCGGTGGCACCGAAGATGGTTCCGGCACCGGTGTAGAAGCTCATTCCTTCATCGGCGTCTTCGTCTTTCAGATTGGCAAAGTCGATTCCGGCTTCCTTGATCATGCGGATAAATTCGCGGGTGGTAAGCACAAAGTCGGTATCCTGGAATCCGCTGTCGCGCATTTCGGGACGACGGGCTTCGAACTTTTTGGCGGTGCAGGGCATTACGGCTACGGAGACGATCTTGGCAGGATCGATCCCGCGTTCCTGGGCATAGTAGGTTTTGCTCAGCACGCCAAACATGCTCATCGGGCTCTTCGCTGTAGAAACGCAATCTGCCAGATCGGGATAGTAGGTTTCCATGAATTTGATCCAGCCTGGTGAGCAGGAAGTGATGAGCGGACGCTTTTCGCCGGCTTTCAGCTTGGTTACGCATTCTGTGCCTTCTTCCATGATGGTGAGGTCGGCGGTGAAATTGGTATCCATCACGCTGTCAAAGCCGATCTTACGCAGAGCGGCATACATTTTTTTAGGGGTAACGCTGCCCAGGGGCATGCCAAATTCTTCACCCAAAGACACGCGAATGGCAGGAGCTTCCTGCACGATCACATGCTTTTCGGGGTCGAGAATGGCTTCCCAAACTCCATCGATCTCGCTGCGTTCACGCAGAGCACCGGTAGGACAGTAAACTGTGCATTGTCCGCAATTTACGCAAGGACTGTTTGCCATGCCATTGGCAAAGGCAGTGTCCACATGTGCATCGATGCCGCGTTCGCTGAAGGTGAGGGCATAAACTGTTTGCACTTCGTTGCAAACGGTGATACAGCGTCCGCAGGCGATACATTTGTTCACATCGCGCACGATGGAAAGGCTGCTGGTATCCACAGGTTTTTTATCCAGAATGCAGGGCAGGGCGTCGGGATCAACGCCGAGGTTATTGGAAAGGGTTTGCAGTTCGCACTTGTTGTTTGCGGCACAGGTGGGGCATACAACATCGTGATTGGAAAGGATCATTTCCACCAGGGTTTTGCGGTAGGAACGCAGTTTTTTGGTATTGGTGGTGATCTTCATACCTTCTGCCACGGGTGTGCAGCAGGCACGCTTGGGAGTGGGATTGCCGGTTACTTCCACTACGCATACCCCACAATTTGCCGTGGGAGGCAGATCGGGATGATAGCACAGGCGGGGAATATGGATCCCATATTTATCTGCGGCTTCGATGATCGTCATCGTATCCGGAACTTCCAGATGATGACCGTCGATAAAGACGTTGACTGTTTTAGCCATAATCTAATATCCTCTTTTATCTTACTTTTTCGTTATTGCAATGAATTCATCACGGAAGTTCTCGATGGCGCTGCGAATAGCCATGATGGGAGATTGTCCGAGGGCACAGAAGGAGGTTTGCTGCATGGTTTCAGCGATGGTTTGCATCAGTTCCACATCGTCCATGGTTCCTTCACCTTTCTTGATCTTGGTGATCAGCTTGTAAAGCTGTTGAGAACCGTTGCGGCAGGGAGCGCATTTCCCGCAGGATTCATGACGGAAGAAACGCAGGATGCTCCACAGCATATCCACGATGCTCTGATGTTCGTTCATCACCAGGATGGCGCCACTGCCCAGCACTGCGGCATACTGATTCAGGCTGGCAAAGTCCATCTTTACGTCCAACAAACGATCAGGCAGGATCACACCTGCTGCGCCGCCTACCAGGGCAGCTTTGAACTTAAAGCCTTTTTTCATACCACCGGCATAGTCATTGATAATGGTTCTCAGGGTGGTTCCCATGTCCACTTCGCAAAGTCCGGGATATGCCACGTCGCCAAGGATGGTATATACCTTGGTGCCGGTGCATTCCGGGGTTCCGTGCTTCAGATAAGCGTCCGCACCTTTGGCAATGATGAAGGGAACATTGGCAAGGGTTTCCACGTTATTTACCACCGTGGGAGCTTTCCACAAGCCTTCCACGCCCGGGAACGGAGGTTTCCAGCGGGGATTGCCGCGGTTTCCTTCCAGGGATTCGATGAGGGCGGTTTCCTCGCCGCAGACATAGGCTCCGGCGCCGATCTTGATAAAGATATCCATATCGAAACCGGTCTCAAAGATGTTCTTGCCGAGGATGCCATATTCACGCGCCTGCTGGATGGCTTTTTCCAGGCGGGCAATACAGAGTTTGTATTCGCCGCGGATATAGATATAGGCTTTGGTGGCACCCACTGCGCGGGCACAGATCATGATGCCTTCGATCAACTGATGCGGATCGCCTTCCATGATCAAACGGTCTTTGAAAGTGCCGGGTTCGCCTTCGTCGGCATTCACCACCACATATTTCTGCGGGGCGTTGAGAGGAGCGGTGAAACTCCACTTCACACCTGTGGGGAAACCGGCTCCGCCGCGTCCGCGTAAGCCGGATTTTTTCACTTCGGCAATGATCTCGGCGGGCTGCATCTGGGTTAAAGCCTTTTCCAGGGCTTCATAACCGCCGGCACCGATATAGTCGTCGATGCTTTCGGGGTCGATGATCCCGGAATTGCGCAGCACGATGCGGTTCTCATAGTTGAATTTGGGACTGAATTTGCCGGTGCTGACCAGCATCAGACGGGCAACCGGACGACCTTTGAGAAAGTGCTCCTGCACCAGTTCAGGAATATCCTCCAGTTTTACCGCCTCGTAATTCACGTTCTCCGGATAAACTGAAAGGCTGATACCCTTTCCGAAGAATCCCAAAGGACCTGTTTCCAGGATGTTGATCTCTTCGGACAGGTTGTTTTTGGCGAGTTCGCTGCGCAGAGCGGAAATAAATGCTTGCACGCCGGCGGCGATGGAAGTCTCATTAATGGAGACCAGGACATGACTGCGATAGTATTTCATTTTGTCCCCCTGATCCGGGCGATGATGTCGTCCACTTTTTCCTCGGTGAGGTCGCCGTAAACGTCCTCATTGATCATCATCACGGGAGCGTTTCCGCAAACGCCCAGACAGGCGCACAGTTCCAGAGTGAACTGCCCGTCCTGGGAGGTTTCGCCCACTCCCACGCCAAGAGTGTTTTTCAGTTTGCGCAGGATATTGTCCGAACTCTTGATGTAGCAAGGTGGTGATTCACAGAGACGGATAATGTTCTTACCGCGGGGAGTAGTGCTATACATCGTGTAAAATGTCAGCACGCCATAAATGTGATTTGCCGGAACACACAGGTATTCGGCAACCGTATCCACAGCTTCGGGTGAAATGTAGTGCTGGGGATGCGTATCCTGGATCTCGTGGAGTATCTGGATCAGGTTATCCTTGTTGGGAGCATATTTTTGGCATATTTCCTTATACATACCTTCCCCTTTTATTCATCATGGTGATTACTGAGTTTTGCTTCTGATTCACGCTTTGCCGCCACTTCCGGATGCATGCCGGGAACCTTGGACACAGCTTTTACCGGGCATACTTCCAGGCAATTGCCGCATTTGATGCAGGGCATTTGGTGAATCGTGTATTTTTCTTCCCGGCTGCCGCTGATGCAGCTTACGGGGCATTTTCTGGCGCAGAGGGAACATCCTATGCAGCGGGTTTTATCGATCTCGTAGTGCATCAGATCGGTGCAAACCTTGGTGGTGCAGCTTTTATCCCGGATATGAGATTCATATTCATCGCGGAAATAGCGGATCGTGGACAGCACCGGATTCGGCGCTGACTGACCCAAGCCGCACAGGGAAAGCTTGGAGATGGCTTCTCCCAGCCGCTGCAATTCCTCGATGTCGCCTTCCTTGCCGTTGCCGGAGGTGATGCGTTCCAGAATTTCCAGCATCTGTTTCAGCCCGATGCGGCAGGGACTGCATTTCCCGCAGGATTCGTCCACACAGAAATCCATGAAGAACTTGGCAACGTTCACCATGCATTTCTCGTCGTTCATAACGATCACCCCGCCGGAGCCCATCATAGCTCCACGTTCCTTCAGGCTTTCGTAATCCACGGGAACGTCCAGATGTTCGGCAGTAAGGCATCCGCCGCTGGGACCGCCCAGCTGCACAGCTTTGAACTTGTGTCCGCCGATTATGCCACCGCCCACGTCGAAGATCATTTCCCGCAGGGTGATCCCCATGGGCACTTCCACCAAGCCGGTGTTGCGGATATCGCCGGTCAGGGCAAAGACCTTGGTTCCCTTGCTCTTTTCCGTTCCCATGGAGGCAAACCACTCCGCACCCTTCAAAAAGATGGTGGGAATGTTGCCGAAGGTTTCCACGTTGTTCACCACACTCGGTTTGCCCCACAAACCCTGGCTGGCAGGATAGGGAGGCTTGGGAGTGGGATTGCCGCGCTGACCTTCGAGGGACTGGATCAAAGCAGTTTCCTCGCCGCAGACAAAGGCACCGGCACCGGTTCGGACTTCGGCGTCAAAACAGAATTTACTGCCAAAAATGTCCTTCCCCATCAGTCCGGCTTCCCTGGCTTGCGAAATGGCAAGCTTGATGCGCTTGATGGCAAGGGGATATTCTGCCCGGATATAGAAGAAGCCGTTGCTGGCTCCGATGGCGTAGGCTGCGATCATCATCCCTTCGAGAATGCGATGCGGATCGCCTTCCAGCAGACTTCTGTCCATGAATGCGCCGGGATCGCCCTCATCGCCGTTGCAGATGATATACTTTTCTTCCGACTTGTTGTCGTGCACCATCTGCCACTTCATGTGAGTTGGGAATCCACCGCCACCCCGACCGCGCAAACCGGACTTTTTGATCACGTCGATGGCATTCTGGGGAGTCATGGTGGTAAGCACGGTTCCCAAAGCTTCATAGCCACCGGTGGCGATGTATTCGTCCAGGCTTTCAGGATCGATGTAGCCGCAATTTGCCAAAGCCACCTTCACCTGTTTCTGGTAAAAGGGGACTTCCTTTTGCGTACTGATGGTTTTGTCTTCCTCATCCTGCAGCATCAAACGGGCTACCGGACGACCCTTGATGAAGTGTTCGTTTACGATCTCTTCCACATCATCGGGGCTGACCTTTTTATAGAAAATTCCTTCCGGGTAGATCACCATCACGGGACCATAGTCGCAGGGTCCCATACATCCGGTTTCGATGATGTTGATCTCGTTGGCGAGGTTTTTCGCGCTCAAAACCTCGTGAAAGCGTTCCTTGATCTTATGGGCACCGGCGCTTACGCAGCCTGATCCACAACAGATCAAGAGATCAATTCGTTTCAGAGACATGCTGATCCTCCAACTTTAGTTACCGGTGGCAACTACATAATCGGAGACGACTCTGCCATTTACAATGTGTTCTACTACTACTTTCTTCACCTTTTCAGGGGTCATGTTGCCGTAGGTTACCTTCGGTTTGCCTTCTTCCACCAGGTCAACCACGGGTTCCATGGACGATAATCCCTTTTCTCCGGTCTGGGTGACCAGAACATCTGTCAGGTTACGGTTGGCGATCTCTTCCAGAAAGGTCTTCATCACTTCACGGGCACCCATGGCGATTCCGGATGTTCCCATCCCCACCACGATCTTGATTCGGACGTTGCCGCCGCGAAGCTTCATTTCTTCCTGGGCTTTTTCACGGATTTTCTTGAGGTCTGCGAGTGTTTTCATCAGACTTCCTCCATACTTGTATTTTGTATTCCTTCTTGTAAAGATTGATCAATGTATTCTATAACGTCGGGATAAGTGAGGGGAATATCCCCCAGTTCTTCTTTGATGGCGGCGGTGTCGAAATGGAAGCTCTGTTCCATGCCCCTTTCGCGGGTGATCAGATTGATATCGAAATTTGCTTCGGGATGCCCGATGATGGCGCCTAACAGTGTATCTTTAAGGTTGCCAAGCGGCATCCGGTCAATGTGATCGAGGTGAAAATCCACCGTCAGTACCGTGCCAAAACCGGGTTCACTGGCTATCGTAAAGCTACCGCCGGTGGCTTCGGCATTTTGTTTGAACAGGGGTATGCCCAGTCCGACTTTCTTTTCCCGCTCTTCCTTGGTGGTATAGAACGGATCCTGTGCCCGCTCCAGGGTTTGCGAATCCATCCCTATCCCATTGTCTTCCACGATGATCCGCAGACAGTTACCCGGAACGTTGCGGATCACCCGAACTTTGATGTGGGTGGCTTCCGCACGCACGGAATTTTCGATGATATCCAGCAGGTGCAATGAGATGTCTTGCATTTAGATCCTGTTTACTGGTAGCGCTTCAGAATTTCGGCGATCTTGTCCTTGTTCTCGATGCGTCCGTAGGTGTCTTCCCCGATCACGAAAACCGGTGCCAAAGAACAGGCTCCCACGCAGCGGACGGCACTCATGGTAAACAGACCGTCTTCCGTGGTCTCACCCATGCCGATGCCCAACTGGTCGGAAAGCATCTGGATCAAGCGGGGAGCGCCTTTTACGTAGCAGGCGGTGCCGGTGCAGACATTGAGGGTAAATTTGCCGCGGGGTTTCATGGAAAAGAAATTGTAAAAAGTGACCACACCGTAGATCTTGCTGGCAGGCAGATCCATCTCATTGGCAATAAATTCCTGCACTTCCACAGGCAGATAACCAAATATCTCCTGGGCTATCCGGAGGATTTCGATGAGGGGGTTGCGGAGGTTCTTTTTTTCGGCGATTACCGCTTTCAGCCGGTCATACTGCTCATTTTGCATCTGAGGGGCGGGAGTCATAAACTCCTCCTTGTCTATTCATTTTTTTTAAGTTATACTCTTATCAAATATCCCGGTTCACCCAAAGCGGCTTGCTTTATTTCACTTACGCAAGGGTTATCCAGGTAAAGCTGGGAACTTCCCTTGCCAATATCGCTAAGATAATGCGCATCGGAAGCCCGAAGCAGCTTGCCTGCCCTGAATTCAGGATGCTTAACCGTCCAGATCTCCACATCCAATCCGGCGGTGATGCCGAAGAGGTCGAAATGCGGGGTTTCGGGCAGGAAACCCAATTGGCTGAGAATGCTGTTCACCGAAGCATCCACATGCGCGGGAACTGCAAGTCCGCCAAAGGTTTCGATTCGTTCCACCACAGTATTTAGATCCCAAAGGGACGAATTTATCAAGGCACGTTGCTCCACTCTTAAAATGTTCTCATTTTCGTCAATAATTACTTGATCTCCAAAAAAATCCGGATCGTTAGCAATCGGCAACAGGCTGTCATACAATTCCTTATCGAATAAAATCGCCTGTTCGGGAGCATCGAAATAAGCCAGAATATGGATCTCTTCCGCACTCTGGATCTCCACCCCCCAGCTGAAATAAATTCCCTCTTCCGCCGCCACTCTGGCATAGGCAGGACAATTCGCCAGGCTGTTGTGATCGGTAATGGCAAACCACTCGATCCCGCATTCCCGCAAACGTTTGATCACCGCCCGGGGAGACATTTCCAGTCCCCCGCAGGGTGATAAAACGGAATGGATATGCAGGTCGGCTTTGAACCAACGCATCTACAGGTTTGCCGCTATTTCAGCAGGTCGAACATGATCCCAGCCAACTGGAAAGTGGACAGGGGACTGGATACCAGCGCCACGCCTTCCTCGGTGGCTTTGTCAATCACCGCGTTGTCGGGGACACTACCTTTGGCAAAGACGATCGCCGGAATGCCAGTCATGGAAGCCACGGCGATCACATTCAGGTGTTTCATGATGGTGATCCAGGCTTGACCGGGTTTGGCGGAACCCATCACATCGCTCAGCATGTCGCATACATAGGCGTCGCCGATCTCCACTTCAGAGAGCTTCAGCGCAGGGGTGTGATTCGTGCCTTGCACGGCGGAAACATAGTCACTTAGTTTAATCATTTATTTTATCCTTGGTTTATTTATGGAGTCGAGGGGTCGAGAGGTCGGGAGGTAACTTGGAACCTGGTTTTTCCAATCCGGTGTAGTCCATCTTGCCAAACAAGATTGAGACAAGTTTTAAATACTACCGGCAAGATCGACTCCACCTTTGACCTTTGAACCCTTGAACTTTTGAACCCTTGAACCCTTGCACCTTTCTCACCCTTCCTCTTCCTCTTTGCTATGCCGTTTCAGCAGCACTACACAGTCGTCGATGGAGGCTATGCCATTAACAATATCCTCCGCCAAAGCATAACAGGTGGGACTGCCACAAGCGCTGCAATTCAAGCCGGGCAGCATGGTGAGGAATTCGTTGATGCGTTTCATTTTTTTGATGGCGTTCTTGATGTCCTTGTCCAGTTCCATGATCGGACGCGGAGTAAGGGGAACCACGGCAAATTCGCCTTTTTCGTAAAGCTGGATCAGGTCGTCCACATCAATCTTGTGCTCTTTGCCTTCCTTGATCATTTTTTTGATCCGGCTCATCGCCACGAAGGGATTTTCCACGTTCAGACAGCCACCCACGCAGCCATTGGTGCAGGTTCGCAGCACCACATAGTCATACTGATCCAGATAGTGGTCTTCCACGCGGGACAGAATCTCGATCACATTTTCCACCCCGTTCACCGACAGAGCCCTGATATCTTCACAGTCCACCAGTTCAGCCTGCACGCCGGAAAGCGCCCAGGTAAGCCCTTTAGGATAGGTTTCTATTTCCTGAGGATCGTTCTGGATCCTTTTCACGATCTCGCGCACCTTGGCATAGATCATGCCGGTGGAAAAAGCTCCGTCCTGCAGGTGTTTATACGCGCCTTCAGGCTGGTGAACCGCAGTAACATGCGCCACGCAGGGCACTATCAGAAAAATCCCGATCTCATTGTCCGCCAGTTTTCTGTCTTTGGCAATTTTGTCCCTCAGATAGCGGGTCAGAATGCTCATCGGGGCTTCCTGATGGAACAGATTGGGCAGCAGCGAAGGGAATTTTACCTGGATCAGCCTTACCACGGCAGGGCAGTTGCTACTCAGGATGGGGCGTTTTTCACGGTTGGCGCGGATATAATCCCGGATCATGGAGATCATGAATTCGGTTACCTTCGCTTCTTCCGCCACTTCGTCAAAACCCAGCTCCAGAACCGCCTGTTTGGCTACTCCATAGCTGATGTCCTCGGTGAATTGACCAAAGAAACTGGACGAAATGATCGCCACCTTGTATTTATATTTGTGAATGATGTCCAGGGGATCGCTGCTGGGAATGATGGCGTGAAACTGACAGGCGGTTACGCAATTACCACAGTCCACACAGCGGTTCGGATCGATGGATGCCTTACGGTCGCGCACCCTGATCGCTTCAGTGGGACAAACCCTCACGCAGGCTGTGCAGCCGGTGCAGTTGTCTTCCAGAATGCGAATGGCATGAAAGTAATTTGATTCACTCATAATGATTTATCTTTAGAAAAATACCAATATTTCCACCAGAGTTGGTTCTCCGGCGGCGGAAACTATGTGCAGGGCATCGCTGTTTTTTTGGATATTGGGCAGTCCGAGACCGGCGCCAAAGCCAAATTCACGCACCAGATCGTCGGCGGTGGAAAAGCCGGGAATCATTGCCTGTTCGATATCGGCGATCCCGGGACCGTTATCCATGAAGCGGATGTGGATCACTTCGTCGTAAATGCTACTGAGCATTTTTCCACCCACTGAGTGAGCCGCCACGTTGATCTCCGCTTCATAACTGGCAACCGCTATCCGGCGCAGAATTTCCGAATCCACGCCTAGGCGTTTAAGCACATTTTTCACTTCCGAGGAGCCTTTGCCGGCGTTATTGAAATCTTTTTCGGGAATGGCGAATTCCAGGGTCACCTCGGCTTCGGAGGATTGGGCAAAGAAATCCTGCACCCGCTGTTCAAATCCGGGAGCAATATTCCAGTATTCCGCCATTTCAGATTTTACAGCTTCTAAGCCCGGCATTGAAAAGGATCCCGCTGGAACGGAACAGGGTCATCTTTGTGGCAATTATCGGCAGCTTTCTTTCCTCTGCCATTTCGATCACATCCGCCAGTGGACGCTTGCCGCGGACAAATACGATCGCGATCAGGTCTATCATGTCCGACAGCCTGATCACCTGATTGTTGGTAAGCCCGGTGAGCAGCAAGGTAGGCTCCTTGGTGCACATCAGGATATCCGAGATCAGATCGGAAGCGAAGGCGCATGGTACTTCCCGCTCCAAATTAGCGTTATCCAGGAGAATTTCCGCCTCCAGAAGCTGAACAATATCGGCTAAGGTCATCTGTACTTCCCTTATGGTATTTACATTGAAAGTGCATTGTCTTTGAATGCTATTTTAAGTCAAGAGCAAAAAAACAAAGGATTATCTGAATTGCTTGTAAGGCGAATAACAAACACTCATATCGTTACCCCTTGCCATGCCTATTGATCTATCTCTTTTCCAGTTACCTCTTTACTATGTTCTTTTCGATCTCTTTGTCTGCCAAAATTGGAAATCTGGTTCTGAAACCCTCTATGTCAAACTCGTTGTTATCTACTACGGTTATTACAAACACTCCTTTGTTGATACCGGTTATTGCTCCATACAATCCTCCTTTCATCCAGTCTGAAATGGGATTTGAAATACCCTGAGGCTGCACTTTGTTGATTACCTGGATAGTCCCGCCATACACTACTTTCTGTGGCTCAAGTTGGAATTTTGCATACGTCTTAATATTGATGTTGCTATCCATGGGTGCAACTCCCGGAACATGAACCCAAATTTTAGTTATCTGATACACTCCCTGGGGGAGATACAATCCTATCCAATAATGATTTACTCCATAGGGATCAATATCAGGAGCTTCCCTGCCTACGTCAAATCTCTGGGTTTGTTTCGTGGCTTCATAATATATGTCCATATAGGCAAGTTTTAACGGGAATTCACTGCTAACCTCGTTAAATGTGCTTACCCTGAATAGGATCAAGGATTTTTTCGCAACATACAGTTTGGTGTCACCCCTATAAATAGTTTTTATACACCCTGTTAACATACTGATTAGCACCAGCGCTGTAAAAATGTTTAGTAGTACACGTTTAGTAAAGAGGTATTCCATATAGGCTCCTTATTCAGATTATTATTACGAACCTCAGCTACACTTGTATCAAGCCTCCGTCATTCATACCCTGGCAACCAGATATCTGCCCACAGCAAACTGGGGTCTTTGATCACAGTCCGCAAATCTTCCAGGTTCCAGTTACCTTCGTAGTCCCCTGCTTTTTTTATGCCCTGGGGATAGCCCAGAAATTCCA
>Ga0172371_10012032_pt1 | contig 11446 bp, 6 predicted proteins | sample Lak12m_FD_114543 | JGI IMG/M metagenome (GOLD analysis project Ga0172371, IMG submission 114543) | Freshwater microbial communities from Kabuno Bay, South-Kivu, Congo - kab_022012_12m | ecosystem: Environmental > Aquatic > Freshwater > Lake | place: Democratic Republic of the Congo: South-Kivu...
CCCAATTGAGCCAAGACGACCGCTGGACGAGGAACTGGTCACGCCCCCGCAAACACCGCCGTGCCGCCGGCTCCGGCCGCCTCGCGCAGGCCGCGTGAGCGCGCAGGAACGGGAATGCACCCAGTATTGACATGGCCAACCTTCCGTTTGTTTTCGGAACCGTCCCTGATTTCTGAGCGTTGAAAATTCTGGGCGCGCCCGCGGGCGTTTCGGGAAGCACAAGAGGATCATCCGGATTCTGGAGGACCACCCGGAGGTCCTCGATGGGGTCCACGAGGATCTGAAGAAGCTTTCCGCGAAGGGGCACAAGGGGCGGGAGGGGGACTTCACCTCGGAGACGATCCTGCGGGCGTTGCTGGTGCATGCCATCGAGGGCGAGTCGTTGCGGGAGACGGTGCTTCGGATCGCGGAGAGCGAGTTCCTGCAAGACTTCCTACGGACCCGCAAGAGGGCGGTGATGGACCCCAGTTTCCTGGATCGGTGACTTCAGGTTTCTCGTTCGCTGTCGGCTGGCGATCGCCTGCTCGGCTGTCTTGGGACGGCTTGGCGGCAGCATTCCCGGCCGCCGGCCGGGCATCAAGCGAAGCCGCTTTCCTTCCCGGGGACGATTGCGTTAGAATCGCGGCCAGTGTCGCGACGGAGGACGGGCAGTCGGTGATGCGCACACGCACGGAGAATCCTTCCATGACTCTGACTCGGTGATACGGCGCCTCGCGAACCCGTAGGTGGAAACGCTCAGGCACGTAGGTTAGGCTTTCTAGCCTGACGGCCGAATTGTCAGGCTGGAAAGCCTGACCTACCCTCACGACGTGGAAGACATGCAGCCCCGAAGCAATGCCTGGAAGTGGTGGATCGCAGTCGTCCTGTTTCTGGCGACCGTGCTGACCTATTTGGACCGACAGACGCTTTCGCTCTGCGGAGCGATGATCTCCGAAGAGCTCGATCTTACCAACGAGCAATATGGCCAGCTCGTGGCAGCCTTCCGGTGGAGCTACGCGCTGGTCCACGTCCCGGCGGGTTTTCTGGCCGATCGCGTGTCGCTGCGGGGAATCTACGTCTTGGCGGTGGCCTTGTGGTCGGCCGCCGGGGCCTCGGCGGCTTTCGTGGGCAACCTGCGGCAACTGCTGTTGACCCGGGGCCTTTTGGGCGTCGGCGAGGCGTTCAACTGGCCGTGCGCGACGCGGATCGTGGCCAACATGCTGCCCCCGGAAGACCGTGGCCTGGCCAGCGGGATCTTCAACAGCGGGGCGGCCATCGGCGCCTTCACCGCCCCGTTCGTGATCACGCCGCTGGCGGTGCAGTTCGGCTGGCGGGCAGCGTTTTTCGTCATCGGGATCCTGGGCGCGTTGTGGATCGTCCTATGGCTCTTGGTGACCGGCCGGGGCAGCCGGGCGGCTTCGGCCATCGCCGGGGTCCAGCCGACGCGCGTCGCCCGGGATCGCCAGCCCGCCGGCACCCATGCCGCGGCCCGCTGGTGCCGCGAGGTGCTCCTCCACCCGGCGTTCTGGATGCTCGTGCTCATCGGCATGGCCACCAACCCGTGCTGGTACTTCCTCAATGAGTGGATTCCCAAGTACCTCCACGATCAGCGGGGCATGGGCTACCTGTCGGCCGGCCTGGTGACGGCGCCGATCTTCCTGGGCGCCGACCTCGGCAACCTGGCCAGCGGGGGGCTGATCAAGTATCTCACCGTTCGGGGCTGGTCGCTCCGCGCAGCCCGCGGCTCCACGCTCACCTTGGCCGCCTTGCTGATTCTGCCCGTCGGCCTCATCACCCACGTCGAGAGCGTGTACCTGGTCGTCGCCATGCTGGGCCTGGCCGCCATGGGGATCACGTCGATCGTGGCCAACTACACCGCCTGTCAGCAGGATTTTTCGTTTGCTAACGTGGGGATCGTGGCGGGGATTCTGGGGATGTCGTGCAACGTGTTCTCGGCGGTGGTCAATCCGTTCATCGGACGCTACGTCGACCGCACCGGCCAGTACGGTTTGATTTTCCTGATGATGGGCCTGCTGCCGTTGGTGAGCCTGGCGGCGGCCGTCATATTCGACAGCCTGATGAGCAGACAATCGAGCCCGGAAGTCGTTGAGCCCCACGCGGCTCAAGGAAAGGATGGAGGGTTATGAGCAGCGGGAGCCCTCCCCCGACCGACCTGGCGATCGTGACGCACGTAGCGGCCGCGTTCGGGCTGGGCGCGGTGCGAGCCGCCTGCGTTCTGGGCGGTACGGCTTCGTCGAAATGGCAGGTCGAGACGCCGCAAGGACGTTTCGTGATCCGCGGGCGGCCCGCCGAGTTCGCCGGGCGAGACGCCACGCAATTCGACCACGCCCTGCTGGCGCGCCTGGCAGAGGCCGGGTTCCCTGTGCCACGTCCCCTTCCGCGGCCCGACGGCGCCACGGCGATGGACCACGAAGGCCGCGTGTACGAGGCGCTCGCTTGGGTCGAGGGCGAGCCCTTTGCGGAGGGCGATCCGCGGGCGATCGCCGGGGTCGGCACGTTCCTCGCTCGCTTCCATCAGACGCTCGCCGGCGACGTGCCTCCCGGCAAGGCAAGCCAGTTGCGCGAGGACCACCCGGACCTCCTGACCCCGTACCTCGCCGACTTGTACGGCCGGGTCGCCGACCGCCGCGTGGAGCAGCAGTTAGACGCCCTGGCCGGGCAGTTGCAGTTGGTCCGCGAGCAACTCGACGCCGGGCTCTACGCGTCGCTGCCTCACGGGGTGATCCACGGCGACGTACACCCCGGCAACTTCCGCTTTCGTAACGGCGAGGTGTCGGCCGTCTATGATTTCGACTATTTGAGCGTCCAGGCCCAGGTCCGCGACGTATGCGACGCGATCATGTTTTTCGCCTCAAAGCGGGAGACCCCGTTGGAGCCCGATCGCATCCGCAGCCTCACGCAGCCCTTCGTGCCCGACCTGGAGTGGAGCGGCCGGCTCCTGCGGAGCTACGGGAGCCGTCGCCCGTTGGCCGAGGGGGAATGGCAGGCCCTGCCGTGGCTGATGCGTTCGCGGTGGCTGCAAGTGCGGCTCCGCGGCAGCCGCAAGGTGCCCGCGGACGAAAAGGCGTCGTTCGTCTTGCACCGCATCTTCGAGGTGACCGATTGGCTCGACCGCGAAGCGGAGACGTTCTTCCGACGCCTAACTGACATGGGGTGATTAGGGAGAAAGTGGCGTGGGACTGCTTGACGGCTGCCGCCATTATAGTCCTCCTCGAATGGACGAGTTTCGGCGCGGCAGCGCTCAAGCAGTGCCACACTCAGAGGAGCCTGCAACCTCGCTTGGAAACACTCGCGACGTGAGAGGAACATCCGGTCCATGAGCGACGAGCGACCCATCCGTGTGGCGGCGATCGGCTGCGGCCAGTTCATGCGCCAGCAGCACCTCCAGACCATTGCCCGCAGTCGACGGCTCCGCCTCCAGGCCCTGGTCGACCTGGATGCCGCGAGACTTGCGGAGGTTGCGGCGCGGTATGAGCCGGTGCGTCAGACGACGCGGTGGGGGGAGGTCGTGGCGGATTCCGAGGTCGACGTGGTCGTGGTGGGTGTCCGCCCCGAGTACCACCCGCAGATCGCCCGGGCCGCATTGGAGGCGGGCAAGCCGGTGTATGTCGAGAAGCCTCTGGCTCCGACGCCCGAGGAGTGCCGCGCGATCGGGGAACTCGCCCGGCGGCGCGGTCTGAGCGTGGCCGTGGGCTTCAACCGCCGGTTCGCCCCGGCGACGGTGCGGCTGCGCGAGGCTTTTCGCGCGGCTGGGGCGCCGGCGTCGATCTACTACCGGATCAGCGACGACGAGCGGATCCGCCCGCCCGACCAGTCCTGGAAGAACGAGGACCGCCTTCTCATCGAGGCAGTACACATCTTTGATCTCTTGGCCTACTTACTCGGAAGCGAGCCGGTGCGGCTCTACGCCCGCGAGTCCCGGCCGAACGAGGCCCTGGCGTGCCTCGATTATGCCGACGGCAGCCGGGCGGCCCTGCTCTCATCGCCGCACGGCTCGCTGGCCCAGCCGAAGGAGCACCTCGAAGCGGCGCTCGGCCGGGGCGCGATCGAGATGGACGATTTCGTCGAGTTCCGCAGCTACGGAATGCCCGAAATGCCCTCGACGGAATGCTATGCCGGGCGGGCGTACGACGGGTGCGACAACGGCCACGTCGAGGCCTTCGCGCGTCGCGGGCTGGCCGCGCTCGGCGAGTTGCGCGGGCGCTACGCCCGAGCGGCCGAGGATGCCGGCGTGCTCAACAACCATGCCGATCCGGCGGCCTGGGCCCGATTCCGCGAATTGCTGGGCGAGCCTCCCTTGCCGCAGATCAACTACGCCTCCGACAAAGGTTGGGCGGCTGCCTTGGAGCACTTCTGCCGCGCGGCCGCCGACGGCAAGGTCCCGGAAAACGCGACCGCCATCGACGGCCTCCGCGCCACCGCCTGCGCGGTGGCTGCGCGGCATTCCATCGAGACCGGACAGGTAGTCGAGCTCGACCCAAGCTCGTGGCGGTGAGAGGCGCTGGTCTGATGGCTCAGCTCACACTTCGTCCGGCAGACGGTAGTGCTTGCGGTACGCCGGGCGGAGGTACTTGTTGGCCGCGTCGTTGTTGACGAATCGCTCGGTCTTGGCGTCGAAGGACAACTTCTGGTTGCCGGTGCGGTAGGCGATATTGGCCAAGTGCTCCAGGCAAGCGCTCAGGTGCCCCTGCTCGATCTCGCCATTGGGCTGCTTACGGCTGCGGATGCACTCGATAAAGTTGGGCAGGTGCCACTTGTCGGGATGGTAGCCCTTGTCCTGCTCGACCAGCTTGCCGCCGCCTTCAAAGACCTGCCAGCCCGCACCGTGGCGGCCCAGGTACATCATCCGCTTGGTGCCGAAGATCTCGATGCGATCGCAGTTCTGCGGCCAGAACGGCCACTTCTGGCCGTAGCGAACCTCTCCCGGCGACTTGCTGAGGTAGGGCGTGAAGCCGCCGTCTTCGAAGCTCATCACGAACTTGTCAAAGGCGAAGGTGACCATCTGAAGATCCGGCATCTGACCGCGGTCGTGGAACTGGAATCGACCGCCGTCACAAGACACCGTCTTGGGGTGCGGCGGATCGTCGAGGACCATCCGGGCCAAGTCCAACTGGTGGACCCCGTCCGAGGCGTTGCCGCCCGAATAGTCCCAACATCCGTACCAACCGCGGTGCAGGCTCGGATTGTAGGGTCGCTCGTCTGCCGGCCCGAGCCAGCGGTCCCAGTCCAATCCGGCGGGCGGCGCGCTGTCGGGCTGTGTGCCCCACGGAGCCCCGCCGACGACCCCGCCCAGCATGTTGAAGACCTTCACGAGCAACACGGTGCCCAGACCGCCGTTCTTGATGTACTTTCGGGCCGAGAAGCCATAAGGCGCGCTGCGGTTCTGAAAACCGGCCTGAACGATGCGGCCGTACTTCTTGGCGGCCTCCACCATCTTGCGGCCTTCCCAAATGTAGAGCGAGATGTTCTTCTCGACATAGACGTCCTTGCCCGCCTGGCAGGCCCAGACCGTGGCCAGGGCGTGCCAGTGTTCGGGCGTCGCCACCACCACGGCGTTCACTTCCTTGTCATCCAAGACCCGGCGGATCTCCGTCAGGTGCTCAGGGCGCGATCCCTGGATCTTCTCCAGGGTGGCCACGGCGGCCTTGCCACGGGCCTCCTCGACGTCGCAGACGTACTTCACCGCCACGTCGGGGACTTCCGCCATTTTCTTGATCAAGTCCATGCCCCGGCCGCCGGCGCCCATCAATCCCAGCACCACCTTGTTATTGGGCGACCCGGCCGCCAGTTGCCGCGGCATCCCCATCACCGCTGCCCCCGCGGCAACCGCAGCCGCGCCCTCCACGGACTTCCCTACAAAACGCCGGCGTGTCATCTTGGACATGATTCATCTCCTCTTTCAATAGATCGCCATGGTTGACAGACGAACCGTTTCTAGGATGCTCACCTATCTCGTGGCCACCGGCACCCCACGGCGGTAACATCAAGGCATCTGCTTTTTCGCCGCACGCTCTAGCGGCGCAGCGGCCAGTCATCGGTCCGAAAAGGAGAGGCGGGCAATCCTGCCGCGTTGACAAGGTTGCAGACCGGATTGTCTTCAAATGGAGCACCATGTTGTGGCCGAAGATCGCCGGGAGCCTGACCTCGCTCCGTGCGGCGGGAACCGACCACAGCAGCACGATCATGCCGCTCAAGGCCAGTCGGCCTGCCGATGCGAAAAGAACTCTCGGCGCCTCTGACTGCGGGCTGATGAGGTGGCGTTGCATCGCCGGGGCTCTCCTGTGGAAATGCGTTTTCGTTCGCATCGTCCCTGATTGCTGCTCATCGATCGCTACTTGGCACTGAGCTCCTCCGCGGCCAGCCGGGCACTGTAGTCCTTCCAGGCACGGATCGACTGGCGCAGGTGCACCAGCGGATCGCCCTTCAGGCCATAGCACTGGAGCCCGATCGGGCCGCGGTAGCCGACGGTCTTGAGTTTCTTCAGAACGGCGTACACGTCGAAGTCGCCTTGGCCCAGCGGCTGGATCAAGCGATCCCATCCCAGGGGCTTCCCTTTCTCCTTCCGGTCCGCGCCGTTGATGGTGACGACGAACAGGTGCGGGGCCACCTCTTCGATGATCCGCGTCAGCTCCGGCCCTTGGTCGCAGGCCAGCTCGTGGCAGAGCGTGATCGTGACGCCGACGTTTTTTCGGTCCACTTTCTTGGCCACTCGCAGCGCATCCCGCGCCGTGGAGGTGTAATGTCCCGCATGGGGATAGATCGCCATACGCACGCCGACCTCTTCGGCTGCGGCAGCCAGGTCCCGGATCACGGCCACGGCCTGATCGTCTCGGACGTTGTCTTTGTCTTTGCGGCCCAGCACGCACAACCAGAAGATCGTGTCGGTGCCCTTGAGCTTCCGGATCTGGTCCTTCATGCCCGGCGCGTAGGGCGGGGTCTTGTCAAGGTTTACGGCCAGATAAAGGTTGTGCAGCGGCGTGTAGCCTAGTTCCCGGAGCACGCCGTCCGGGACGCTGACGCAGTACGGAAAGAACGGATTGCAGAGGCCCTTGCCCCCGCCCGCCGGTTCTCCGCCCAGGGCACTCACGGCGCTCACGACCAACGCCAATCCGACGCTCGCTCGGACAAGATTACGCTTCATCAAATGTTCTCCTCTTTCTGTTCGGGAGCCATGACAATTCTGGAAATACTCGCCCACGCCGATGTCCATTGAGCCGAAAACTCAGGCCGCCGGCTTGAACACAATACTGCGACTCTTCTCACCGCTCCGCTCCTTTCGTTCTCTCGGCCCTACGCACCGCTCTCTCCTCCCGCTCGTCCCTCGCAAGAACTCACTCCTGATTATTGTGCATGTACTTTTTTCGTTCCGCAAGTGCATGGCTTCCGGCGGACCCGGCGATTTCGCCACCTGCGTCGGATTTTGAACGTTGACCCCACGTACTATCATTCCCAGGCGACAAAGTAAATCACTTATTGATGCCTGCTAGACAAGGGATCGGCAGCGTACAAAGAAGTGCCTTGTTCTCCGGCCTCCCGATGGTCGGCCTCGCTCATTGGCCATGCAGAGCCCAATAAGATCGGGCATATGTTTGGAAGAGTTCCCGCGTTCGTTTCTCCGGGTCCCTTGTCGAACGGAATCCATCAGGATACGCTGGGCGGCGTTGAAGGCTGCCGCGGCCGTCTGGCGAGAGGGGGGCCCGGCGTTCCACGCTCCTACGCCCTCCGCCGCATCCCGGAGCAAGTTCGTGCTGCAAGCAAAGAGCCGGATCACGGTGCTGGCGTGCGATGGCAGCGGCGAGATCACCCGTCTCGAATTCTATCGTGAAAAATGGCAAGACGAGGGTAATCATGAAGACACTATATCTCCGTTTGACTTTAGCCGTGGCGATCGGAGGAGTGGCGGCGGGGTGGGGCTTCGCCTCCGAGGCGCCGGCCGCTTTCAGCGGCGATCTTTTGCCCCGGGGCCGTTTTCGCGTTGAGATCGCCGGCTATCTTTCCCAGCACGACGTGGTCTACCTGGCGCCGGCCGCGGCGCCGGATGACGGTTTGCCCCTGGGCAACGGCGACTTTTGCGCAGTGCAGTGGAACGAGGACACGCTGAATCTCTCGCTCAACAAGTCCGACGTGTGGAGCGCGATGAACACACAGACCGAGCCGAAGACGGTCGAGGAGTACAGGGAATTGCTCCCCACCCATCGGGAACGGCTGAAAGAACTTCAAAGAAAGCCGGATTTGAACCGCTGGGCTTATGGCTCGGACTGGCGTGCGAAGCGGCCGCCGCGGAAGAGCAAGGCTGCCATCTCAGTCCCCCGGCCGCTCACGCTCGCTGAAATCGCCCTCAAGCTCGGTGGCGCGCCGGACCGCTCCCAGTTCGAAGAGCGCCTGAATCTGCACGATGGGACCGTGTCGCTTCGGAACGGAAAGACGGAGGCCCTGACCTACGTGGACGAGGGTCGGGCATTGCTGGTGGCAAGCGTGCGCGACCGCTGCGGCGCGGCCGGGCGGAAACTGGAACTGTGGCACTGGAATCCGCAGGAATTCGGAACCGCAAACGGGATGGTCTGGCTGGAGCACCGGGAGCCGGACCGGACGGGTTACGCGCTGGTGGCAGCCATCGCCGGCGTGCCGACGACCGGCGCGATTACGGAGCCCGGCCACCGGGCCGAGTTGGTCCTGGCCGATTCCGCAAAGGGACGAGAGCAGGACTTTCGGATTCTGATCGCGGCGGTCAGCACGGCCGAGTCGCCCACGCCGCTTGCCGCCGCCAAAGCCATCGTCGAAAAAGCGGTCGACGAGAACGATGCCCCACGCCTGGCCAAGCACAACGCGTATTGGCACGAGTTCTGGTCCAGGTCGTTCATCGACTTTTCGGACAAGTATCTGGAGAACATCTGGTACCTCAACCTGTACTATATGGGCTGCGCCTCGCGCGGACGGTATCCGGCCAACTTCGAGAACAGCTATTTCGCGGCCCGCGATTTCTGGATGTGGGGCGCGTACTGGCAGTTCAACGAGCAGTCGCTGTACTTCCCCTTGGACGCGGCGAACCACCCGGAGCTGATGGCGCCGTACACGCGGTGGATCCGCGACGCGCTGCCGGCGGCCAGATTGCAGACCATGGCGCAGTTCGGAATCGACGGCGCCCAGTATTCGCACTGCATGAGCGCTCGGGGACAGCCCTTCGATGGGCCGGGCGACATGATCAAGTATGTCCTCTCCACCTGCGGTCTCTACGCCCTGTACCTGTGGCAGCACTACGAGTACACGCTGGGTGCAGCGTTCTTGCGGGAGCAGGCTTATCCGGTAATGCGGGAGGCCGGGAAGTTCTACCACGGGTACCTCAAGAACCAGGTGGGACCCGATGGGAAGTACATCATCTACCCGGGGCACCCGATCGAACAGATGGACGCCACACCCGGCAACTGCACGATTGATATCGCGGTCATCCGCGCCCTGGCCAAAGGGTTGATCCAAGCGGAAGCGGTTCTCCGTATCGATTCGCCGATGACCGCGACCTGGCGCGAGCTTCAGGACAAGCTGCCGCCTTATCCGGTGAAAGACGGCGTCTTCCTCTTGGCGGAGCGTTATGCGGGCCCGGCATTCCGCATTCTGCCGGAGAGCGACGCCTATGACGCGCTGCCCGCATGGTGCGCGTTTCCCGAAGGCTGGAAATGGAATGAGGAAGGGGAGAAATGCGGCGGCGGCGGCGGGATGGGCACCGAGTTCGCCCCCGTCTTCCCGGCCGGCGAAATTGGGCTGTCCAGCGACCCCGCACTCTTGGAACTGGCCCGGAAAACCTACGTCAAAAATGGACGGTACATCGGGAGCTGGTCTCCGATCGCCAGCAGCGGTGCGAGGCTCGGTTTTCGGGATCGGGTGCTCCCCAGCGTCCTCAATCACGTGCGCAATTTCCAGATCACGCCCCAGGGGTTCATGAGCTATATCTCGAATCGGGACGGGCTCAGGTCGCAACAGGAGCGGGGCGGGGGCTACTTCGACTGCTTGGACAAACCGCGGTATGAGCCGTATTTCGAGGTCCTCGGGGTGATCGCAACCTCGATCGGGTATTCGCTCTTCGACAGTCTGGACGGCATCATCCGGGTGTTTCCGGCGCTGCCGTTGAAGAAGGACGCGCGGATGGTGGTGCGGGCCACGGGGGCGTTCCTTGTCACTTCCGAAATGCGATCCGGAGAGATCGCCTATGTGGCGATCTTTAGCGAGCAGGGCGGGGAGTGCCGGGTGGCAAACCCCTGGGAAACCGGCGGCGTGCGCGTTCGGGAGGCCCACAGCCGGCGGATTGTCGTGCCGGCCACTAGCGAACGAATCCTCACATTCTCAACGGTGAAGGGTGGAACTTACACGGTGGAGCGGGAAGCCAAACCAATGGACTCCTATCCGGTCTTGAACGTTCAAGGCGCGCGCCAAACCGGACCGAGGCTGCTGCCCCCGGTGATGATCGGCATGCCGCGCGAGGGCTGGAAGCGCTACGAGGGACCCGGTCCCAAGGCGATCAAGCAGAAGAAGTGACGCGAGAAGCAAACTGAATTGCGTCCGCCCGACGTCCCGAACCTGGCCGACTCCGCGTCGAGCGCCAAGGCAATGGTGCTCAACCCGCATTCGACGGCCGACGGCCGGCGCGACGGTTTCCTGCCGGTAGAGCTTGAAGCCCTGTCGGTAGTTGTCCGGAGAGGGCGATTCCACTCCCCCGATGGCCCGGCATCAAATCCCGCTACTCCTTGACGGAGAACGGGTACAAAGTTATTGGTATGGACAGGTGAGCAGGAAAGGATCCAGTCATGCAGAACAGAAGCCAAGTGGTCAGGTGGTTCGCGCGGGGATCGCTCGCCATACTTGTGTTTGGGCTTGTCCTTTTCCTGCCTCAGCGGCCCGCTTGGGCCGAGAATCTTGTCCTGGACGGAGGATTTGAGGAAACGAGCCGCCATGCGTTGATCCGGTGGCCGTACCTGGAAAAGGCGATCAAGAGTGGAGTGCAAGTCTCGCGCGAGGGCGAAGATGCCGTGCTCCCCGCCAACTTCAGCCAATTCACCGACACCAAGACGCTGAAGGTCGTCGCAGGCAAGCCCGGCGAAGAGGTCCACTCCGGGACCAAGGCCGTGCTGCTGGAAGGCGGAATGTATTTGCGTCCGGCCTCTCCGCTGAGCTACCGGACCAAGGAAGGCGAAATGTACTCGGCGGAGTTTTACGCGAAGGGCAAGGGCGACGCGGACCTGTGGCTTCATGTCTACGGAACCGGAAAGACGGCCGCGATGCCGCTGGAGAGTCGCGGGAAGCCCGTGCCGTCGCAGTGGACGAAGATCGAGCGGACCTTCTTGATCGTGGGCCCCGGCGCCGAGGAGATCTTTCCGCGCCTGGCCGTGCGCGGACAAATACTGATCGACGACCTGGTGATCCGGAAGATCTCGACCGAGCGCGACACGCAGGCCGA
>Ga0172371_10012036_pt1 | contig 11445 bp, 5 predicted proteins | sample Lak12m_FD_114543 | JGI IMG/M metagenome (GOLD analysis project Ga0172371, IMG submission 114543) | Freshwater microbial communities from Kabuno Bay, South-Kivu, Congo - kab_022012_12m | ecosystem: Environmental > Aquatic > Freshwater > Lake | place: Democratic Republic of the Congo: South-Kivu...
AGGAGGGGAGCTGGAACAACGTCATCTACACGGTGCCCTTGAACACCGATAGCCGCGCCCTGTTCTACAACGAGGACCTGCTTATCCGGGCGGGCTACGTGGACGAGCGCGGCCGGGGCCGACCGCCCAGGGACTGGGATGAACTGCGCGAGTATGCGCTCAAGCTCACCGAGCGCGATGCCCAGGGTAACATCCAGGTGCTGGGGTTCGCCCCCAACCTCGGCAATAGCTGGCTCTACCTCTACGGTTGGCAGAACGGCGGCACCTTCATGAGCGCCGATGGCCGGACCTGTACCCTCGCGCAGCCCCCCATCGTCGAGGCCCTGCGCTACATCACCGCCGTCTACGACGATCTCGGCGGCGTGGAGAAGGTGGACCTCTTCCAGAGCCGCGTCTACACGGCGGTCGGCGACCCGTTCATCAAGGGGCAACTGGCCATGGCCATCAACGTCGACCAGTGGCTCAATGGCATCAGTGACTATGGCCCCAACCTGCGCTTCGGGGTGGCCCTTGCCCCGCCGCCCAAGGGCAAGCCGGGCATCACCTGGTCGGGGGGCTTCTCCTGGGCCGTCCCCGTGGGCGCCCGGCACACGGAGGCTGCCGGCGAGTTCATCCGCTTCATGGCCTCGCAGCGGACCTGGCTCTACCAGGTGGAGGTCAACGCGCGCTTTGCCGAGAGCCGGGGGCGGGCCTACGTCCCGATCATGTCGCCGATACCGGCCATCAACGCCGTCGTCAACGACCGTTTCGTGGCCGGCAATCCGAACCTGCCGCGCTGCGTGCGCGAGACGTACCCCCTGTTCAGCGAGATCATGAAGGTATCGCTCTTCCGGCCGGCCACGCCGGTGGGGCAATTGCTGTGGGATGAGCATGCCCGGGCGATGGACAAGGCCCTGCGGCACACCTACACCTCGGAGGAGGCCCTTCAGCGCGGCCAGGTGGCTGTCCAGCGCCAGCTCGATGCCATCTACCGCGAGGACCGCCCCCGTCCGCGGGTCAACTGGGCCTGGCCTGGACTGGTCCTGGCCGCGCTGGTGGCGGGGGCGCTGGGGATGGCCTCCCGGCAGGGGGCTTTCAAGGGTCTGGGGCCCCGCCTGCGGCGGCCGGAGAGTCGGGCGGGATACCTGTTCGTGTCGCCCTGGCTACTGGGGTTCGCCGCCTTCACCGCGGGCCCCATCCTGGTCTCGCTGGTCTACAGCCTGTGCCGCTACAACGTGCTCGAGCCTGCCGCCTGGGTAGGCCTGGAGAACTACCGGCGGCTGTTGCTGCATGACCCCCTGTTCTGGCGCTCGCTGGCGAACACCGCCTACATGCTGCTGGGCCTGCCGCTGGGCATGGCGGCGGGACTGGGTATCGCCATGCTGCTGAACACCCGCGTCGGTGGCCTCAAGTGGTACCGGACCATCTTCTACCTGCCCGCCATCGTGCCCATGGTGGCCAGTTGCATGCTGTGGCTGTGGGTGCTGAACCCCACCCATGGGCTGATCAACTCGCTGTTGCGGCTCCTGGGCGTGGCTCAGCCGCCGCTCTGGCTGCACTCCTCCTCCTGGCTCCTCGGCTCCAAGGCGGCCATGCTGCTGATGGGCCTCTGGGGCGCCGGCGGCGGCATGGTCATCTGGCTGGCCGGCCTCAAGGGCATCCCCGCGTACCTCTACGAAGCTGCCGAGATGGACGGCGCGGGCCCGTTCCGGCGCTTCTGGCACATCACTCTGCCGATGCTCTCGCCGTACATCTTCTTCAACCTGGTCATGGGCGTGATCGGCACCATGCAGGTGTTCGGCCAGGCCTTCATCATGACCAATGGCGGGCCGGACGACTCGACCCTCTTCTATGCCTACTACCTCTTCAACCATGCCTTCAGCTACTTCAACATGGGCTATGCCTCGGCCATGGCCTGGCTGCTGTTCCTGGTGGTCATCGCGCTGACGGTCCTGCAACTGCGCCTGTCGAAGCGCTGGGTGTACTATGAACACGAGTAGCCTGCGACAGGCCGAAAAGCGGCCGGCGGCGGACCGAGGCGGCGGACGCTCACCGCGCCAGCCTAAGGGAGGGTGAGGGCCTGTGAGAGTGGTGGTCCTGTTCCTGGTGGTTCTGACTGAATTGGCCCTCCTGTGCGCGTCGGCCGCCCTGTTCGTCCACGGCCGGCTCGATCTGGGCCTGGGCTTCTGGGGGTACGTCGGTGGGGTACTGGTGGCGCTGGCTCTGGGCGTGGCCATTGCCCTGCCGCGACGCTGGGCCGGCCACCTGGTCACCCATGGGGCGCTGATCTGCGGCGCGGTGCTGTTCGTATTCCCGTTTGTCTGGCTGGTGGGGACCAGCTTCAAGTATACCGAGGAACTGGGCGTGTACCCCCCGCGTTGGATCCCGACGGTCCCCCCGGCCGTGCGGCGGTCACCCTACGTGACCGACGACCTCTGCAAACCCGTCGAGCCACCCAAAGCCATGGCCGTGGAACGCTGGGAACGGCTCCGCCCTCGCCTCGAGGAGGCCCTGTGGGAACGCAGTCGTGCCATGCTGGGGCCCCTCCTGGTCGCGGAGGTCGACTCGGACAGCACGCGCGACGCTCTGTTCACCGGTCTATGGGAGAACCTGGCCCCGAGCCTGACGGAGGACGCCTGGAACGGGACCGACGAAGCCATCGCCAGGGCGCTCCTGGCCAAGCTCGATGCGGAGCGCCTGGACGACGTCTGGCTTAGCCTCTTCCGAAGCGTCGCGCTGCGCCGCCCATGCCTCACGGACACGGACCGCCAGGAACACGTCCTGCCGGCCGCACCCGCCTCCGAGCGCGACCTGGGCTGGCAGCCGGGCAACCCCGCGGCGCGGCTCCGGACCCAGCCCGGCAGCCTCACCACCGAGACCCAGCCCGTCTGTTTCGTGCACTATGATCTGACCGCCGAGCCGGCAGCCCTGGTCACCGGCGAGTTCCCCCTGCCCTTCGCCGCCGAGAGACTGCTGAGCGTCACCATCCCCTTGCGGCAGGACCGTTCCTGGCACCGGTTGCGCGTGATCGTCGACGTCGGGGGGCAGCGCTACGAGAACGTCGAACCGGTGTACCTGGGCTCGTACCGCTGGGGCGAACTGACGCTCAAGCTCGGCGACCGCGACCGCACTGACGAACGGCGTCTGGGGGTCTGGTTCCTGGCGCCGGCCGCGGCCGACCCCGTGGCGCCGGCCCTGGCCGCGGACCGGTTCCGCCTGACCCTGGCCATCGAGCGGGCACCGCGGCTCGTGGCCGGCTGGCGCAAGTATACCCAAAGCTACCGCAATGCCTGGTATGCCGACGAGCACTGGCCGCGCTACCTGGCCAACTCGCTGGGGCTGGTGCTGCTGAACGTTTTGGGTCAGGTCTTGAGCTGTTCCCTGGTGGCCTATGCCTTCGCCCGCCTGCGCTGGCCCGGGCGCGATGCCCTGTTCCTGGTGCTGCTGGGGACGATGATGCTGCCCGGCCAGGTGACTATGATCCCCGTGTTCCTGATCATGAAGCATCTGGGCTGGTACAACACCCTCCGGCCGCTATGGGTGCCGGCTTTCCTGTCGTCAGCCTTCTTCGTGTTCATGCTCCGGCAGTTCATGCGCAGTATCCCGCTGACCCTCGAAGAGGCGGCCCGGATCGACGGCTGCAGCTTCTTCGGCACCTACTGGCGCATCATCCTGCCGCTGCAGAAACCGGCCCTCGCCGCGGTCGGCATCTTCACCTTCATGGGAACGTGGAATGAGTTCATGGGCGCCCTGATCTTCGTCAATGACCAGCGCCTCTACCCTCTGGCTCTGGGGCTGTTCAACTTCCGGGCGCAGTATGGGGGCGATTTCGGCATGATGATGGCGGCCTCGACCATGATGATCCTGCCGGTGGTGGCCCTGTTCTTCCTCTGTCAGCGCTACTTCATCGAGGGGGTGACCCTGACCGGCATGCAGAACTGAGGGCTGGCCGGCCAGCCGGCGTTCCGTGGTCTTCACGCGCGCATCCGGGAGACGAGCATGTACCGACCCGACTGGGAGTCGATCGACAGCCGGCCCGTGCGCGAGGAGATCGTCGTCAACGATCGTTGGGGACGGGATACCCGCAGCCGGCATGGCGGCTACTTCACCACCGAGTACGACGGGGTCGGCGGGGGCACGGAACTGGCCGGGCAGCGGATCTGGGAGGAGAACCGGGCCATCGGCGCCTCCTTCGGCTACAACCGCAACGAGGACCCCGCGGACAACATGACCGAGGGAGCCGCGATCCACCTGCTGGCCAACACCGTCAGCCGAGGGGGCAACCTGAGCCTGGACGTCGGCCCCACGGCCGATGGACGCATCCCGGTGATCATGCAGGAACGGCTCACCCAGATCGGCCAGTGGCTCGATGTGAACGGCGATGCGATCTACGGCACCACGACCTGGCGCGAGCATGGGGAGGGAGACTGGGTGCGCTAGACCCGCAAGGGCGACGTGGTCGACGTGCTCTGTCTGCGCTGGCCTGGGCAGGAGCTGGCGCGGGCTGCCCCCCGGCCAGGTGCGGTGCAGCCCGCGGCCCGGAGGCTGGGTTACCCGGAGGCCCTGCCCTGCCGCGGGGAGGCCGGACGGCTGCACATCGAGGTACCGCTGTTGTCCGTGGACGATGTCCCCTGCCGGCGCGCCTACGTGCTTGGGCTTCGGGGCATCCGGTAGCCTGGGCTGCGTAGCGGCCCGCAGTCGCGGGCCGGATCGCTGCCGCACCGCGCTGGCGGGCCAGCGCGCCGGCACCAGACCGGCGGCGCGCCGGGCTGGCTGGCGCCATCCCTGTGCTTGCCCTCCAGAGCCCTGTCCCGCGCCGGAGGCCTGGAGGGCGAGAGCAGGCCCGCAGTCGCGGGCCGGATCGCTGCCGCACCGCGGTGGCGCCGGGCACAGCCTGGGGCCTGGGGTGCGTGCCTGCCTGGATCAGGGGCTGGCTGGCGGCGGCACGGGCGGGGTCGTCAGGTCGGTCCCTTCGACCAAGGCACGGACCAGGCCGAACTCGATGGCATGGACCTGGCGCAGCGCCTCGTCCGGCTCGACATCGCCCGTGTAGCCCATGGACAGGTCACAGAACCGGTCGCCGAAGCCGACCACGGCGAGGGTCCCCTGCCCGTGACGGGCCACGGCGCCGACCCAGAGACCGTCCGCCCGGTCGCCAAGCCAGGCGAAGGGCGTGCCCCCCTCGACACGGCACACCCGCTCGACCGGCACGGGGTCCCAGCCAGCGCTGTTCTGCAGAGCGCCTTTGGGCTCGGAGGCGGGAGTCACGCGGATGCCGAACGGGGTGAGCAGGTCATTGGCGGTCGACTCCGCGTTCCGGGTAGAGTCGATCACCAGCACGCGGCCGCCCGTCTGGATGAAGCCCGCCAGTCGCCGACGGTACTCCTCGTTGACGGGCTTGTCCGGGTAAGCGATCACCAGCAGGCTGACATCCGGCGAGAAGACCTCAGGCGTCTGCCGCCGAGCGGTGAAGTAACCCAGCCGCAGGATCCAGCGTTCGAAGATGCCGAAGCCGTCGGTCTTGCCGGCGATGAAGCCGTTGCGAGGGTACGCGGCACCGCTGACCGTCTGGTCCATGACAGCCAGCACCACGGGCCGGTCGGCACGCGGTGCGGGCAACGGCATGGCAGACCGATGCAAGGCCCCGGTCAGGGCCCCGGCAGAGCCCCAGCCGGCCGGCACCGCCGCCACCAGCACCAGCCACAGGCCGCCGGTACGCCAGGCAAGCCGCACCGCCAGGACGGCCGCGGCCAGGCCCGCAAGGCCGAGCCAGGGCCAGGGCCTTAGGCGAGGGGCACGGTGGTTGAGCCATTCCACCATACCCATCATCAGCTCCGCCTTCCCCGGCTCGAAGGTGGCGAAGTTCGAGAAGATGGTCGAGTCGGTGAAGGCCATGACGCGGCCACGACCGTAGCGCTTCGACCAGACCTGGACAAAGGCGCCGGAGCGCATCCTGGCCGAGTCGGAGGGTGGCGGGTAGTAGTTGCTGACGTGGTACTCCGCCGTCTTGTTCTTCAGCCCGATCGAGCGGACCACGGCCCGCCCGATGCTCCAGCCCACATCCAGAGAACAGGAGGTCGCAAAGTCCATGGTGCGGATGGCCTGGAGCACGGGGTGGGGCGGGCGTGAGGGAATGAGACGCTGCTCGAAGACCGAGTCGACACCGAACAGGCAGTCGTTGCGGAAACGGAAGCCGAACATGCTCGTGACGGGGTTGAGGCGCGTACTGGTCTTGAACACATCCGTGTGCTCGCCGATCACCAGGAGGCCCCCCCCGCGCTCGACGAAGTCCCGGATGCACAGCAGCTCGTCAAGGCTGTAGAACGGGCGCGTGGGGGTCTTGAGGACGAGCACGTCGCAGCCCTGGAGGGCCGTGGCGGAAAGAGGCTGGGTCAAGCGACTCACGGAGTAGAAGTGATCCAGATAGTCGCGGATGCAGTAGTAGTTATAGCCGGAGAGGTGCCCGTACCAGGTGGTGTCGTAGGGCTTGTCGCAGCGTTCCCAGACCTCCTCGGGGTTGGGGTGGTACTCCTCGATGACCACACGCCCCTGCCGGCGGGTACCGGGCGGGTCCCAGAAGACCGCCAGGGTCAGCAGCCCCGCGGCCAGGAAGACCACCCCCACCGCCGCGGCGAGCCGCCAGGCGGGTACAGCCCGGACCGGGACGGCCGCCGGTGCAGGGGTAGGCGGGGCCTCGCGGGGGCCAGCCGCCGGCGGATCGGCAGGGAACAGCCGCCACAGGGCCAGCACCGGCAACGCCAGGAGGGCCAGGTGCAGCCAGCCGTTCCACAGCCAGTGGACGCAGTTCGGCATGGCCTCATACTCAGTCCGCAGAACGCTGGTCAGGAACAGGCCGATCACCAGACCCGAGCGGAGCGGCAGCCAGATGGCCATGGTCAGGAAGAGCGCCAGGCCGTCGCGGAGGAGGCGCTGCCAGACCGGCCGCCCACCGGCCGCCGTGCAGGTACGCCAGACCAACAGCACCAGGGCCCCGGTCACGAAGGCCGCCGAGACGGGGTCCATGAACAGCTCCCAGGTGGCGCCGAGCCGGTGGTGTTCGCGCATGGAGAACAGGGTAATGGTCGACCGGCAGACACCCGTGGCGACGCCGCAGTACTCCGCGACGGCACCGATCAGGCGCGCCAGGGTTGCCGGCAACTCGTGGGAGCGCGCGGTGATCGCCTGGTAGAGCGACAGAGCCAACCCCTGGCAGGCCAGCACGAGCCCCGCCGTGAGGCCACCGCCGCCCAGGCGCCGCAGCCGGCGACCGACGTCGAGGCGGCCGGGAACCGAGGGTATGGCCTCGGCCAGAAGCCCGGCGGCACAACCCGCGAGCCCGACCACGAAGGCCGCCCGCAGAGGCCAGCCGGCAAACGCGACGGCTGGCGCCAGCAGCACGGCCGCCGCCAGCCACTGCCAACGAGCCGGCCGCACGGCGACGGGCGGAGCCACCAGCACGCTGCCGAGAGCCACCAGGACCCCCCAGGCGAGCCACTGGGGCTGGTGGTAGAAGGGAAGCCCGAACAGCCACGAGGCTGCCAGGAGTGCGATGCCGATCCAGGCCAACATGCGGCGGTCGTCTCCGCTAGGGGGTTTCCTCGGTGGGATTCCCGTTCACCGGTACCTCCGTCGGCGCCGGTCCCGGGGCAGCGGCCGCCCCCGCCTTGGGGTCCGCCGCAGCGGCCGGTTGGCCACTGTCGGGGGTGGTCGTGGCCGGGGTGCAGTCCTTGGCATCGGGGAACCAGCGCTCGCCCTCGCCCACGCCGTCACGCACCATGGCGACCAGCCAGCGCCAGAACACGGCGTTCTCACGCAACCCTTCAAAAGGCTGCCCACCCTCATTCTCGAGGTTGCGGTTCGTCGCGAACAGGGAGTCGCCGATGACCACGGCCAGGCCCTTCCCGATGCGTCGCATGACGATCAACTCCCGACCGTCCGGGTAGAACGAGATCACCAGTCGGTTGGGGTCGGAGCAGTGGACCGGCCAGCCGGCGTGGAAGCGGACGTAGGCCACATGCGTACCGGCGTCGAAGAACGGCGACTTGAAGTGTCCCATGGGGACCGGCTCCCGGCCGGCCGCCTCGTCCTGCGGGGTGACGCCGACGGCAAAGCCGAGGTCCGCCAACAACTCGCGGCTGGGATGGCGTTCCTCGTAGCCCACGGTGGCGACGAACACACCCCCCTCGCGGATGAACCCATCGATAGCCTGGCGTTCCGCGGGCGAGAAGGGCTTGAGCGGAGCCGCGCAGATGAGCAGTCGCGCGCGGGCCAGGCGCTCAGGGGAGACCTCGGGCAGGTTGAGCGTGAGGAAGCCGTTCCGCATCAGGGTCAGGGCCAGGCCGCCAAGGCCATCGGGGCGCCAGGACTCCGGGCTATAGGGGCCCATGTGGGAGCTGTCGATATAGGCCAGGCCGTTGGGAACACGGGGGGTCCCATCCCAGTGCCGGCGGCCATCGGGCAGGTACTCCCAGGCCCGGTGCGTCTGCCGGGTGCCCACGGCCACCACTCCGCCCAGGACGATGCCGGCCGTGGCGAAGGCCCAGGCTCGAGGATAGCGGACCAGGAGCCCCGCGGCGACCGCGAAGCCGGCAAGGCACGCCCACAGGACCCATTCCGCGAAGGCGGAGCGCCCGCCGGCCAGGTAGGCATACAGGCGAGACGTGTAAGGGAAGCACCCGACCGTGAGTCCATTGGTCAGCCCGGAGGTGTCGCCGAAAGCGATGATGCGGCCCTTGCCAAAGGGCTGCTCCGCGGCCAGGACGAGGTCGCCGAGCCGCTCGCCGGGGTCGACCTGGTCATTGCCCATCATGGCCCTCTTGCTGGTCCGGTCTCCGGGATCGGCCCAGCCCCAGCGCCCGATGATCAGCGGCCGGGCCGGCCAGTGGATGTCAAGGCTGGCCCCGATGACGCAGCCGAAGTCGTTCTCCTCGTCGCGGATGCCGGCGGTCGAGGGATGGGCCATGGCTTCGTAGCTGTGCAGCCAGCCACCCACGGCGAAGGTCGCCGAGTCGAAGTTCACCCGCATGGCCGTTGGCGCGAGCACCTCGTTGAACCGGTTGGCTTCGCGGCCAGGCCCGGCGGGCAACGGCTTGCCGTCTGGGCCCTCTTCCCAGGTGGTGTGCTCGCCCATGACCAGCAGGCTGCCGCCGTCCCGGGTGAAGGCCCAGAGGCGTTCGAGCTGGCCAGGCTCCCAGGGCTCGTTGGGGAAGAGCAGCACGACCGCGCTGGCGCCCTCCAGGTCCTTGGCTGAGAGGTCCGGGGAGATGACCGTCTGGAGGCCGAGGCTGTCGAGGTAGGCTGGCATGATGCCATACATCCCGACCGACAGGCGACCGTACTGGCCGTGTTCAGGCTTGAGCCAGTTCAGGAAGCCTTTCTCGAAGACAACGACCTTGCGCCCGCGGATGTCCGGGGCGGAGGCCGTCCAGTAAAGCGTCGCCGGCAACACGGCCGCCAGGACCAGAGCCGCGGCGTGGACCGCCCAGGGGTGGCGGGGCTTTGGCGACGGCGGGGCGGCCCAGCCGCGCCGCCAGAGAACGCGACCGACGAGGACAGCCGCTACAGCCAACTGGATCAGCGCCCCCACCAAGGGCAGGTCCCAGGGCAGCAACACGTGCAGGCGGGTCAGGACGCCGGGGGGGGGCGGCGTGGCGCCTGCCGGCGGTTCCTTGATCTCGGGGGCCTGCAGGCCCTCGAACGACAGGAACCAGGGGGTCAGACTGGCCAGCACCAGGTACGCCAGGTGGCAGAGCAGGACGGCGGCCAGTCCCCAGGCCACCTCGCCCAGCACCTGACGCCGGCTGGAACGGACCGTGCGAAGAGGCAGCACGGCGGCCAGGTATAGCAACGGAATCAGGAGGTCGAGGCCGGCGAAGGTCGTGCCGACCGTGAGGGGCTGGCGGGTCAGACAACCCGCCGCGCCGCCAAGCCAGCCACTCACGCCATCCGCTGCCAGCCAGGCCATGGGCACGCCCAGGTAGGCAGACCGGTACAGGGCCAGAACCACTACCGCCTCGCCGGTGACCTGCAGCACCACCCCAGACGCCGCCGCCTGCAGACGCGACAGGGCCAGCAACACCAGCGCCGTGGCCACCAGCCCGGGCACGGGCAACCGTGGAGCCAGCAGCAGAACGGCCGCCGCCGCCGCACCCGCCAGCAGCAGCCATTCGCCAGCCAGGAGCCGTCGGCGCGGCAGGCCCAGGAGCGTGGCCGCCAGCAGGCCCGTGAGCACCAGGCCCTGGCGCAGGGAGTGGGTCATCAAGCCCGCGGATCCGGCGGCATTCCAGGCCGCGAGAAGGCCCAGGAGCGCGGCGCCAATGACCATGGGCGCCGCCGCCGAGGTAGGCGCCGAGGCCGGCCCGGCGCCGCCGGTGGCCGGGCTGTCGGTGGGAGGTACGGCTGCCGCTGGGGGCTTGGGTCTGGCGTTCCGGGAACGGCGTGACACAGAGGCGGGTTCCGGGGTGTATGGGGCTCAAATGACGAGGGCGGCCGGGTCACCGGCCACCCTCGGTTGGATCAGATCACCTCATGGGGCCAGATCACTACGGCGCGCGAGTCCGGTAGCCAGGTACCTGCTTGGGGCTGGTACTGACGGGGGCCACGACGTCACCGTCGCTGGGGTCCTCGGCGGACTTGGCGAACGGGGTCCCGGTATAGCATCCGGCAGGGCAGACGGTGTAGGGGGCGTAGCAGAGGGTGGGCTGCTCCGGGCAGACCGTAGGCACTCCCGTGCACGCCGTCGGCTGTACGTCCATACAGGCGGTCTGGGGAGCCGGGCAGAACGTCACCAGAGCCGGACACCTCGTCTGCGCCGTGGAACATGCCGTCTCCGGTGCGCCCATCGCGCAGACGGTCATGACCTCCGGGCACAGGGTGGCCTGGACCGGACACAGGGTCGTCTGGGTCGGGCACTGGGTCGGCCCACCGGCGGCGGGCGTGCACGCGGTCGGGGCCTCGGGGCAGACCGTGTAGAGGCCCTGCACATTGCAGAGGGTCAACACGGGGGGACAGGCGGTGGGCTGGGGCGGGCAGAGCGTGAATTGGATCGGGCAGACGGTCTGCATGACCGGGCACTGCGTTTCACCGTTACCGCCGCAGCGTGTGGGGGTCTCGGGGCAGATCGTCTCCCCGGGCAAGCCCAGACCGCACGCGGTCTGCACCGGCGGGCACTCCGTCTGGGCCGGTGGGCAGGCGGTGGGCGTTGCCGGACACAGCGTGGTCACTCCCGGACAGACGGTGTCCGTGGCCGGGCAGACCGTCAGGGGTGCCGGACAGACGGTTTTCTCTGCCGGACACTGGGTCGTCGCCACCGGGCACTGCGTGGTGACCGCCGGGCAATGGGTCTGGCCCTGCGGGCAACCCGTCTGCACTTGGGGGCAGCGGGTCAGGAGGGCCGGACACACGGTCTCCTGCTTCGGGCAGCGGGTGGTGGCCGGGGGGCACTTGGTGCTGACCGCCGGGCACTGG
>Ga0172371_10012039_pt1 | contig 11444 bp, 9 predicted proteins | sample Lak12m_FD_114543 | JGI IMG/M metagenome (GOLD analysis project Ga0172371, IMG submission 114543) | Freshwater microbial communities from Kabuno Bay, South-Kivu, Congo - kab_022012_12m | ecosystem: Environmental > Aquatic > Freshwater > Lake | place: Democratic Republic of the Congo: South-Kivu...
ATATTATTATTAATTTCCAGATCACCAATACCGGCAGCATCCCCTGGGAATCCATCCATATCACGGTGACGGATACCGGCACCGGTTTTACAGGAACAAACGAAGACGATAACGCCTTCGTGGCATTTTTGAGTTGCAACAGCCCTTCCTCTGAGCCAAATCTTGGGATCGGGCAATCGGTCTATACAAGCGCTGTATATCATAATCCAGTCCCTCCCCCGGAAAGTTTGATGACCGCCGACATCCGGGTGTGCTCACAAGACAACCTGGCCGGCGACTGCCAGGAAAAAGGCTTCACCTTCTCGCCTTAGCGGCAGGTCAAGAAGAAAGGAAAAACCATGTACAGGAGAAAATTTGTTGCACTCAGCATCGCACTTGTTCTCTTTCTAACTATGGCCTGCAGCATGTCTTCAGGACTGACCGGGAGTGGCGAACCCACCCAGGATTCAGGTTCTGCGGTAGGAACGCGCGCCGCCCAGATGGTGGCCTCCACCTCCACCGCCCAGGCGGAGCTTGCCAACGCCCTCTCCGCCACACTGACAGCCATGGCGGGTACCGCCGGCGCTGCCACCGCCATCACCGCCACGCCGACATCCATGGCGGGTACCCCCGGATCCACCCCCGCCCCGGGTGCTCCGCACGTGAGCGTCTCGGTGGAAACCAACTGCCGTTCCGGTCCCGGAAGCGCCTATGCGATCCTGGGTGTCTTGAAGGTTGGCGAAACGGCCGAGGTGGTGGGGCGAAGTGTCTATAACGACAACTGGATAATCAAGTTGCCCTCCGATCCATCCAGCACCTGCTGGCTGTGGGCGCAGTACGCCACCGTCACCGGCGATACTTCCGGACTGAAAGCCTGGAACCCGCCACCCACGCCCACCTCCCAGGTGGCTTCCGTTCCTACTTCCGGGTCCACCTCGCCGTCTCCTACCACCCCGAAAGCATCGTTTGATATAAGTTTTTATTACTTTTTGCCAGGGTTTTTCAACAATACGATCTGTCTTTCCATTCGTAATACGGGCACGGTGAAATGGGAATCCTATATTGCCCAATTCGAAGACCTGGATTATTCCGGGGCAACTTCCAATGTTGATTCGGTTTTTTTCTTAGAAATTGGTGGTCCCCCTATCGAATCGATATATCCGGGATCTTTTCAAAATGTATTGTTCAACCTTCCAACATGGTTCGACCCAAGAGGTCATACCACATATATCACCTTGACACTCTGCACGGAAAATAGCCAGGCAGGAACTTGCACGGGTAAAGGTTTCCAAGTTGTCCCGTAGCGGCAGGATTAAATCTGGCTGGCAGGGGTCGTATGTTCTGGCTGATCGAACGTCGTCTACTTCCATTGGATAGATGATGGGTGTGGCACATTATTTGGTTTTTTCAAGCGACTGGTGCGCCGGCTGCTTCTGCAATACACGGAAAGCCATTGCGCCCACCCCGAGCGGGAACCAAAAGGTGACCGCGCGGTAGCCGAGCGTGATCAGTGTGGCCGACTCCCACTGGACGCGCAGCGAGTTCAATGCCACGGTCAACGCCCCTTCCACGAATCCTATGCCGGCAGGCGTGGGCGAGACGATGACGAAGAGATAACCGATGCTGAATCCGCCGACGATCGTGCCTATGGAGTAAGGCGTGCCAAAAGCGAGGAAGGTCAGAGTCAGCACGCAGATCAGCAAGGCCTTGTTGTTCAGCGAATAGAGGAAGGGCAGGATGAATTCCCTGCGCTTGTCGCGCAGCGCGGCGTAGCCATCGGTCATCTCGGAAGCGTATGAGTAGGCGCGGGTCACATCCAGGTAGTCGCGGCGGATGAAGGTGCGCAGCACCCGGTTGACCAGACGCCCCATCCACGCCAGCGCCTTCCCCAGCGCTTCCGCGGAGCGATAGCCCAGGTAGAAGAGGAAGCTGAAGGTCAGGGCAATCGCCAGCATGATGATCGAGGCGGTAAGTTCCCCGGCGTTCAGGTTGTGGCGGCGCACCAGCACCGCCAGACCCAGGGCGAGGACGCACAGGAATGCCAGGTAATCCAGCAGCACGAACAGCACGCCGACCACCGTCACCTTGCCGGGCGAATGGTTGCGCTTCTTTGCCGCGTCCAGGAAGACAGCCATCCCCCCGATCCCCGCGCTGGGGGCCACCACGTTGACGAAATTCGCCGCCGAGACCACCAGGAACAGGTGGCGGCTTTTTTCCTCCAGCCCCACCAGGCGATATAACAGGCGCATGGTGATCGCCATGTTGTAGAGCCAGAGCATCTCCAGCAGCAGGGCGGCGAAAAGAAAATACCAGTTGCTGTGATGCAGCACTTCTGCCATGCTCTCCAGCTCCGTGAAGCTGAGGATGACCAGCACCACCGCCAGCATCAGCACGACCCCTACCAGGATTTTACGCATGCCAAAATTATAATGTATATTCCAACCGCCAAGTGTCCTTGACAAACCAGAACTTGCGTTCTATAATTAAGCTGGCACGGGACGGTCTTCTCCGCGCCTTTTATTTTACGCCGTCCTTCGCCTTCACAATTCCTTCCGACCGGTCCCCGACAGTGTGGAACCATGTTGCCAGTGTTTGTGCTTGCCTCCCGCGTCGTTCGTTATCCAGCGCCATCCCATCGGCAGGGCTTCTGCCTGCGTGGAAGTGTATTTATTCCTCGTTCGTTCCTCGAAAACAAATACCTCCCCTCATCCACTCTCCGCTGCCGGGGGTCTTTTATCATCCACCCTTTCATCTTCGGCAGGGGATAACCTCTCCGGTCGCATTTTCGTGTAAATTTGCTCCAGTGTCGTATAATTGAAAAAAAGATGAAGCTCGAGCGCATATAAAAAAATATCCAGTAAGGAGTCTAATCCACAGGTTTCATCCCGGTCTGCTTGTGTTCCAGGGAGGCAGGTATGTTCAAATCGAAGTGGGCTCACGAGAATATTCCAACCGTTTTCGTTCGATTGGGAATTGCGCTTGCCTTGCTGGCGGCGATGCTCCATTTTTCACCAGTCACCGCAACGGATGATGCCTGGTCTGCGCTCGGGGATGGAACGGATGGCGATGTTTATGCATTGGCGTTCGATGGCAGCGGCAACTTATTCATAGGCGGGAGTTTTACCTCGGCGGGCGGGGTCGCAGCGAAATTCGTTGCCAAATGGGATGGCTCATCGTGGTCTGCGCTTGGCAGCGGGATGAACAACACTGTCTACGCATTGTCATTTGACAACAGCGGCAACCTTTACGCCGGAGGGAGTTTCACCACAGCCGGAGGGGTTGCTGCCAGCCGCATCGCCAAATGGGATGGTGCAGCCTGGTCCTCGCTGGGGAGTGGAGTGGGTGGCACCAGCGCGGAAGTGGATGCGCTTGTCTTCGATGATACGGGCAACCTGTATGCCGGAGGAAATTTCACGACCGCGGGTGGCGCGTCGGCCAATCGCATTGCCAAATGGAACGGCAGCGTTTGGTCAGGGCTGGGAGATGGAATGGGCGGACGCGTCTACGCCCTCGCCTTCGACAACGGGGGAAACTTGTATGTCAGTGGCATTTTCACCAGCCCCTACAGCCGCATTGCCAAATGGGACGGCAGCTCCTGGTTTTCCTTAAGTGGCGGGACAAGTAATACCATACGCGCTATCGTTGTCGATGGCAGTGGTCACCTCTACGCTGGAGGAAGTTTTGCCACTGCGAACGGCATGACGGTCAACCGGGTCGCCGAATGGGATGGCACAAATTGGTCCGCGCTGGGCAGTGGCGTGAATGCTGACATCTATGCTCTGGCATTGGATGGCAGTGGCAGCCTGTATGCCGCAGGGAATTTCACCAGTGCGGGAGGAATAGCGGCTGCGTACATTGCCAGATGGGATGGGGGTAGTTGGTACCCGTTGGGCAGTGGAGTAGATAACGCAAGCCGAGCTCTGACTTTCGATAGTGGCGAGGGTTTGATCACTGGCGGGAGTTTTCTCGCTGCCGGGGGTGTGACGGCAAACCACATTGCCAAATGGGGCACCGCCACGCCGGATGATTTCAACCTTACCCCTTCAAGCGTGGCTGAAAACCAGCCAACAGGGACAGTAGTTGGGACTTTTACTCCCTTAAATCCGGGAGTGGGGGAGACTTATACCTATAGTCTGGTTGCGGGCATCGGAAGCGGTGACAATGCTTCCTTCAACATTTCAGGTGATGCTTTGCTGACCACCGAAACCTTGGATTACGAAACCCGTAACAGCTACTCGGTGCGGGTTCGAAGCACTTCAAGCTCCGGTTCGCACTATGAGAAGGCGTTCACGATCAGCGTGACGGACGTCAACGAGCCGCCGATCATCATGGAAGGCGCATCAGTGCTTGTGAGCATGGACGAGAACAGCTCGCCGGTCCCGTTCAATCTTACACTGCACGCCACAGATGAGAATACAACCACGCTCGTCTGGAGCATAAGCAGCTCTGCAACCCACGGTACAGCCTCCGCCAGCGGGACCGGTTCTTCCAAATCCATTGGTTACATTCCTCAGACGGATTACACCGGCAGTGATAGCTTCGTGGTAATGGTGAGAGATAACATTGGTGGCGAGGATACGATCCTCGTCAATGTGACCATAAATCCAGCTACGACCACCCACCTGCGACCTTTGACGATTAATTCCCTATTCTGTACAGGAGAAAGTGCAACCGTTACCATTAGCATCGCAAATATCGAGAACCTGTTCGGTTACCAATTCATTGCCAGTTATGACCCGGGATTGGTCAATACAACCGGGGCATTCATCAACACCTTTTTTAACACTACGACGAATACCAGCATCCCCTCCGGCTGGAACGCCGCGTGCAGCAGCGGTGCCTGCAAGTTCGCTGTCAGCAAAATGGAACCAGGCACACCTGTATCTGGTTCAGGCACACTTGCACAGATCACACTTACAGGCCTCAATGCGGGAGCATTCGATATCATCCTTACCCAGGACCTGCTCTCCAACCGTGACGGAGGAGCTATTTCCCACGAGGTTAGTTCGCTGCACATGACCGTCTGCGGGTTTGCCAATGTCACCGGTGTGGTTACCCTGCAGGGACGAAGCACGCCGGTCAACTCTGGGTTGGTCACATTGACCGATCTTGGCGGCATTTTCGGGCCGTATATAGCCAGCTTCAATCCGACAAGCGGGGTTTTCACTATTAACGGCGTCCGCGTAATGCCTGATGGTTCCAATTACCAGTTTGACGCCACTCACGGATTGTATATTGGCGGCCGCACAACCCACATGCTTAATCCACTCGATAATTATGCTGTCCCAGCCACCCGCCTGCTGGCAGGCGATGCCAACAATGACGGTATGATCGATCTCAGCGACTTGACCTGCATCGGTGGCTCGTTCGGAGGGGCACCCGTTGCCTGCGGTACGACCGGCACATCCGACATCAATGCAGATGGCGCAGTCAACATCCTCGACCTGGTGCTGATTGGCGGAAACTATGGTCTGGCCGTACCCCGTCCGTGGTAGTCTCGGAAGTTGCGGGCACCATCCTGGTTCATCTCAATACGACCTGTGAAACAAAAACATCCCCTGGGTTGGCTTATCCTCGCGCTGTTCTTCGCGCAACCTTGCCGACCCTCTTTCGCCCGGACTGAACCAGCTCTAATCCGTGCTGAACCGTCAGTGCTGGAAATCGGCGCGGGGCAGGTGGAGATGCTGGAAATCCTGCTCGTGGAAGCCAAAGATATCTATGGTGTTGACCTGCAGGCCAGCTTCGACCCGGCGGTGGTGGAGGTGGTGGATACCGACCGTGTCCAATCCGGTGTACAGATGACGCCGCAGCCGTTCATCCGCCCGGATTATGTCGTACTCAACCTTGCTGATAATAAAAAGGGAATGCTGCATTACGTTGTGACCCAGCTCAGCCCGACGCTGCCAGCAAACGGAGCCGGTGCGATCCTTTCGATCCAATTCCGCGGCAAGGGAACGGGGATGAGGACAACCCTGACTTTCCTTTCAGTGCAAATCGCGAACCAGCGTGGGGTTAAATTGGCAGTTACGGCACAAGGAGCGGAACTGTTGGTCGTTCCTCCAAAACCAGCCACTCCCACCCCTGCGATGATCGCGACCATCTTTTCTGATACGCAAATCCCTTATCCTCCGATCTCAACCCGGACGAGCGTCCCGGTGCAACCCGATGCGACCGCCAGACCGACAGAGATTTCCTTTGATGGCAAAGAAAATAATCACGCCTTTAACGATAAAATTCTAGTCTACGGAACTGTATTTGGTTTCTTGGGTTCAGCAGTGCTTATCAGCTTGGCAGTGTGGCTGCTTAGGGTAAAAAGGCAAAAAGGTAAGACGACATGAAGAAGTTCATTCGTCTGTTATCTCCTCTGGCAGTATTGTTTTTCCTTTCCTGGCCCGGGAGCACGGCTGTGAATCAAACAGGCATTGCCATCCTGCGCCTCGCTCCCCTTTTAAAGGGACTAAAGCCTGAGGAGAAAGGAACGATCTCCATCCTTATAGCGAATGTGGAAGATATGTATGGTCTCGAGTTCCATATGTCCTTTGACCCGAATATTCTACAAGTGGAAGATGCCGCCCCAACCCGGGAAGGTGTGCAGATCGTATCGACCGACATTTGGGAGGATGGATTCGTGGCGGTCAACCACGTTGATAACATCCTTGGGCGGATCGATTTTGCTGCCACGCGGCTCAATCCCAGCCCGCCACTGAGCGGGGATGTTGCCGTGGCAACGATTACGTTCCGAGCGTTGCATACAGGCATAAGCGAGGTGAGCATCGAATCTGCCGTCCTTTCCACACGCCAGGCCGTGGAAATCCCGTTCACTGCACAAAACGGGAGAATCAGCGTCAACCCCGCAGGCCAGGCGCCGGAGGTAGTGACGGTTCCCAAGGGGGAAGGATCATTTGAAACCATAGAGAAGAGGGGGCTGGTGATACTGGCGGGAATATCCATCCTCGTCTTTTTGATCTCACTGGGGGTTTTCATTTACGCTCTGCGGCAAAGAAGATAAACGCGGTTTCATTCTTTACAAAAATGATAAGATGTGCACCCTCCTTCATGGTTTTTGTCGAGAGGATGATAGGAACCCGCCAATTGACGGCTCGCCTCAGGCATGCTATCATGAGGCGCTTTTATCTTTTATTTATTCGAAGGAGTTATTCAATGAGTGCCGATTTTATTGCCCGTCTTATCGGGATGGTCGTCTTCGCGCTGTTGGGGATATACGGGGGAAGCTGGTTGGGAAAAGACCTTCAGGATCAACGCATCGTCTACAGCATGGCCGTCGGGTTGATCGGGGTTCTATTCGGGTTGGTGCTGACACCTTACCTGACCACCCGGCCAATGCGCGCTTTACGCGTCATGCTGGCAAAGCAATCCACGGAGACCCTCACCTCCGGGCTGGTTGGTTTGGTGGCAGGATTACTAATCGCCGCGCTGCTGGCTTTTCCAATTTCGCTCCTTCCCAAACCTTTCGGGCAGATCCTGCCCTTCTTCGGCGTGCTGGTCTTTGGGTATTTTGGAGTTGCCTTGTTCGTCATGCGTCAGAATGACATTGCCAATATCCTTGGTGCAGTCACCTCCCGTCGCGAGGATGGAGGAACGCCCAACTGGTCGCAATCGAATCGTACCATCCTGTTGGATACGAGCGTCATCATTGATGGCCGCGTGGCCGATATTGCCAAGACTGGATTCCTGCCCGGCACGCTTCTCATCCCGCGCTTCGTGCTGAACGAGCTTCAGTACATTGCTGATTCTCCCGATAGTTTACGCCGCCAACGCGGTCGGCGCGGCATGGAAGTGCTTTCTGAGTTGCAGAAGGCACCTTCGGTTGTCGTCCGTGTCAGTGATATAGATGTGGATGGCGTTCGTGAGGTGGACGATAAACTAGTCATCCTGGCGAGGCAAATGAAGTGCCCCATCCTGACCAATGATTACAACCTAAATCGCATTGCCGAGTTACAGGGCGTGCTGATCCTCAACATCAACGAGCTGGCAAACTCGGTCAAGTCAGTTGTCCTACCGGGGGAAATGATGGAGGTAAATGTGATACAGGAAGGCAAAGAGGCCGGGCAAGGCGTCGGTTATATGGAGGATGGGACAATGGTCGTCGTCGAAAATGGTAACAAGTACATCAACCGGCAGATCGCGGTCACCGTAACAAAGGTCTTGCAGACAGCCGCCGGGCGCATGGTCTTTGCCCGGCCGGAGGAGAAGTAAAGGAGCATTATATGCTTCGCGTCTATAACACCCTCACGCGCAGGAAAGAAGAATTCCAGACCCTCGAGCCCGGTGTGGTAAAAATGTACGTTTGCGGCCCGACGGTTTACAGCGACGCGCATATCGGTCACGCCATGTCCGCGCTGGTTTTTGATGTGATCCGTCGTTATTTCGAGTATCGCGGCTATAAAGTACAGCACGTGATGAATTTTACCGATGTGGACGACAAGATCATCAACCGTGCAAACGCCATGGGCGCGGATCCCTTCCAGCTGGCTGAGGGTTACATCCAGGACTTCCGCCGCCACCTCGCAGATCTAAATGTGCTGCCTGCAACAGCCAACCCGCGCGCCACCCAAACCATGGATCAGATCCAGGCCATGATCGCCGGATTGATCGAAAAGGGATACGCCTACGCTGCCGGGGGTGATGTTTACTTCCGCGTAACCAAAGACCCTGAATATGGCAAGCTCTCCGGTCGCCGATTGGATGAAATGCAGGCCGGGGCGCGCATTGAGATCGGTGAGCAGAAGGAACACCCCATGGATTTCGCCCTGTGGAAGGCTTCCAAACCCGGCGAACCCGCCTGGGACAGCCCCTGGGGTAAAGGCCGTCCCGGCTGGCACATCGAGTGCTCGGCAATGAACCTGGCCATCCTCGGTGAGCAGATCGACATCCACGGTGGCGGCAATGACCTGATCTTCCCGCACCATGAGAACGAGATCGCCCAATCCGAGAGCTACACCGGCAAACCCTTTACCCGGTTCTGGCTGCACAACGGCATGATGCAACTTTCTGGCGAGAAGATGTCCAAGTCACTGGGCAACCTCGTAACCATCGCGGAGTTCCTGTCGAAGCACGATGGCGATGCGCTACGCATGATGGTATTGAACGGCTCGTATCGCGCCCCGCTCTCGTTCAGTGAAGATATTATCGAACAGGCAGAGCGGGGGCTGGATCGGCTGCGAGCTGCTTTTAGACCTGCCACGGCGAATGCCCCCGGTGCGCCACAGGAAACACGCGCCTGGCTGGATAAACAAGCAGAGGCAACGCAGCAGGCTTTCGTTGAGGCTCTTGACGATGACTTCAACACGGCTGGAGCGCTCGGCCACATTTACGAGCTGGTACGGGTCGTCAACACCGCCCGCGATAACGGCGCGACCGGTGTTGAACTGAAATCCGCGCAGGATACCCTGCGAGTTTTGACCGGTGTGCTGGGATTATGCCTTGCCGAAAAGAAAGGGACGGGCGAGGCAGATAGATTCATCACATTGCTGTTGGAAATCCGGGGTGAGATGCGCAAGCAGAAATTATGGACCATATCTGACCTGATCCGACACCGACTGGAAGGTCTGGGCGTGGTGATAGAGGATAAAAAAGATGGAACTAGCTGGCGGTGGGGGTAATTCCACCATGTATTAACATCTGATTTAGCCGCCCGACAGGCAACTTGACGTATCCACATGCCTAATGTATCATTGCCCTCCTCGACCATGTCGAAGACAGACAAATCGCCGCGAGGCGGTTTGTTGCGTAATGAGGTTGGCTCCTGACCGTTAGTTTGACAGCCGCGTCTTGTGTATCGTTTTGTATGGTATAAATTACTTCATGACTTTCGCCTGGTATGTTCTTAACACGAAGCCGCGAAAAGAAGATTTTTTATGGGAACAGTGCCTGGCTCATGGCTATGAAACTTTCTATCCGCGCTTGCGCGTGCAACCGGTCAACCCGCGTGCCAGAAAGATCAAGCCCTATTTCCCCGGTTATCTTTTTGTGCATCTGAATCTCGAGCAGAGCAAATTATCCGCGCTACGCTGGATGCCGGGCGTGGCGAAAGTCGTTTCGTTTGGCAGCGCGCCCGCCACGGTTCCCGATGGTTTGATCCATTCCATCCAGCGCAGGGTGGAGGAAATCAACGCAGCAGGCGGCGAGTTGTTCGATGGCTTGAAATCAGGTGATGAGGTTAATATACAGGGCGGCCCGTTCGCAGGTTATGAGGCCATCTTTGATGTACGCATCCCCGGCAGCGAACGGGTACGGGTGTTGTTGAAACTGCTTCAAGCGCGGCAGATGCCGGTGGATCTACCCGCCGGGCATGTGCAGAGGAAAGAACGGCGTTTGGGTTAACCCGGCAAGGTTGACCTCAGCGACCGCGTTAGATCGAAAGAAGGAACCGACATTCACCATGTATTGTCGGAAGGGCGGAGCGCGGGAATTTAGGTAGGAGCAGAGTTATTCTTCGTTGAAAAGGAACATTCCTATGGATATAAAAGATGTATTACTCTCTTTTGTGATCGAAGCCGAGGAGGGGAGATTTTTAGCGTCTGTTCCGGGTTCGCAAGGCGCTTTTAGTGAAGGCGATACTGTCGAGTAGGCGATCTTCAATTGTGTAGATGTAGTGAAATTGATTGTCTCCAATCGCGCTGAATATGATTAAAACCTTGACTTCAATCAGTACCTTTATTATTCAGGCAATCTCGTTAGGTGCTAAAAAGATTACTTGCTATGACAAAACAATCATTAATAAATGAACACCGGGAATTTTTTCCTGCTTTACATGGACTGCGAGGTATCGCTGTTCTATTTGTGGTTTTTTCACATTTAGGAGGTTTGGGACTTTTCTTGTTTCCAATACCTCATGATGGAATTGGCAAGGTCGGCGTATGGATATTTTTTGTATTAAGTGCCTTTTTGTTAACAAAGAATCTCTATCAAGATATAAAGATTACAGCATCAAGTTTATCATCGACTATCAAGTATGTAGTTCATCGTATCTTTCGAATTTACCCTCTTTATATAGTTGTGCTGATCCTTCATGTAATTCGCGGTCATATTTCTATAATTGGCTTTATTAAACATTTAGCACTAATTCAGGCATGGGGAGAACTCTGGGCAATTCCTGTGGAATTTCAGTATTATTTATTAATGCCTGTTATTGTAATTATCGCCTTATTCTTATCAAAAAAACATACTGGCTTCTTATTACTAACCGCAACAATCGCATCGTTATTATATGGCACAACACATTCTACAGATGTATTTTCTAATGAATTAAACATTATTCCCAAACTTGTTCCTTTTCTTCTTGGTAGTATTCTTTCATTACAGTTCTATAGTAATAATAATTGTAACTACTCAGGCAGAAACCGAGACGAAAGAAGGTAAATATGGCATTCCGGCGAGTGCCAGGCGCAAAGTGTCCAAGACTTGCTGCCCATTCTTTCGGGATGTTGAAATGTAGCTTCGGA
>Ga0172371_10012041_pt1 | contig 11443 bp, 7 predicted proteins | sample Lak12m_FD_114543 | JGI IMG/M metagenome (GOLD analysis project Ga0172371, IMG submission 114543) | Freshwater microbial communities from Kabuno Bay, South-Kivu, Congo - kab_022012_12m | ecosystem: Environmental > Aquatic > Freshwater > Lake | place: Democratic Republic of the Congo: South-Kivu...
AAAGGAAGCGCTCAGCCTGATCCGAGCAGGTTTCGAAGTACTCTTGCTCTGTTTTAGTTTCGGAGCGGATCCGCCAAAGGAAGTATATAAGAGCATCCAGATGCGACGCGTTTACATGCCACACTGGTTATATAAAAAATTATCGGCGTTGGTGCTGACGCTGCCATTTTATCGCTGGTTCTGGTATCGGAAAATGAAGCGGTTTGTCAAGCAGGAAGCGATAGATTGTTTGCATATTCACGATTTGCCTTTATGCGGGGTCGGCTTAAAAATTAGACGGAAATACAAAACGCCAATCATTGCCGATATGCACGAAAACTACCCGGTGTTGATCGAGCAGGAAAAATGGGCGAATAACTTTTTTGGGAAAATCCTTATCAGTAAGAAACGCTGGTACCGGGCGGAGAAAAAATGGCTGGCCCAGGTGGACCAAATTATCTGCGTCGCCGAAGGAATGAAACAACGGTTTGAAAAAATTATCAATTATCCAAAATCATATACGGTTCTGCCAAACTATATTGATCCTGAAAATTATCTGGCAATTCAGCAACCGGTTCCGGAAATTGAAGAAAAATTCAATGGCAAGTTCGGCGTAATGTATTATGGCGGTTTTGATAGCATGCGTGGTATTGAAACCTTGCTGGAGGCCGGCAAAATTCTAAAGGACAAAATCGCCAACCTGATGATAATTCTGATTGGTACAGGGTCAATTTTACCAAAATTACAGCGATTAGCGAATGCTTTGCGAATAGGCGCCATAGTTGCTTTCGAAGGGTGGCAAGAACCACACCATCTTGGTGCTTATATGAAATATACCAATATATGTGTCATTCCTCACTTAAAATCTGAGCATACTGACAATACGAGTCCAAACAAACTATTTATTTTCATGTTATTTGCCAAACCAATAATAGCATCCAATTCCAAGTATATGGAGAAAATTATTAATGAAAGCCAGAGCGGTTTGATCTATCCAAGTGGCAAAAGCCAATCGTTAGCTGAAAAAATACTATATTTATATCAGAAAAAATTAACTGGAGAGCAACTCGGATCGAATGGTTATAAGGCTGTTATGGAAAGATATAATTGGCAATCGGCGGCGATCCGCCTTTGCGATTTATATAAAAGATTTGAGGTGAATAGAGGAGTTCGTCAGTAGGCAAAGATGTGCGGGATTGCTGGTATATACAATATCGATAAGTCTCCGGTTGACAGGGAACTTTTAGTTCAGATGACGAAAATTATCCGCCATCGTGGCCCGGATGATGAAGGATATTTATTAGTCGAAACCGGTTCGGGCCGCGTATCGCATTGTCATGGAGAAGATTCCATAGATTTTGTTAAAACCCGGACAAGTCATGTCCTTAACAGCGAACCGGCCAATCTTGGATTCGGTTTCCGGCGTCTTTCGATTATCGATTTATCGCCCTCAGGTCATCAGCCGATGAGCAGTGCAGATGGTTCTCTGTGGATAGTTTTCAACGGTGAAATTTACAATTACCTGGAACTGCGGCAAGAACTACTGGCGATTGGTTATCAGTTCAAGACCCGATCGGATACTGAAGTGATATTAAACGCCTATACCGAATGGGGCGAAACATGCCTTCAAAAATTTAACGGCATGTGGGCTTTTGCCATCTGGGATAATAATCACCGGCGGCTGTTCTGTGCCCGCGATCGCTTCGGAATTAAACCGTTTGCCTATTATTTTGACGGAAAAAACTTTGTATTCGGATCCGAGATCAAACAAATATTATTAAATCCAATTAACCGTATTTTAAATATGCCCATGATTTACCGCAGTATAAAACTGAACTCATTTTTATGCTACGGCGATGAAACTTATTTTGAAAATATCAAAGTTTTACCACACGGCCATTATATAGTCATAGAAAATGGTGAATTGCGAAGGCGAAAATATTACGACCTCGATCCGACGACCTTTGAAGCGTCAAACCTATCTTATGGTGAAGCCAGGGAAAAATACCTGGGAATTTTTAATGATGCCGTGCGTTTAAGAATGCGGAGTGATGTCGAGGTCGGGAGCGCTTTAAGCGGCGGATTGGATTCGTCGGCAATCGTTTGTGCAGCTGTCAACTACACCGCCCAGAAAATTAAAACTTTTACGGCATTCTATACCGAAGATGAACGCTTTGATGAACGCAAATGGGTTCAGCTCGTTGGGGAACGTACCGGCTGTGAGTTGAATTTCGTTTCTCCCACTCAAGATGACGTCATGGCAGATTTTGAACGGATAACTTTTTTTAACGATTATCCAATAGTCGGCTCCAGTTTTTTTTCACAGCATTATGTTATGCGTTTGGCGCGGCAGACCAATGTTACGGTGTTATTGGACGGCCAGGGAAGCGATGAAATGTTAGGCGGATATAACCATGCATTTTATCGATACTATGCTGATTTGTTGCGTATGAAACGGCTGAAGAAATTTTGTCAAGAATATCCATCATACATTAAATACAATCAAAAGGGTTCGGTTAGTGCCAAGCTGTTCAAAACGTTTCTGGTCTGGTGGTTTAAGGAATCAAAATTATACTATCAAGAAGCTCGGCAAATGTTTCCCAATCCTTTTAAAGATCAATATGATAAGGCTGATCTCTTTCAAAATATTCAGGATTATCCAGTTTCAAGGTTATCAAATTTCCTTTATAATCAAATGATGTCCACCTCGGTACAGACCCTCCTGCACTTTGAAGACCGGAATTCAATGGCTCATTCGATTGAAAGTCGGGTTCCTTTCTTAGATTACCGTTTAGTTGAGCTTGTTTTCAATTTACCTTCCGAATATAAGATTCGCGGTAATTTGGGAAAGCGGATTCACCGAGATGCTTTAGGGAATATTGTCCCGTCGGAAATAATGCAACGAAAAGATAAAATAAATTTTGCGGCTCCCGGTGAAAATTATTGGCTGAGAAGAGAAATGAGAAAGATCGTTGACGGTATTTTTCACTCTGAGAATTTCCTTTCCCGAGGAATATATAATTATAAAACACTTAATCGAATCTATAAAAAATATATGCGGGGTGATAATTATTATGCTAATTTTCTATGGAAAATAATGGCTTTGGAACAGTGGTTTGAAGTATATAAAAAAATACCGGAATATACGGTTACTAAACATATTTCGGGGTAATGGAAAATGATTAGTAGAATCTGGCCGCTTCATCAGGCTTTTATTGAAAAATATGTTCATGGATTGGTTGTGAAAGAAGCTGTTAAATATGCCAGAGGCAATCTTCTGGATATTGGATGTGGCGAGAAACCATTTCTACCCGCACTGGGCAAATATGTTCAAAATTATCTTGGAATAGATGATCTGCACACCCCTCACTTAACTGATCGAATAGACGTTTTTGCCGACGCTGGTCAATTGCCCTTCAGAAAAGACTACTTTGACATAGTTTTATTGACCCAGGTTCTTGAACATATCAAGACGCCTTTGGATGTGATGCAAGAAATCCGGCGAGTGCTCAAATCCGATGGGATTTTATTGATCTCCTGGCCGTTTTTATTCCCCATTCATGAAGAACCGAGAGATTTTTTTCGATATACTGAATATGGCATGCGGGAAATTTGCTATAAAAGTGGTTTTCAAATATTGACAATTAAGGCTCTATCGGGATTTTGGATCACTTACTTTACGTTTTTATCTATTTATCTTTTCAGAAAATCAAAGATAGTTTACGGCATCTTTTTTCCATTTTTAATATTATTCAGATCGTTTTGCATGATATGTGAGAGATTAGATTGGAAATCAAAATCTTCGTGGACATGGAATTACCTTTGTATATTAAGGAAGGATACAATTGAATAATCGAAAAAAAGTCTTAATCATAGGTGGTCTTGGTTTTCTGGGCAAAAATTTGTATTTGAGGTTGAAAAAAAATGGATACGCTGTACATATTCTATCTGATGTATTACCCGATCCGGCGGATTATTTTATATCTCTCGCAGATTCAAACGATATTGTGAGGGGAGATTTTCGCGATACCAATTTGTTGTCTGAATTAATTCCTAGATATTTCTGCATATTATGTTTTGCCGGTCTGTCAGGAGCTAAAAGCAGTTTGGAACGGCCGATAATAGACAGTGAAGTTAATTGTACCACTCACCTGCAATTTCTGGAGATATGTAAAAAGCATAATCCTGATATTAATATAGTGTTTCCTTCAACCAGGTTGGTCTATGGTAAGCCCGGTTATCTTCCCGTGGATGAAAAGCACCCGTTAAATCCGGAATCTTTTTACGCCGTTCATAAAATTACCGCTGAATATTATTACAGAATTTATTACAATATATTCAATATAAAGAGCGTAATCCTGCGTATATCAAATCCTTACGGGCCTTTTCAAAAATTTGGTGAAATTCAGTATGGAATTCTGAACTGGTTTATTTATAAAGCATTGAAAAAAGAGGAAATTCAGCTGTTCGGCCGAGGCGAACAGAAAAGGGATTATTTATTTATCGACGATTTGTCTGCTCTTATTTTAAGGTTTTTGAAAATGCCCGAATTATTCGATGGCAGTATATACAATGTTGGATACGGGAAAGGCATTTCCCTGTACGAAGCCGTAGTAACTCTAAAGAAATATATCCCCGATCTTTTTTATAATACGGTTCCCTGGCCCGATACTGAAAAGAAAATAGAGACCGGCGACTATTATTCGGATCTTGGAGCTATTAAGCAGAAAACAGGCTGGCAACCCCAATTTAGTTTTGATGAGGGTATCCGCAGAACCGTCGAATTTTATCAAAAAACATTACACATCTGATGGAAGAAACTACCCGGAAAACTGAAAATATCGGTCATTATTTATCCATTTACCTGCCGATAACCGAGGTCTGGATTTATAATATGCTGACCAGCCTGCAGAATTATCGACCGCTTGTGTTAACCAGAACAATAATCAACGAAAATATTTTTCTCTTTGAGCGGATTGTCAGCCTGTCGCGTATAAATCGTCTGAGATATTTATGCAATTATGTTACTTTCAAGGCAATAGGTTATTTCCCGTTATTTTACATTAAATGTAAATCGGAAAATGTAAGGTTAATCCACGCCCATTTTGGTTATAATGGCATTAAGATTCTGGGTCTGAAAAAACGTTTAAATGTTCCGATGGTTTGCAGTTTTTACGGTAATGATGTTTATCTGTGGACAGCTCGGGAAAAATATTGCGAGCGTTTGAAACACCTTTTTCAGTCAAGTGAGCAGATGCTTGTCCTGGGACCATATATGAAACAAAGATTGATTGAGCTGGGATGTCCGGAAGAAAAAATAAGGATTCATCACTTAGGAGTTCCGGTTGCCGAAATGGATTATCGGCCTCGTGAGTTAAACAATCAGCCTTTTCGTTTTTTAATTGCCTCTAGTTTTATGGAAAAAAAAGGAATTGAGATAGCTATCAGGGCGCTGGATATTGTCAAAAACCAAGTCGATTTTACAGTTGATATTATTGGAGACGGGCCATTAAAGAAGGATTTGTTAGCATTGACCAATGATCTTAAATTGGAGGAGAAAATCAGATATCATGGTTATCAGAATTACTCCAGTTTCCTTAAGATAGGCATGCATAGCCACGTTTTTTTACAGGCCAGCCGTATTGCTAAAAACGGCGATAAGGAGGGAACCCCGATGTCGTTAGTAGATGCCATGGCAACGGGCCTACCGGTTGTTTCGACCCATCACTCTGATATTCCTGAAATAGTGATTGACGGTGTCACTGGATTTTTAGCTCAGGAAGACGATCCCTTGGATTTTGCGCAGTGTATTTTAAAAATCCTGGATAATGCGGATCGATTTAATGCGATGAGTATAAACTCCCGTAAACATATTCTAGCGAATTTTAATATAAGGGTGCAGACAGAAAGGATCGAAGGATTATATCGGAATATGATCGCTGAATACAATTGACAGTTGATAAAAATGCATGAATGGATGGTATAAATGGCAAATAGATGTAGCCTGTTATTGAGATACCCAAAAGTAAGAAAGTTTCTTATAACGGCCAGACTTTATCTGGTTAATCCTCACCTTTGGTCGCCAGCACTTAAGACGATTATTAGAACGCCAAAAGCACGAAGGTTAGGTATCAAAATAATTAAACCGAGAGATACTTATGTCTATTTAGACGTTTTTGATTCTTCCAGTAATGTGATTGATGTGGGTTGCGGCCAGGAAGCCGAATTGTCAATGTATTTAATCAATAAATACGGATTAAAGTCATATGGGATAGATCCAACCGAAAAGCATCAATATGCATTACAAAAACTCGAAAAATTAAGTAATAACCGATTCCAGCACGTCCACGTGGCCGTCGCTTCCACGGAAGGTAAAATGACGTTTTATGAAACTCTGGATCACGAAAGTGGATCTTTATTCAAAGATCATAAAAATATAATCTCCGATAGAATTCGAACGTATGCCGTCAATGCATTGACGATTCAAGGACTATTAAGGCACCTTAAATTGCCCAAAGCCGATTTGATAAAATTAGACCTGGAGGGAGCAGAGTACGAACTGTTGAGGACGATCAATTACAATGATCTGATGCCTTTCCGGCAAATATATATTGAATTCCATCATCATGCGATTGGACGTTATTCGAAAGAAGATACAATACTATTGGTAAAACAGATCAGAAGGGTTGGTTTTGACGTTTTTAGTCTCGATGATCATAATTATCTTTTTTACAAACTTTAGCGGGAAAGGATCATAATACCAAGTGATGGGGTTATTTAATGAGAATATCTGATGCAAATACATATTACGCCTGAAAGGGACTAATTAGATGCCAGGAATATTAGGATTAATTTCATCGAGCACCGCCGAACCTTTGTTTAATCAAATGATAAAAAGGCTCAACCATCTCGATTATCAAATCGAAAAATTTATTTCTGACGGCATTCATTTGGCAAGGGTTCATTTGGGTTTTGTCAACACCGCTCCTCAACCGATTTTTAGTCAAGATAGGCGTTATGCAATATTGATGATCGGTGAAATTTTCAGCTATAAGGAAATTGAAGCCGACCAGATAAAAAATGATGCTGAGTTAGTCTTAACGGCGTGGTTAGAGTACGGATTTAAATGCTTGGATAAAATGAATGGTCAATATGCTGTTGCCATATATGATTTTATTGAGAAAAAACTGATCCTGATTTCAGATCGGTTTGGAACTCGTCCGGTGTATTATAGGTTTGATGAGGAAAAGTTTCTATTCGCTCCAGAGGTAAAATCGCTTATACTAGGTAACTTTAAAAAGGAAATTGAATACGAGTCGGTGTCCGATTTATTTCACTTCGGCCACATTTTCGGCTATAAAACACTGTTTAAAAACATATACCAGTTACCGGAGGCATCTTATTTAGTATATAGTAAGGGGAAGATTGAAATCCAGCGGTACTGGGATTATCCATATCACGAGGAAGTCTATAGAAGAAGACATTTCAGTCAAAACGAAATCGATATCTATTGCGAAGAAATGAAATCGTATATGCGGACAGCACTAAATAGGCAAGTAAAGAAAAACCGGGGAGGTATTCTCTTGTCACTGAGCGGCGGATTGGATTCCCGCTATGTAGTCGCTTTATCCGATCAGTTAAATTTAAGGCCGTTGGTGGCTTTCACAATGGGAGAGCCGAATTCTGAAGATGTAATATATGCGAAAATGGTTGCACGGGGCTTGAAGATTCAGCATCAGTGCTTCCAAATACGACCCCTTGATATTTGGCAGGATGCTCGTTTTTTTGCACAAGTCGATGACTGTATGTCAATGATTAATGGTCCAATACAAGGCTTTGCCCCCCTGAGATTTTATTCCGGGAATCGGCAAATAACACTCAGTGCGCAAATGTGTGATGCAATTATGGGGAGTACGTTATATCGGAAGCGACTTAAAACGATCACAAAGAAAGCGAAATTCGACGAGGAATCACGTGGTATTGTATTAAATATTTTTGATATCTTTGCAGAAAACCAGATAAAATCTATTTTTACTAAATCAATCTATAATAAGATAAAAGATTTATACTTGTCTGTTCCACTGAAATATATTCAATCCAAGATGCACCCACTCCACACTTATTTTCTGCTTTTAATGAACGAGCACGGTCGTCGGGGCACACTCAGTGGTAATATAATGAATAATCTGTTTCTCGAAACCCGTATGCCCTCTTATGATTATGATTTAATGGATTTAGCATTTCGGTTGCCCATAGAACTGCGCAAGAATCAATTTATTTATCGGAGAGCCTTTTCCCAGACATTTCCGCAATTAGCCAAAATTCCCAGGCAGGGTTATAATCTACCGATAAATGTATCTAATACTCAGTATCAACTCCGGGCTATTGAAAATCGTATTATTGGCAGATTAAAATTCACACCTCTCAATAGTATCATTCAAAAATTTCAAAGATGGAATCGTCCAAATTACATTAACTATAAAAAGTGGTTTTGTCACGACTTAAAAAAGGATATTGAAGATCTAATCTTTGATCCAATCACGGCTTCCCATGCTATGTTTAATATGGTTGCACTCCGCAAATTAGTGGATGAACATTTTTATACGAAGCAAGATAATTCGGGTTTGATCTGGCAGGTAATCAATCTTGAATATTTTCTAAGAGATAATTTCGATTGAAATGTTGCAGAATATCAAAATTGCGGTAAAAAACTCACTTATTTATGGTATAGGTAATTTGGTTGCCAAACTGGTAGGATTTATTTTATTACCCCTCTATACCAGTCGACTGAGCGTTGCTGATTACGGCACCCTAAGTGTCCTTGAGATTTCCTCTCAATTAATAATAAGTGTTTTTGGTTTTTCATTATATCAGGCTTTTGATAGATGGTACTGGGATCCTGAATTAAAAAACAAACAAAAAACCCTGTTCTTTACTGTTTTCATTTCCCTGGTAGTAATCTCCAGTATTATGACTTCTTCACTAATAGTCGGCGCCAACCCCCTGTCGAATCTTTTATTCAAAGATGCCAAGTTTGTGGGACTGATAAAATTGATGGCTTTCGCATCTGCCCTGCAGATTATTACCGTTCTCCCCATGACTCTATTAAAACTACAATCTCGTTCGGTTTTTTATACGGTTGCGACTCTGAGTCAGTTTACTGTAAATCTCGTTGCCACTGTGTACTTCATTACCGTGTTAAATCAAAATGTCGAAGGTATTTACACTGCCCAGATAATTGGTTCAGTCGTGTATTTTATCATCATAACAAAATATATTCTAAAAAATATCAGTATAAAGTATGAATGGAAAGTGCTTAAGGAAATGCTGGTTTACAGCTTTCCGTTGATGTTATCCTCGATTTCGGGTATTATCCTGATGATCGCCGATCGTTTCTGCCTTAATTTTATTACCGGGCTTTCGGAATTGGGAGTTTACTCACTGGGCTATAAAATTGCGAGCAGCATTAGGGTTTTAATTGTAACATCTGTACAATTGGCCATAAATCCAATGATTTATCAGATGATGAGCCGACCTAACAATAAGAGATTTTACTCCAAACTATTGACATATTTCTGTTTTGGAATAACAATCTGTGTTTTGGGAGTATCGATATTTAGCAGGGAAATCGTTCATTTATTGGCACTCAGGAATCCGGATTACTGGGGGGCTTACAAAGTCATCCCAATTCTTTCATTTGCCGTCCTGTTAGGTATGTGTAAGGATACCTCTCTAATTGGCTTAAACCTTTCCAAAAAGACAAAAATAATCGGTTTGGTTACAATAATAATTTCCTCATTAAACATACTACTGAATATAGTTCTTATTTCTCTGCTAAATTCGCTTGGCGCCTCGATAGCGGCGTTATTATCCAATTTATTGTTCTTTATAATCATCTATCAATATGCACAGAAGTATTATTTCATACCGTATGAAATAAAAAAGATCGGGCTTATGATCTGTCTGGCAATATTAATCTATGGAATTTCTTTAGTTGTTTTTCCGGTTCCTGTTCTATTAAAACAAGGAATTAAATTATGTCTGGTCTGCTCATTTCCAATTGCGCTTTTTTATGCAGATTTTTACGAACCAATTGAGATTCAAACCATAAAAGGTGCCTGGCAGAAATGGCGCAATCCATTTAATTGGAAAAGAAATCTTTCAAAAAGTAAATTTGACAACAAATAATGAAAGTTGTGAAATGAGTAAAAAAAATAAAAAATCGACATCTGTAAAAACTGCTCATTTGGAAAATGAAAATTCTGACAACCGGTTATCTTCCATTGATCCCAAATCGGCCATATTGGGAATGTTAATAGTCATTTTCCTGACCCTTATAATTTTCTATAAACCCTATGTGATTGATCGTCTCGAACCCGCCGGGGGTGATAAAATGGCGAGCGTCGCCCAAAGCAAGTATACAAGCGATTACCGGGAAAAAACTGGCGAAATTCCCTTATGGAATCCGGCAATTTTTTGTGGTGTTCCAACCTACTATGCGACCTGGCCTAGTTCAATTAACATTGATTTTTTAATTGGAAAAATAGGGAAAATAATCGATTGGAAACTCAGCTGGTTCATTCTGGCGACAATCGGGATGTATTTAATTTTCAAAATACTGGAATTTCCCTATTATTATGCATTGATCGGAGTGATCGCCTTTCTCTTTTACCCTCATTATCAGGCGCTGATTAACGTCGGGCATTTTGCGAAAGTTCGGGCGGTGTGTGCCATGCCGCTGGTCGTATTTGGTTATTTGAATTTAATCAAAAAACGGAACCTGATCGCTTTTCTGTGGTTTACGATTTTTTTCTCTTTGCAATTGCGCACCCAACATTATCAGATCATTTTCTATACGCTTTTGCTACTTTTGGCGATTGGGATCTGGCAAATTATAGAGTGGATCAAATCCGCCCAACAAATGAATATTGCGAGAACTCTAAGTCAGTTTGTAGTTTCTATAGGACTGGCCGTTCTTATGTCCGCCCAGCCCTTGTTCGTTGCCAATGAATATACGCCTTACTCGACACGGGGAGGCCAAGCGGTCAAGCTACAGGAAGAGTCGGTTGAAAATCAGGTCAAGAGCGGTGGTGTTACGTTTGATTATGCTACTCGCTGGTCACTGCATCCGCAGGAATTAGCTACGCTGGTTGTACCGCGGTTCTTCGGTGGCACTTCGCAGGAACCATATACCGGTAAAGCCTATCCGCAACTGCGCGACAGATTCATACCGGGCTACTGGGGTGATATGCCATTTACGCAATCCTCCGAATACATGGGGATTTTGGTTGTTATTTTAGCCATCCTCGGTTTCTGGTATTTTCGACGGAACGGCTTCATCATCAGTCTTGCAGTGCTGTTGGTTTTCGCTATCCTCTTAGCCTTCGGTCGGCATTTTCCGTTATTGTATAAGACGTTGTTTCTACATCTGCCTTATTTCAGCAAGTTCCGGGTACCTTCGATG
>Ga0172371_10012042_pt1 | contig 11442 bp, 7 predicted proteins | sample Lak12m_FD_114543 | JGI IMG/M metagenome (GOLD analysis project Ga0172371, IMG submission 114543) | Freshwater microbial communities from Kabuno Bay, South-Kivu, Congo - kab_022012_12m | ecosystem: Environmental > Aquatic > Freshwater > Lake | place: Democratic Republic of the Congo: South-Kivu...
CGGGCAGACGCACAAGCTGCCGGAGCCGTTCATGGTGCTGGCCACGCAGAACCCGATCGAGCAGGAGGGGACGTACGCGTTGCCGGAAGCCCAGGTGGACCGGTTCATGTTCAAGCTGCTGATCGAGTATCCGACGCCGGCCGAGGAGCATGAGATCCTGCGGCGGGTGGCGCGCACCAAGCCGGTGACCAGCGTGGACCCGGTGGCGACGCTGGATGACATCCTGACGCTGCGGCAGACGCTGGACGCGGTGCACTTGGACGAGAAGCTGGAGCTGTACATCCTGCGGCTGGTCGCGGCGACGCGGAATCCGGCCGCCTGCGGGCTGGACGACCTGGCCGCTTTCATCCGCTTTGGGGCTTCGCCGCGGGCCAGCATCTACCTGGCCTTGGCGGCGCGGGGCCACGCTTTGATGCGGCGCCGCGACTATGTGGTGCCGGACGACGTCAAGGCCATGCTGCACGACGTGGTGCGGCATCGGATTGCGATCAGTTACCGGGCCGAGGCCGAGGGCTTGGATTCCGACGCACTGTTGGACCGGATTGTCGAACGGGTGCCGGTCAACGAGGTGGGAGCGGTCGATGTCACTGCAGTCGATTGACCAGCGTCTGCGCCAGCTGCAATTGCGGACCCGCTATCCGGTCGAGCACCTGCTGGCCGGCGAGTACCGCAGCGTGTTCAAAGGCCGCGGCTTGGACTTTGACGAGATCTGCCCGTACCATCCGGGGGCGGACGTCCGTGCGATCGACTGGAACGTGACCGCGCGGACGGGCCGGCCGTACATGAAGCGGTATGTCGAGGAGCGGGAACTGGCCGTGTGGCTGGTTGTCGACGCCTCGGCTTCGTGCCGGATCACCGGCCCCGGCCGCACGAAATGGGATGCGATCCACGAGCTGGCTGCGCTCCTGACCCTGTCCGCGATCCGCAACCATGACCGGGTGGGGATGATTGTCTGGTCCGACCAGGTCGAGCAAGTCCTGCCGCCGCGAAAGGGCCGGCAGCATGCGCTGCGGCTGCTGGCCGACTTGTTGGCGATCGAGCCGCGCCGCGTAGGCAGCCATCCGGGGCCGGCGCTGGACGCCTTGCTGCACATGGCTCGGCGGCGCGTGCTGGTCGTACTGTTGTCCGATTTCCTGTTCGACATCGACCGGCGGCGGCTGGGGCCGGTGTCGTTTCGGCATGATCTGGTGGGGATCGCGGTCAATCAGCCCAGCGAGCGGGAGCCTCCGGCGTGCGGCTTGGCCGCCGTCCGCGATGCGGAGACTGGCGAGTCGCTGGTGGTGGACAGCGGCGCCGCGGGGCGGGAAGCGTGCCGGCGCGTCTTCAGCGAGCGGCGGGCCGGGCTGCGCGACGAGTTCGCCGCGGTCGGCGCGGACCTGCTGGAACTGGATACCCACAGCGACTGTGCGGAGGAACTGGCTCGGTTCTTCCGCCACCGCTTGCGGAGGACAGCCGATGAAACGGGCGGATGACCGGCGAGGGCGATCTTCGTGGACGCCCGGGGCGTTCGGCGTTTTTCGCTGCCCCTTGTTTGCTCTGCTGCTGGTCGTGCTGCTGGGCGGGATGTCGGCGGCGGCGGGACAGGATGGGGTGCGGTTGGGCTGCGAGCCGCGCCAGGTCACGACCGTGCCCGGCGAGCCGATCCGAGTCCAGCTGACCGTCCTGACCGACTCCGCCGCGCGGATGCAGATCCACATTCCCGCCGATCCGCTGCTGCACTTGCGGGCGGTTGAGAAACTGCCGGTGCGGCGGACACCGGAGGGCGCGATCGTCCACCAGCGGGTGGTGATCTGGCAGGGACTGGAACCGGGGACGGTCAAGATGAACGGGATCACGGTGGAGGCCGAAGGGCGGCAGTGGCGGTTTCCGGAGGTGACGCTGACCATTGCTCTCGAGGAAGATTAGGAGGAAGATTCGATCGACGCATGACCTGTGCCTATCCTTGGATTCTGCTTTTCCTGCCGGTGGCGTTGGCCGCATTGCGGCGGCGCGCGCACGCGGCGATCCCGGTCTCGGGATTGGCGGTGTGGCGCGAGGTGCGCCCGTCGCCGCGGCTGCGCTGGCTGCGGCGGATGCCAGCCGTGCGTGCGGCGGCCGCAGCCCTGTTGATCGTCGCCTGTGCGGGGCCGCAGGTCGAACGGCAGGTGGGGGAGCAGACGCGGCGGGGGATCGCGATCCAGTTGCTGGTGGATATCTCCAGCAGTATGGAGCAGAGCCTGGCGTCGGGCGAGGATGCGCGGATCTCGCGGCTGGAGAGCGCCAAGCGGGTGCTGGAACAGTTCATCCGGCACCGGCCCGACGATCTGCTCGGCCTGGTCACGTTTGCCCGCTATGCCGACACGCTCAGCCCGCTGACCCACGGCCACGAGGCCTTGATCGAGATTGTCCGCGGGCTGGCGATCCAGGAGTTGGCCAGCGAGGACGGGACGGGCTACGGCGACGCGCTGGCCCTGGCCTGCGCCCGGCTGGACTTGATGGGCCAGTGGCAGCCGGCTCCGGGCAGCGGCGGTGCGGATCCGGGCGCTGCGATTGAGACCAAGGTGGTGGTGCTGTTGACCGACGGCGAGAACAACTGCGGGCTGCATCTGCCGGCGGAAGCGGCCGGACTGGCGAAGAAGTGGGGGATCCGCGTGTATGCCATCAGCATGCAGGACCGCGAGGGCGAGGATACGGGGGCGGACAGCAAGCGGGACGACGAGGGCTTGACCGACGCCGAGCGACTGCTGCGGCGACTGGCCGACCAGACGGGCGGCGCGTACTGGAAGATCGGCAGTGCGACACAGCTGCAGGCGGTCTACGAGCGGATCGACCAGCTGGAACGGAGCGAGATCAAGAGCGCGATCCTGTATCACGCCGAGATCCGCCCGCTGTTCCACTATTTCGCGTTGGCCGCGCTGGCGCTGCTGTTGGCGGAACGGATCCTGACCGCCACCTGGCTGCGGGTCGCCGAGGAGGTTGCGGCATGAGCCTGGGCGCGCCGTGGATGTTGCTGCTGTTGCCGCTGGTGGCCTTGGTAGGCTGGCTGCTGGCCCGCGCTCGCCGGCTGCAGCGGTCCGCAGCGGCTCGGCTGCAAGGCGTGGACGCCGGCGCGGCGGGGCCGGGGCGACTGGGCCGCCGCGACTGGCTGGCGTTGGCGGCGTTGGCGTGCACGATTCTGGCCCTGGCTCGGCCCCAGTGGAATCCGCGGCCATACGAGATCGAACGCCGGGGGCGGGACCTGGTGATCCTGTTGGACGTCTCGCGGAGCATGTTGGCGGCGGACGTGTTTCCCAGTCGGCTCGAGTCGGCCCGCATTGCGATCCACGACGCGCTGCCGGCTTGGGAGGGCCAGCGGATTGCGCTGCTCACCTTTGCCGGTTCGGCGTCCGTACGGGTGCCGCTGACATTCGACCACGGTTTCGTGCGGTACATGCTGGAGCGCGCCGACCCGGCAGACATGGTTGTGGGCAGCACCTCGCTGCACGCCGCGTTCGAAAAAGCGTTGAACGCCGTGCTGGCGGACGCCAAGGCGGGGGCGCGGGACCTGGTCGTGCTGACCGACGGCGAGGATCACTTGAGCGACCTGGACCAGACGGCCGCGCTGGTGGCGAAAGCCGGAGTGCGGGTGCTGATTGTCGGCGTGGGCGATCCCGTCCAGGGCGCTCGCGTGCCGGATCCGCCGGGCGGGGATCGCTGGCTGCAGTATCAGGGCAGTGACGTGGTCTCGCGGCTGGAGGAAGGCAAGTTGGCCAAGCTGGCCGAGGCCAGCCGGCTGGTGACCTATTATCCGGCCCGGACCCGTCCGTTCGACTTGGTGCTGCTGTACCGTGAGATGGTCTCCCGGGCGGCGGGCGACGTCGTGGTGGGCAAGCTGCGGCAGGTCCGCTACAGCGAAGGCTATCCGTACCTGCTGGGCCTGGCCGTCGTGTTATGGCTGGGCTCGACGGCAGGTGGCCGGCCGGCGGTGCGCCGCCTGGCGGTGCTGACCCTGCTGCTGGCGCCGGGCTGTGCCCGGGAGGTGGCGGACGAGGGGCAGGCGGTCTATCGGGCTCGGCTCCAGCGGGGTGGCGAACTGGTGCGGTACGCCCAGGAGCAAGCGGCCGCGGACGCATCGGCCCAGCGGTCGCTGTTGCGGGAGGCTCGGGAGCAGTTCCTGCGTGCCGCGCTGCTCAAGCCCGGCGACTTGGCGACCGCCCGGCTGATCACCGACGTGACGCGCCGGCTGCACGAGGTCGACGCGGTGCTCGAACAGGAACGCGAGCAGGAGGCCAAGCGGAATGAGAAGCTGGGCCAGACCATCGATCGACTCGAGCAACTGGTCGCCCGCCAGGCCGCGCTGGCTCAGCAGAGTTCGCAGCTGTTGCGGCGTCGGCTGGTCCCACGCACCGCGGACTTGAGCGACAGCGGTGAGAGCGACAACGTGCAGGACGATTCCGCTGCCGGCCAAGGTAATGCCAAGCTCGCCAACGCCAAGCTCGATAACCGGCTGGCTCGGCCCGTGGCCAGCGAGCAGCAGGCGGTGCGGGAGGGAACGAGCAGCGTGCGGCAGAGCCTGGAGGCTCAGCAAGCCACGCTCCGTCAGATGCTGGCTCAGGCGTACGGCGGAACGGCCCGAACGCCGCCGACGGAGCTGGACCCGGCCGCCAAGCTGCTGGACGAAGCGTTGGCGGCTCAGCAGCAGGGACTAGCCCACGTGGCGCCCGGCGCCGTCCGCTGGCCGCAGGCCAACACCGCGTTTCACACCGCGGCCGGGCGGATGCAACAGGCGATCGAGTCGCTGCGCAGCTTGCTGCCGCCGGTCCCTGACCAGAAAGACAACGCCGTGCCGCCGATGAGCGACAGCGAGTACGCCGAGGACTTGGACGAGGCCGGCGGCGAGGGGCAGGGCAACAAGTCGCGGCCGGTTCCGGCCGGCGAGTTTCAGGCGGCCCTGCTGCAGGAGGCGTTGCCGGTTCCGAATTACACGTCGCAGGAGATCCTGGACGAGGAGGCGGCCAACCAGCAAAAGCGGGCTCGGCAGCGAGCGGGCCGCGCGGGCGCTCGAGTGGAGAAGAACTGGTGAGCAGCCGAAGCGGGTGTAGTTTGAAGCGGGAACCTCCACGGGGCAAGCCCGTGGCATCCTGGCCCTTGTGGGGCGTTTTCTTGACGCTGCTGCTGGTTTTGCCGACGGGGGTGCGGGCTGAGGTCGCCGTGCGACTGGCTCCGGAGACGGCCAGTCTGTTCATTTACGAGCCGTTCACGCTACGGCTGGAGGTGGACTGCCAATCGCCGCCGCAGACGCCGGAATTGCCGCCGATTCCGAACTTGGCGGTGACCACCGTCCGCCGTTTGCCCGCCGATCCGGCGCGGGGGATGCATGCGTTTCAGATCGAACTGATCGCCGAACGGGAGGGCGTGGTGACGCTGCCGCCGTTTGCCGTCCACGCAGACGACGAGTCCGTGCTGACGCCCGCGCTGCGGCTGCGGATCAGCGTCCCGCGCCGAGCTGCGGAAATGGAACTTCGCGTTACCGTCGAGCCGGTCGAGTTGCGAGTGGGGCAGCCGGCCCTGGTGACGGTGGCTTGGACAAGCGGCGTCTCGTTTGCCCGCTGCAAGCAGCTGGTTTTCGAGTTTCCGCTGTTGGCGGACTCGCGCTGCCGGCTGTTTCCGCTGGAGCCGGACGTGCGGGACGAGCAGCGGATCGGGTTGCCGGTGAACAACCTGCGGGTGATCGCTCGGAGCGTGCGATTGCCGGACGAGCGGACGCAGCTGTCGTTCCGCTGGATGCTGGTTCCGCTGGAGCCGTGCGTCTTGCGGACGCCGTCGGCTCGGCTCGTTTGCGCGGTGTTGGATGGCGAGCGGGCAGCGAGCCAATCGCCGAGCTATTTCTACAATCACTTCTTCGAGGCTCCAGCGGACGACGAGGCTTACCAGCGGGTCTACTTGGATGCCGCCGTTCCCGAGCTGACCGTTCGGGCGTTGCCGGAAGCGGGCCGTACGGCCTGTTATGCGGACGTGGTCGGGCCGTGCGAGCTGCGCGTGTCGCTGGCGCCAACTCGATTGCTGGTCGGGCAGCCCGCGCTGCTGACGGTGCAGTTGGAGAACTTGGCATTTGGCCGCCAGTTGACCGGGCTGCCGTCAACGGCGCTGGGCGGACTGCACCCCGAGTTTCAGTTGTCGGCGGAACCGATCCGCGAGGCGGCGGCGGACCGAGCCCGCTCGTGGACTTACATCCTTCGCCCGCTGCGGCCCGGGATCACTCGGGTTCCGGCCGTGGTGATTCAGGTCTTCGATCCCCAGTCGGGCGCGTACCGGACGCTGCGCAGCGCGCCCATCCCGATCGCTGTAGAAGCGAACCCCGACCGGTCCGCTGGGGCCGTCGGTCCCCGGCTGGACGGCAAGCCGCCGATCCCGTTGAATGGAATCCGTCACAACCGTGAGCACGAGCAGATCATGACAGCCGTCCGCGACATCTTGGAGTTCTTGGGCCGGTTCTGGTGGGCCTGGCTGCCGCTGCCGCCGCTGGTATGGCTGGCGCTGCGTCCGCTGGCTCGCCGCTGGGAGCGCTGCCGGCGGGAGCCCGAGTACGCGCGGGCCGTGGCGGCCTGGCGGCGGTTCCGCCGGGCGGCGCGGCGGGACGAGGAGTCGGCTTGGCGGCAGTACCTGGCCGATCGCCTGGACCTGTGCGCCCAGGCCTTGACGGCCGACACCGTCAGCCAAGCGTTGCGGGTTCGGCGCGTGGACGAACGCCTGATCGCCGAGACACGTTGCCGCATGGACGAGCAGGATGCGACCGAGTACGGCCAGCGTCCGGCGCCGCCGCAGCGTGGTACGGCGGATTTGGTGCGGCGGTTACAGCGGGCGACGGTGCCGCTGGCGGTGCTGCTGGGGTTGGCGCTGGGGCTGCTGGTTCCGCTGGACGCCTGGGGGGCGGACAGTCCCGACGCGTTATTTGCCCGGGGCTTGCAGATGCGCGGCGACAAGCCGGACGAAGCGCGGCCGCTGTTTGCGGAGGCGGCGTTGGGTTACGAGTCGGCGGAGCGGTACCTGAACGCTGGCAACAGCTGGTTCTTTGCGGGCGAGACCGGGCGGGCGTTGGCCAATTACCGGGCTGCCCAGCGGCGTTCGCCGTTCGACCGGCAGCTGCAGGAGAGCATCGACTTCTTGCGTGCCAATCGCGTGGATGCTCTTCCGGGGCCGGCGGGGCCCACGGGCCGGGGGGCGGCGGCGTGGAGCCGGTTCTGCACTTGGGCGGCCGAGTTGCGGGTGGGCGTGTTTGTCCTGGCGTATCTGACGGCCTGGGGGGTCTTCCTGGCGGCCCGGCTGACGGGGTGGCGAGTGCGGCGCCCGGTTTGGGCCGTGTTGGTCACGCTGGTCGCCCTGCCCTTGGCATCGCTGGTCCAATCCAGTTTCCGGCCGGCCGAGGCGGTCGTCATCGAGGACACGATCGCGCGGCTGGGGCCCGGATACGCCTACGATCCGGCGTTCAAGCAACCGCTACACAAGGCGGCCGAGTTTGCCTGGCTGGAGTGCCGGCACGGCTGGGTGCGGGCGCGGCTGGCCGATGGGGCCGAGGGCTGGCTGCGGGAGTCGGATTGTCTGCGCGTCGAGTGAAACGGCTGCGGGCTGGCTGAGCGGACTTGTCTCCAGTCTCCAGAGGCAGGCCGCAGTCAGGCGTCAACGGACCGTAAGCCGAAGGCCCTTACCACCTGGGGCTTTAGCGGACCAGCATGGCGGGCGGGGGAGTCTTGCCGGCGATGGTTTCCAGCGCGGCGCGGAAGGCTTGCAGCATGTCCGAATAACTGACGGAGGCGGATACGTCCGGGGTGGGGATCACGTAGTTGCGGCCGTCGCCGACGACCAGTTGACGCATCAAGGTGCTGGGGGCGCCGACCGTGATCGTGTGCAGGTGGAAGCTGTTGGCCGCCAGTTGTGCGGCTACCGGCAGCGGATCCGAACTGCTGGCTGTGGTGCCGTCGCTGATCAGCACCAGGATCTTCTTGGCGTGCGCTCGCGAGTTGACTCCGGTGGCGATTTGCAGGCCGCCGATTTGGCCAGCTGACGAGCCGTCCAGGGCCAAACCGAGCCGTGGCGGAGTGCCCGGGTAGCGGCCGCCCGCGGTGTCCAGGTAATCCTGATAGGCGAACAGCATGGCGTTGGGCCGGCTGATATCGAAGACCGTCTGCAGCGTCGTGGTGTCGTTGGTCAGCCCCGTCTCCACCTGGGTGTTGTCGGCAAAGCCGGAGATGCCAATCCGATCATCGGGATAGTTGGTCCGCAGAAACGGAATCAGCAACTCAATCGCCTCCTTCAGAGCCCGCTTGGCGTTCAACGGATAGTCGTCGGGGGCGTTCTCGCCCGGAGCGTACGGATCCGACTGGGGCGACAGGAGGGCGGGCGTCTGGTCGATCATCAGCACGATATCCCGCGGGCCGGCGACGTCTCGTCCGCCGATGGCCACGGCTTCTGCCCGGCTTCGATAGCTCGAGTGCCCCAGGACTCGGCCGAACAGCGACGGATACTGCCAGTTTGCCGAGACTTGCACGGCGTTCACATCCAACGAGGAGCCGATCCCCGGAGAGAAGGTCCTGGTGATCGGGTTCCAGCGTCCCAACTGGATATTGGGGGTGACGGTGGGGATGTTCAGCTGGAAATACTGGCGGGTCGTGGCCCGGACCGCTTGGTTATTGACGTTCACTCGGCCACGTTCCAAGGCGTCGGCGCCAGCCAGCGCGGCGGCATCAACCGCGTTCTGCAGCGTCCCGCGGTGATGGATGTTGACGCCGATGTCGATCGCGAACGCGAGAATGGCCAGCAGGGCGGCCAGCAGGACTGCGAACAGGATGAGCACGGCGCCCGTTCGGCGTCCGCGGGCGGAACGATCGAACGCAAACCGGCGGCCAGCGGTGCGGGATCGGGTTGGAACCAGGATCGAAGGCATGGCGGCTGAAACTCCTGACCGGAAAACCGAATGTCTCACCTGAAACATAGGTCACGGATCGGCCGTCGCGGAGAATCTTGGCATGCCGATTGCTTCGGCATGGTTCCGGGGAGTCCGGCTGGAAAAGGGGCCTGATTTCTGCGAGGGCCGACGGCGGCGAGACCAGATTGCTGGCAGGGGTGCCTGGAATTTGGGCGAGCCGGCTTGGCTGATGGGGGCTGAGAACAAGTCTCGGAGGCTCTGCCTGGGAGGGTGTTTCAAGTGGCTACGGCAACGACAGCAATGCATGTCGCCAAGAGTACGTCCTGGACCGCGTACCAGACGGACGGCTTTTATGACGAGATGTTCGACGAGCAGGGGCAGGCGCGGCCGCGGGCGGAGCCGTTGTTGGGCCGCTTGCAGGCTTTGGGGGACGGCGAGTTGGTGACTCGGCAGCGGGCCGCCGACTTGGCGCTGCTGAACATGGGCATCACGTTCAATGTGTACGGGCACGAAGCCGGGACGGAGAAGATCTGGCCGTTCGACATCATCCCACGGATTATCGATGCGCGAGAGTGGCGGGTGATCGAGGCGGGCTTGAAGCAGCGGATCACGGCCTTGAACCTGTTCATCGACGACTTGTACCACGACCAGAAGATTGTCCGGGACGGCGTGTTTCCGGAGTACATGGTGCAGTCCAGCAAGTGCTATCTGAAACGCTGTGTGGGTCTGAACCCGCCGCGCGGCATCTGGTGTCACATCACGGGCACGGACCTGGTGCGGGACAGTGACGGGACGGTGTACGTCTTGGAGGACAATCTGCGCTGTCCGTCGGGCGTCTCGTACGTGCTCGAGAACCGCGAGGTCATGAAGCGGACGTTCCCACAGGTCTTTGACGGCCTGTCGGTGCTGCCCGTCGAGGACTATCCGGAGCACTTGCGGAAGATGCTGGAGTACATCGCGCCGCCCGCGGCACGCGAGCCGACGGTCGTGGTGTTGACGCCGGGCATCTACAACTCGGCGTACTTTGAGCACTGTTTCCTGGCCCAGCAGATGGGCGTCGAGGTCGTGCAGGGCTCGGACCTCGTCGTCAGCGACGGCTATGTTCACGCGCGGACGACGCGGGGCTTGAAACGCGTGGATGTGATCTATCGGCGGATCGATGATGATTTCCTCGACCCGCTGACCTTCCGGCCGGATTCCATGCTGGGCGTGCCGGGCTTGATGGACGTGTATCGGGCGGGCCGGGTCGCGCTGGCCAATGCGCCGGGCACCGGCGTGGCGGACGACAAGGCCGTGTACGCCTACGTCCCGCAGATCATCCGCTACTATTTGGGCGAAGACATCAAGCTGCCCAACGTCCCGACGTTCATCTGTGCGGACGACAAGCAGCGGCAGCACGTGCTGGCGAACTTGGACCAGCTGGTGATCAAGCCGACGAACGAATCGGGCGGGTACGGGATCCTGTTAGGCCCGCGGGCGACGGCCGAGCAACTGGACGAGTACCGGCGGCGGATTGCGCAGAACCCGCGGAATTACGTCGCCCAGCCGATGATCGCGTTGTCGCGGGTGCCGACGGTGGTGGACCGTCATCTGGAAGGCCGGCACGTCGATCTGAGGCCCTACATCCTGTATGGCGAGGACATCTACATTGTGCCCGGCGGGCTGACACGCGTGGCGCTGGTCAAAGGCTCGCTGGTCGTCAATTCGTCGCAGGGCGGCGGCAGCAAGGACACCTGGGTCTTGAAAAACGGTGCCGGCCGGACGCCGTCGGCGGCGACGAACGTTGATCCCCGCGTGAATTGAAGAACCACAACCATGCTCAGCCGCGTTGCCGATTCGATCTACTGGATGGCCCGCTACATCGAGCGGGCCGAGAACGTCGCCCGGTTCATCCACGTGAACTTGAACCTGGCGCTCGAGCTGGGTCCGGAACTGGAGCAGTGGGCTCCGCTGATCTACACGACCGGCGATGAACAGTCGTTTTACGAGCGGTATCCGGCGGCGACTCGCGAAGCGGTGGTGCGGTTCCTCACCTCGGACGATCAAAACCCGAACTCGATCCTCTCCTGTCTGCGGGCGGCTCGGGAGAATGCCCGCACGATCCGGGATATCATCAGTTCGGAGATGTGGGAGGAGTTGAACAAGTTCTACCTGATGGTCCGCGAGGCGGCCCAAGACGGCAGCGCGGTCGACTCGCCGTTCGAGTTCTATGGCCGGGTGAAGAGCCACGGGGCGATGCTGGAGGGCTTGGCCGAAGCCACGATGTCGCGAGGCGAGGCTTGGCATTTCCGCCGCTTAGGACGCCTGATCGAACGGGCGGAAAAGACCTCCCGGATCCTGGATGTGAAGTATTATTTGCTGTTGCCGACCCTGGGCGACGTCGGGACGCCCCTGGATCTGACTCAGTGGACGGCCTTGTTGAAAAGTGCCAGCGCCTTGGAGATGTACCGCAAGCGGCATGGCCGAATCACCCCGGAGGAAGTCGCCGAATTCCTGATCCTGGACCGCGACTTTCCCCGCTCGATGCACTTCTGCCTGATCCGAGCCGAGCAGTCCTTGGC
>Ga0172371_10012043_pt1 | contig 11440 bp, 10 predicted proteins | sample Lak12m_FD_114543 | JGI IMG/M metagenome (GOLD analysis project Ga0172371, IMG submission 114543) | Freshwater microbial communities from Kabuno Bay, South-Kivu, Congo - kab_022012_12m | ecosystem: Environmental > Aquatic > Freshwater > Lake | place: Democratic Republic of the Congo: South-Kivu...
AGGGAATGGTTTAAAACCATTCCCTACGCATCGCATATATCAGGATGCCCTATCCTCTATTTATCCGCCGTGGAGGACGGGGATTCCTGCCCCCGCGCAAAGATGCTCGTGCAGCAGCCTGTATTCAACCGGCTTATGCAACCTTACCCAGATAAGACCGTAGGCGTTAATCCACTCTCTCGCCGCCTTTTCCTTGCCGATATCTTTACCGACCCGCTCGCTTTCAATCCATTTATAGCGCTCTATTTCAGTTACCACCCGCGGGTCGTCCAATAATCTTAAAAGTAAAAGTACGCGCATATATATACCTCCAGCCGAAGGCAATAGCCGCCTTTGGGCTTAAAATTTTCTTGTTTTTACATTCGGGGTTATTCTTTAGTGCAAGCTAAGGAAGGAAACTTTTTTGCAGGAACCTCTTTGTCCCCGTTCAAGATATGAAGACGTTTTAATGCCTTTACAAAATCCTTCCATGGCCATATAAAAATTCCTGCACAATATATCATCGGAAAAGTTTTTGTCAAGAAAAATTTATTTTCAATAAATATGTAGGGACAGCACACTGTGCTGTCCCTACGCGAAGAGAAAATTATCACCCTTTCAGCCAAGTTCTATTTTGATAAAGTTTAATTTATTCCGGGGAAGGCGAAGAATGGTGCTGCGGCGAAGGACCAGTGAAGCCGAGCCGGCGGTCTCCAGCTTAAACCCGTTTAACCAAGCGCCGGTTATCCTGTAACGGCCGTAGGATAGTTTTCCGGGATTGGAAAAAACTACACGCAGCAGCCTGCCGGTAAAGGGCCTTTCTACGCTTAATGACGCAGAGTATTTAAACTGTTCGGCGGAGAGCTTCGGCTCGATAACCAGATCTCCTGCCCTCCCCTTTATCCCGAAAACCTCGGTTAAAAGGGTAAGCATAAACCAGCTGGCAGAGCCGGTAAGGTATGAATACATCCCGCGGCCTTGGGAGTTAAAATACTCCGGCAGGCAGGGATAAATTTTGGCTTGGGGCGCGCAGGCCATGCGGTAAATAGAGCTTAATACCTGCCAGCCCTCCTCGGCAAAACCGCGTTTATACAAGGCATAGGCAAGCATTACGCTCATATGGTTAAAGAAGGCCCCGTTTTCCTTGTCCCCGTAAATAAACGAAAAAGCCCGGCCCATGGTATACTGCTCCTCTTTGTAATCGGTGTTCAGATGCAGCCCTTTGAGCTTCTTATCCAAGAGATATTTTTTTGCGCTTTTTAAAATTGCCTCAATCTGCCTGTCCGCAGCAACCCCGCTCATTATCGGGAAAACCTGCGAGGCCAAAGCCATTTTCATAATATTTCCGTTTAAGCCCTCAACGCGTTTCTTATTATTATCGTAATAACCGTTAAAGAAACCTTCTTTTAACCATTCTTTTCCGCGGATGTGCCGCATCATCCATACGGACTTACCCTTTAAATCTTCGGCCAGCGCACTGCTGCCTATCTGCGCCTGCCTTCCCGAAAGGCGCTTTGCTGTCTTTTTGAGATATTCACGCAGGAGTTTCTGCTTCGCAGCGATACTGCCGTAATTGACTTTGCGCAGTAAAATTTTTAGTTCTTCGGCAACTTCGATCTTTTGTTTTGCCGCTTTTGATAATAAACCGGCTAATAATTCAAGATTATGCGCGTACATCGCGCTAAAGGCAACGCTTTCGCCGTATTCTTTTGCCATATCCAGCCCGTCGTTCCAATCCGCCCCTTCCAGCCGGATATGGTTATGCGGCCCGACGTTAAAAAATTGGACTAAGCTCTGCACCAGCAGATGCTCAAAAATAGTGCCTTGATAGATTTTTCCGGATTTAGTTTTGAGTTGGCTGCCTTGTAAAGGATTCCAGCCCGCATCGCGTCCCTGCGCGCGGCATAATTGATGGTCACGAAAATACTCCGCCTCTTCAAATAAAATACCGTAGTCGCCGGTTTCATTGAGGTATAAATCTAATGTCAACAGCGGCCAGATACCGTGGTCCATCCAGACACGGCTGATATTATTGCGGTCAGAAATGAACTCTCCCGGATTTTTGCCGATGAGCGTGGCATTAGAGCCGTCAATGCGCACCCCGGAAAAATTATTGATAAGCATCTTACGCACCTGCGCCGGCTCATTCAATATCAAGCCCAAACAGTCCTGCCATAAATCCCTCCAGCCCCTGCCTCCTTTTCCGTAATCAAAATCCGGCAAAAATGAACAGCCGAAAATCTTACGCAGGGCCGGCTGGATGCTCACCCAGCGCAGCCAGTTATCGAAGTCGCTATCGCCGGATTGAACAGGACAGCTTATCCGCTGCCAGTATTTTTTGTTTTTTTCAAGAGACACCCGGACTTTGGCGGGGGTGTTGAATTTATGGATTATATTTTTAATCTCTTGCGGATTTCCGCTGATACCCAACACTATTATATAGGTATGGGTTTTGGCGGGAGATAAAGTTATTTTCTTGAAACGCAAGCCCCCGAATGGCTCTTTACCTTGTATATTGCCGGTTTTTGGCAAGGTATTATTTAAAACGCTTTCCGGCGCCTCTAAATCCCCTGCCTCGCCGCAGAACATCTCCTGCGTGGAATAAATGTATTGCGGGGCAGAGAATTTTTCATCGCAGCCCAAGACAAAATAAAATTTCTTGTTCGGCTTGTGGCCGGCTTCGTCAAAACTCAACGTGGGTTTTACCACCGTGCCGAATTTATGGGGGACGATGCGCTGCAATAATGATGTAACGTGACGGTGGTCGCGCAGATTGCCTGCCCCGCGGGCATATATAGGTATGGCGGCGGCGGGGATAAAGGTTATTTTTCGCGGGGAGATATTGGCGATCGTTACCTGCATAATCTCAACCGGCTCGCCTGTCGCGGGAACAAAAGAAAGCACCTCTGCTCTTAAGCCGATTGATTGATTTTGGCGGGTTATCCTCTGCCAAAGCAAGCCCGCCTCCAATTTGAATTTATCGCTTTTAATCTGTTTTAAATTTTTCGATACTCCGGTTGCCGACCAGGCTTTATTCTTATCGATATAAATCCAGAAATTTCTTGAGGAGCGGGAATCAATCAGGTCCTGTCGGGAGACCGGGGTCAGCAGGAAGGAATCTTGGCCGCTTTTTATATCGCCGTGCAGGTCAGGGGTGATTGAAGACATCAAGTGTTCGTTGCAAAGGGGAAGATAAAGGGCTTTGATTTTGTCCGCGCCGGGCGCCTCAAAAGCGCCTGGCTCGCCTGTGAATTTATATAAATCAATATTCATGCCAAAAATTTGGGACGGCCTATTTTTTTAAAAAAATAGAACCGTCCCCTTATCGCTTACTCGATCTCAACGGGAATCGGCTCTGCCTCTGCTAATTCCAGTTTGGAAAATGTCCCGCTTGCGCTGGCGTATCTATAGATGGTGCCGTCCGGGCTGACGTATGCACCGCTCCTCTTGGACCAGCGGGAAGTCACTCCCCCTTGCGCCAAGACTGTATCAAAACAAGGATTGCTGCTTGAGCAGGTTCCGCTCACCGCGCTGTCAAGAGTAGACGGATATGCGCAGCTGCCTGACACGCATTGATTCACATAATAGTTCGAGATGCCTGCGCGCACGCCGCCGACGATACCCTCCTCTGCGGCGGTCTCGGCGCTGCTGCGAATATCAATGTATTTCGGGATGGCCACCGCCGCCAAGATGCCCAAAATAACGATAATCATCACCAGTTCGATCAACGTGAAGGCCTTTTTATCCATCGTATGTCAAATGTTGTCCGCGAAATTAAATTTATTGCGGGGGGCAGATTTGAACTGCCGGCCTTGAGGTTATGAGCCTCACGAGCTACCAGGCTGCTCCACCCCGCGAAAGTCGTTCGCTAATACTTTATTCGCTTACTTTAAATTAGAAAGAGCTCGTATTATTTTATCTGTCTTCTCTGCCGGTGATAATCTTTATCGGAATCTCGCCCTTGCGTACTACGCCGAGTTTTTTCCGGGCGATTTTCTCCTGATAAAAGGGATCGTTCTTTATCAGGCTCAATTCTTCCACGAGAAGAGAATTATCCACCTTGTACTTCTTGATTTTTTCTTCCAAATCCCGGTTTTTGTCCTTCAACTCTTGCAGCTTCGTATAGCCGGGCAAGAATACAATCAGCAGAAAAACACCGACCCCTAATATCCACAAGGCCCTTCTTAGTATCGGAAACATTCCTTACTTCCAGAGCTTGCCGAAATAAACGGCCTTTTCCCCTAACTCTTCCTCGATGCGCAAGAGTTCGTTATATTTGCAAATCCTGTCGGTGCGGGATAACGAACCGGTCTTGAGCTGGCCGGTGCCGCTGGCTACCGCTAAATGGGCGATGGTGGTATCTTCCGTCTCACCTGAACGGTGAGAGATGACCGCCCGGTAATTATTCTTCTTGGCGATACTGATGGCCTCCAGCGTCTCTGAAAGCGAACCAATTTGGTTTACCTTTATTAGTATAGCATTGCCGATTTTTTCTGCAATGCCTTTTTTAAAAATCTTTGGGTTAGTTACAAAGATGTCATCTCCTACTAACTGCAACTTTGCCCCCAACTCTTTAGTCAGCTCCTTCCACCCCTCCCAGTCATGCTCGGAAAGCCCGTCCTCTATTGAGAGTATGGGATACTTTGCCACCCACTCACGGTATTTCTTAATCAAGTCCTGCGACTTTCTAGCCTTGGCGTTGTCAAAATCATAAAGCCCGTCCTTGCAGAATGAGCTTGCCGCGCAGTCTAACGCCAGGTAAACCTCCTTGCCCGGCTTGTATCCGGCCTTCTCGATTGCCTGTAAGATGAGCTCCAGTGCCTCTTCATCCGACTGCAGGTTCGGCGCAAAACCTCCCTCATCTCCGACGGAAGTGGACAGCCCCTTGGATTTCAAAATTGACTTTAAGTTATGGAATACCTCTGCGGCATACCTTAAGGCCTCCCTAAAAGTAGGCGCGCCCTTAGGCATAATCATAAACTCCTGAATATCAAGATTATTATCCGCGTGCAGGCCGCCGTTTAAGATATTCATCTGCGGCACCGGCAGGATTTTCGCGTCCGCCCCGCCTAAGAATTTATATAACGGCTCTTTTTTATCAAGTGCGGCCGCCTTGGCCACTGCCATAGATACTCCGAGGATGGCGTTAGCGCCGAGCTTCGACTTATTTTCCGTACCGTCCAGCTCGATGAGCAGTTTATCAATCTCCCTGAATTCAGGCGCCAAACCCTTTATTTTTGAAGCAATTACGGTATTTACGTTATTGACTGCCTTTAATACGCCTTTGCCTAAATAACGTTTTTTATCGCCATCGCGCAGCTCCAGCGCCTCTTTCTCTCCGGTAGAGGCCCCTGACGGCACCGCCGCCCTGCCCAAAATTGCGTTGTCCAGAATAATATCGACTTCAACCGTCGGGTTGCCGCGCGAATCAAGAATCTCGCGCGCCTTGACCTGCTTAATCTTGCTCATCGCTGCCTCCTGTTTTGCTGTGGGGGTATATTATACAGATAAATACCAATAAGTCAATCCTTCGTTTATTCCAGTTGCGTTATACGCCTTCTTTAATCATCTCTTTAAGAATGCCACTAATGTTTGTATGATCTTTAACGGTTCAGGCGGGCAGCCGGCGATATGTAAAGCCACCGGCAGGATATCTTTAACCGCGCCTTCAGTATAATAAGAACCCCTGAATATCCCTCCGTCTAAAGCGCAGTCTCCGCAGGTAATAACAAACTTCGGCTCAGGCATAGCCTCATAGGTCTTATTAAGCGCGATAAGCATATTCTTTGATACCGGGCCGGTAACCAAAAGGGCGTCGGCATGCCGGGGGGAAGCGGTAAAATTTACTCCGAAGCGCTGCAGGTCATAAAGCGGATTATTCGCCGCGATAATCTCTGATTCGCAGGCGCCGCAGGAGGCGGTATCTACTTCGCGGATATACAGCGACCGCCCAAATTTCTTGCGAATCAGGGACTTTAATTCCGCGCCGCAGGCCTCTATTTCCTTAACGGCAGAAATATCGATATTGCGCGTTACCACTCCCTTCAATATCCTGGCCCTTAGTATATGCATCATATTTTACAGGTCGTTTCCCGAATAGGATAAATCAAAACTTTTATTGCAGAGCGGAAAATCCGGAATAATATTCCCCAATACGGCGTAGCAAAGCCCCGGCCAATTGTGAAAAGAAGGGTCTGTTATGCTGCATCTTTGAACCAGCCCGTCCGCAGAGATTTTAAGCCAATACAGGATAGGGCCGCGCCATCCCTCCGCGTAACCCAAGCCGCTCCCCTGTTTTAACTGCGAAACAGCTGTTGTTTTTTCATACCTGCCCATCCTGCGCGTAAACGCTTCAATAAGGCGGCAGGATTCTTCAAATTCAAGCATCCTGATCTTTAGCCGGGCCAGGACATCCCCGGCCTGCTGCGTAATCATTTTAAATTTTGCCTCCCGGTATGCTCCGGGGAAATGTTTCCTTAAGTCCATCGGAATCCCTGAAGCGCGCGCCGCCAGCCCCACTATGCCCAAATCTTCGGCGGTCTTTCTTTTTAAAACGCCGGTATCATCCACTCTGTCCATAAATGAAACACTGGAAACCAATATCCCGGCCAGCACGGAAAAATCCTTTTTTATTCCGGCGATGGAATCAAGGATGAGTTTCTTTTTATCCTCGCTCAGGCAGGCCGAAACCCCGCCTAATATATTTACCCCCTTAAGATACCTGTCGCCGCAGAGGCGCTGGTTTAGCTGCAATATCGCCTCTTTGATCAACGAAGCGTAAGCGGCAGGAAAACTAAAACCCACATCTACGGCGATCCCGCCGATGTCGTTTACGTGATTATACATCCGCTCCAGTTCCAGAAATATCGCCCGGGCATAAAGCTCCTGCGCGGGGACGGTTATGCCGGATATTTTTTCCGCCGCCTGAGTAAACGCCAAACTGTGCGCGAAAACGGAGTCGCCGCTGACGCGTTCTGAAATCCGCGCCGCGCGCTCATAAGCGCTGCCTTCAAACAGCTTCTCTACTCCGCGGTGGGTAAACCCGAGCCGGGTTTCCAAGCTTATGACCGGCTCTCCGGCGCAGCTGAAACGAAAATGCCCCGGTCCGATGACCCCGGCATGCACCGGGCCCACCGGGATTTCAAATATCCCCTCCCCCTCCACCCTGCTGAATTTATACCCGCCCAAATCACCGCCCTGCGTTTTACAAAAATCCTTGCGTAGAGGGTAATTTCCCTGCGGCCATACTTCATCATGCAGGTCTAAACGTCTTGGATCGGGATTACCCTCGGGCTCGATACCGAACATCTCTTTTATCCGGCGCTCAAAAAGAATAGCCGAATGCATAACCCTTGCCAGCGAATCAAAAGAGGGATTCTCTTGCGGGATACCGATATTAACAGTGATCCAGCGGCCTCCGGAAAAATCCGCGAATACCGCGTTAACCGCGAACTGCCCTGTTCCCTCGCGCTCATCAACAGCAAAAAACGCCATTACGGGTGAGGAAAACATTTTATGCAGCGCCATACAGGTATCTTTAAAAAACCGCGGCTCAATCCTGATAAGAACCTCATCGGGATGATCGCTTGAAACCGACAACGGCTTAAAATCCGGAAATGTTTTCTTTAAAGCCGGAATAATCTCTGCGCTATCCATACTAATTCCTTGCCCATAAACAGCGGCGCGATACCCAATATACAAATCTGAATGAATAAAAATAAAAATGCCAATTTTATACTTAACGGCTCGCTCTCCGCGGGCATCCCTTTTGGCGCGGGGCCGAAAATCATCCTGCCGAAATGGTATACCAGCGCCGCGAAAATCACGGTAACAAACCCCAGCATCAGGAAAACAACCGCGTAAGCCCCTTTAAGAAAGGCCGACAACAACACCAGCATCTCGCTTATAAAAATGGAGAACGGCGGCATTCCCGCAAGGGCAAATACGCCCAGAAGAAGCATAAATCCGGTAAACGGCATTACGGCGGAGGCCCCCCGTATCAGGCGCATATTGTGCGTGCGGTATTTATCGACGAGGTTGCCAGCGCCGAAAAACATCAGCGACTTTGTCGCGGCGTGATTGAAAATATGCAGGATGGCCGCGGCCATAGATAACGGCGTCCCCAGGCCAAAACCGACGGCGATTATCCCGATATGCTCAATGCTGCTGTAGGCCAAAAGGCGCTTCAGGTCCTTCTGGATAAGGATAAAACCGCAGGATACCGCCAAAGAGATCAGCCCGAATAGGACCATCAGCCTGCCGAAATAGGCGAACCCTGCGCCGTTAACCGTGATGACCCCGAACCTTAAGATAGCGTATACGGCGGTTTTCAGCAATACGCCGGAAAGCAGCGCGCTTGCCGGAGCGACTGCCTGGCTGTGCGCATCAGGCAGCCAGGTGTGCATCGGCGCCAGGCCCGCCTTTGTGCCGTAACCGACGAGAATAAAAATAAACGCTGTCTTAAGGATGTTCCTGTCCATCCTGCCGGCGGCCTCTGCCATATCCTGCCAGTTCAGGGATGCGGACCCTCCTGAAAGCGAGAAGGCGTAAGAAAAAAGTATCGTTCCTAAAAGCGCAAAAATTATCCCCACCGAACAGATAATAATGTATTTCCACGCCGCCTCAACCGACTCTTTGGAATTGTAAAACCCGACCAGAAACGCCGAAATCAATGTGGTCATCTCCACGGCGACCCAGAGCATGCCGAGGTTGTTGACCGCCGGCACAAAAAACATAGACAGGCAAAACAGGTTGAAAAGAATATAGTAAAGCCTTGCCTTATCGCGGGTCATCCTGCCCTGCCCGGTTTGGTTATTGATGTAGCCGCAGGAATAAAGCGCGGCCGCGAATACCGCCATAGAGATCGTAAATATAAAAAACGCGCTTAGCGCATCAATATATATGAAACCAAAATACGGGCCGCGCCCATCCGAAGACAATGAATCCCAAAAAAGCAGCGAACCGGCCACAAACAACACAAAGTAACCGGCGCTGTTTATCGCGCCGAAAAATTTATTCCTGCCGGCAAAGAAAGCCCCCGCGGCAAAAATAATCGGCGCTCCCAGGATTAAAAATATCAGCATATCCTACCTCTTTAGGCGCGAAAGTTTATGCACGTCAATATGCGTAAAAAGGTTGTTGATCCTGTAAACGAAAAACCCCATAATCAAAACGCTCATAAATACGTCAAAGAATACCGCTATCTCCACAAAAAACGGCATCCCCCCTGATACCGCCGAGGCCAGAAGAAAAAGGCCGTTTTCCATCGTCAGCAGCCCGATGATTTGCGCAAGCGCGGTCTTCCTGAAAATCATCAAAAACATCCCCTGCGATACCATAAAGAATGCCGCCGTCAACATTTCGGTTTTTGGATAACCTTCCGGCGCAGACAGATATCCGGCAACCAGCCACGACAGGTATGTAAAAACTAAAGCACAGAATAAAGACATCTGGGGATTGATGAACAAGCCGATATCCTGCTTTACCTTTATCCTGCCGATGATCCTGTATAATAAATACGGGATGAGGCAGACCTTTAAGGCAAAGATTAAGGCGGCGATGATATACAGACCCGGGCGGCGCTCCGCTAAAGCGATAATAAAAGTCGACAAAAACAGACAAAACGACTGATAACGGAAACTCCTGATTAAGGCAGGCATCCTTTTGGCGATGGCCATAAGGTATGTTGAAATTAAAACCGCCGCTAAAATTATCCCGTGCATATTAAATCCCCAGAATAGCGCATAGCGAAGCAATTATGCCCGTTACAAAAGCAAACCCTAAAAAATCCGCCGCCCTGAACAGCCTCATCTTTGCCACTGAAACCTCCAATAGCGCTACGGCAGCGGCAATAATAATTAACCTGCCAAAATACCACGCCAGGCTTAAAAATATCTGCGCGGGGGCCGCGCGATATTCCGGCGTAACCGGAAAAATAATCTGCGCGATCAGCAAAAATAAAACCAGTTGTTTAATGTATGAGGCCGCCTCTATTAATGCCAGCCGCCTGCCGGAATATTCCAACACCATCGCCTCATGCACCATGGTCAGTTCAAGATGCGTTTCCTGATTATCAAGCGGCATACGCGATGTTTCCGCTATGGCGACAAGAAACAACGCAAGAGCGGCGGCAAGGCCGGAAACCGATACCCCGCAGGATGCAAAAATAGAGGGGATATCCGTCGTGCCGCAGCGCAGAAAAATCGCGAAAACCGCCATGCAAAGCGCCGGTTCCGCAAGGGCTGAAATAAACATCTCCCTTGAAGACCCCATTCCGCCGAATGAACTTGCGGTATCCAGCGCGGCAAGCGCCAGAAAGAAACGCCCCAGGGCAAAAATAAATATAAGCGCCAGAAAATCCCCGACCCCCGGCAGCGGCGCCGCCGCCATAAATACAGGCACAAATAACGCCGCGCAAAGCGCCGATGCGAATACCGCGAAAGGGGCGGCCCTGAATATCCAGGAAGCAGTATCCGCGATAACCTCGCCCTTTGAGAACAATTTAGCTAAATTATAGTACGGCTGCAGCAGGCTCTGCCCCCGGCGCATCCTAAGGTTGTTCTTTATTTTTGAAATCAGTCCGCTTATCAAAGGCGCAAGGACGATGAATACGCCGATATGCAGGATTATTATTAACGGGTTAGGCATTCTTAGAACTTCCCCATAAATATAAGCAGGATGAATAATGTAAGAAAAATATACCCTAAATAAAGGTGTATGCTGCCGGGCTGCATCCTCCTCATTGATTTGGCCGCCCTGAAGACCGCGGCGAGCAGGGGTTCGTATATATATTTCCTGAACACGGGCGTCGTATGCGTTTCGTAGGCAAACGAACTGACATGATAAAACGACTCCCTTATCTTCTGCGTTTTGCGGTAAGGCAGGAGGAAGAAACTAAACGCGATCCTGAACGGCTTGGAAAAAGCCGTCGCGGTATATTCATTGCGCGCATCCAATTTGTAATAACCGCAATCCCAGGTTTTATAGAGCGCTATTTTCCTGCTGCCGGATAATACATATACGGCATATCCCGCCGCTAATAGAACCGCCAGCGACAGCGCCAGCAACGGCAAAGAAAGATAAACCCTTGCGCCTGCCTGCGGGCTTAAGGCAAAATTATTCAGGGAAAAGGCCATGCCCGCAGTATCCAGCCCGGTTGCCGCGCCGCAGACAACCGCCAGCAACTTTATGACTTTCGCGGCCGCCAAACCAAAAATGACGGCCATAGCCGAAAGGAAAAACATGCCCGCCTTCATTGATAACGAAACCTCTTTTGCCTCCTCTGCGCGGCGGCTCCTTGGCCGGGCGAGAAATGTTATCCCGAATGCCTTTACAAAACAGGCGGCCGCTAATCCGCCGGTCAAAGCCAGCATTGCCGCGCAAATCCCGAAGAAAAGTTTAAAGCCGCCGGCCGTGTTAAGCGCGCCGAGAAAAAATGCCTGCAGGGTAAGCCATTCGCTCA
>Ga0172371_10012047_pt1 | contig 11434 bp, 7 predicted proteins | sample Lak12m_FD_114543 | JGI IMG/M metagenome (GOLD analysis project Ga0172371, IMG submission 114543) | Freshwater microbial communities from Kabuno Bay, South-Kivu, Congo - kab_022012_12m | ecosystem: Environmental > Aquatic > Freshwater > Lake | place: Democratic Republic of the Congo: South-Kivu...
CTCTTCCGCCGCGGTTGTTCAGATGAAACCCGAAGATTTCCGTGGCGCGTATGAAGTGTCCCAACCCGATTCTTTTGATCCGGTGGTGGTCAAAGAAGACTTAAGCCGAGAAGAAGCCCTAAACGTCGAAGTCGGTTCGGCTCGCTGGCCCGGCATAATTCTCAGCCGCAAAGCTAAAAGGTTCTATCCTCTCGGTGAGGCAGCGGCCCACGTGCTTGGCTATACGGGAAAGATAAACGAGCAAGAGCTGAAAATATATCCCGACCATCATTTAACCGATTATATCGGCAAAGATGGAATAGAAGAAAGCTATGAGAACTATTTAAAAGGAGAAAAAGGCAGCGAACAGCTGGAAGTCGATTCCTCGGGGAGAGTGAAAAAGGTGGTGGGAAACCAAAATCCCACGGAAGGAAAAAGTTTGGTTCTTTCTTTAGACTCGGATCTCCAAAAGGAAGCCTATGCCGCCTTGCAGGAAAAAATTAATGAGAGCGGAGGCACTGGCGGCGCGGTGGTGGCTGTGGATCCGCGTTCGGGAGGCGTGCTGGCTTTGGCGAGTTATCCTTCTTTCAACAGCAACGAGTTTGTCGGTAAGATTTCACCCGATAAGTTTAATGAGATTGTCAGGGGCGGCAACCGGCCGCTTTTCGACCGGGCGGTGGCGGGAGCTTATCCGCCGGGATCGACGTTTAAGCCGTTGGTAGCCGCGGCGGCTCTTAATAAAAAAGTGATAACCGCGGGCGAAGTTCTGGAATGTCCGGCAGTGCTTCGAGTGGGGCAGTGGCAATTTGCCGACTGGAAATACCACGGTCCCACCGATTTAAACAAAGCAATCGCGGAGTCGGTGAACACCTATTTTTACATCATCGGAGGTGGTTGGGGCGACAAGCAGGGACTGGGCCCGGAAAACATAAAATATTATGCGACACTTTTCGGGTTGGGCCAGAAGACGGGCATAGACATTCCTCAAGAAGTCGAAGGAATGATACCCGATCCGGCATGGAAAGAAAAAGCCAAAAAAGAGCAATGGTATGTCGGCGACACCTACCATATGTCAATCGGACAGGGAGACACACTGGTCACACCGCTTCAACTTGCCACATATGTCAGCGCTTTGGTCAACGGCGGAGTCGTTTACCGTCCGCACTTGCTTGATTACGTTGAAAATCCTGAATCCTCGGAAGTGGCGGAGAAGATAAGGCCGGAAATTGTCAAAAAAGATCTTTTGTCGAGTGAAGAATTGGAAACGGTGAAGAATGCCATGGGAGTGACGGTTTCCTCAGATCGGGGATCCGGTCGGCAATTGCAGGAATTGGAGCGGAAATATAATGTTAAAATCGGGGGAAAAACCGGTACGGCGGAGTTTGGCGAGGAAGAGAAATATCACGCTTGGTTTGTTGGCTTCGCGCCGCTTTCGAAACCGGAAATTGTGGTAGTGGCTTTGGCGGAAAAGGGAGGGGAAGGATACCAAACCGCTTTGCCGGTGGCGAAAAGGGTGTTGGATTTGTATTTGCAGAAAAGAACTAAATAAAATAGGAATATTTTAAAAATAAGTCTATATAGCGCATTCGCAGGTTTTTTTCAAGTTTTATTTTTTGGTTTTTTAGGCAAAATAGGAATTTTTTCAGAAAGAATTATTTTGCTCGAAAAAGACAAAAAACACAAAAAATAACCGGATATTCTTTCTGCCAGCACGAATACGGATTTTCATGAAAAACCGCGAGTCAGACTCTCAATAGGCTAAATTGTGCTAAGAGAGCGGATATGCCCAATTTCTTGATTGTTTTAAGGCTTAATTTTATGCAGTATCACGGAGTTACAATCTACTTGAAATCAGCTGAACGGAAATTAAATCTTTTGCGTCTGTCCCACGGGGGTAGCCCCGACGCTAAAAGATTTAATTTCCGTTCAGCTTAAACAATACAGTAAGCTTTGCAATTGTCTAATCTTGCGCGATATCCAATAAGCTCGTAACGGTTGGTTGCAAGCGATTCCGATCTTGATAAAATAATAAAAAGAGGCAAGAAATATATAAGTGAGTGAAAAAGCGGCGGGAAGAATTTGAATCAATCAGAATGGGATGTAGCCAAGCGGTAACCCGCTAAGTTAAAAGATATTCGGGGATCGTCTAACGGTAGGACAGCGGCCTTTGAAGCCGTCAATCTTGGTTCGAATCCAAGTCCCCGAGCATTAGCTAAAAATCCAAATCCCCGCATTATGCTAAAAACCGTTAAATCGGTGGTCAAATCAGCCGGTAAGGGTGTTAAAGAGGGTATCAAAAACGACCCGGAAGTAAAAAGGGTAGCCAATAAATACCCCCGCACCTTTAATTTTATAAAAAAACGTCTCACGCCCGACGAGAAATTCGGACTTTACTTAACCGTTGGAATAGCGGTAATTTTGGTTTTTACATACCTTTTTCTGAGCGTTTTGGTTGGTCTTTTCACTCAGGACATTCTGGTAATGTCCGATTTTAGAATTATCAATATCGCGATAAGCTTTCGCGCTCCCAACCTTGATCAATTCATGTTTTTTATGACCGTTTTAGGGGACAAGGGGGTGGTGATACCGGGAACAGTGGCTCTCGGCGTTTTCTTGTACCGTCTAAGACGCTGGCGATACCTTGTAAGCTTGCTGGCTTCGGTTGTTTTTGGGGAAGCTTTCATTTGGATAGTTAAACATACAGTGGAAAGGCCGCGCCCACCGTTATCGGTGTCTTTACTGAGGGAAGACGGTTACAGTTTTCCGAGCGGCCACGCGTTCATCGCCATGGCGTTTTACGGGCTGGTTGGCTATTTTGTTTATCGGTCTGTTTTTATTGATAAGGCGGGGATGCGTCACCAGCTGAGAAAATCTGTTCCGGCAAGCGGCGCATTCCTGCGGAGAGCTTATAAAATTCTTGTTATCCTTGGATTTGCCGTTTTAATCGGACTGATCGAATACTCAAGAATATACCTCGGAGTCCATTGGCCCTCCGATGTACTGGCCGGCCTCGCGGCAGGCGCGGCTTGGATTGCCGTGTTTATCACTACTCTTGAAATAAGAAGAAAATTCTGGCGGGGTTCGCGTGTCAGGCACATTTCGTCGTTTGTCCGAACGCCGTCAGGCGGGCCCCGTACCAGTACGGTTCGGGGCGGGCAGATTGCAACCGCGGCACCCGATGCCATACCCAATAATCAGTACGGACTACTGCGGTGTCCCTCGCTTGATCCTAGAATTATGCTCAAATACATGAACCCTGAAATCGCGGCTAACTCCAAAAAATTGGGAATTGTTTTATTCTTGGCATGGGCGGTTTTTACGGTTTATTTTTGGAAACACGAAACCGAAGCGAATCCCGTTGTGCATAGGCAAGAGGCGGAGCAGGCGATAGAAGTCGGCAGGGAAAATTTGCCGGACGGTTTGTTTGAAGAATTTCCCCGAGTCAGCGAAACGATCTCCGGCAAGCCCCAAGAACCGATCAACATAATCGTTATAGGCAGAGATGATAAGCGGCTGGGATCGATCTTTGAAAAAGCCGGCTGGCTGGAATGCGACAGGCTGAATTCAAAAAATTTGTGGAGACTTGTCGTCGCGACAATAGGCGGCGATTCCTATCCAACAGCTCCCGGCGTGCCTTCCATTTGGAACGATCGGCCAAACGAAATATCTTTTGAGAAACCGTCCGCGTCAGTAAAAGAAAGAGAGCATATTCATTTTTGGAGTACTCCTCTTCTTGTTTCGGGAGAGGATAAAGTTTGGTTTGGAACGGCCCATTTCGACCAAGCGATAAAAATGAAGAGCAGTATAATTTTTCCGACCCATACGATTGATCCGGCGATAGACAAAGAGAGGGACAAAATCAAAGACGAGCTTCTGAAAACGGGCGAAATGGATTCGCTCACAGAGTTTCAGGTGGTGGAACCGACAATGGGTAAGAATCAAGTGGGAGACTTGTTCTTTACGGACGGAAAAGCCTACGTTTTCTATCTGAGAAATTAACTCGATATTATTATTGATTTGACAACTTTTTCTTCTCATTTAAAATAAAAACAAGTGTACGATAAATTTGAATAAATAGTGAAAAATTGGCATGGTAAAAGGAAAAAATTCCGAGAAAAAAACCGTTTCTGGCTGGCAGCCGCTAAGAGAGTTGGCCCTCCATACTCCCTACACTATGGGTTATCTTTCTTTAATGGCGCGAAGAAAACAGCTGAAAGTGAAGAAAATCGGTCGGATTTGGTACTCCACGATGGAAAACATTAAAGACTTTGAAACCGTGAGAAGGCAGAATAATGAAGAAAGAAAAAAACAGTTGCGGGAGAGGTACGAAGAAAAAGTGGGAAAAGTGAGAATTAGGATTACAAACGGACAGACTAAGCCAGGATCGGGAGCGTTTAAATTGAAAGTCGTGGGAGACACTATTTTTGATGAAGTGCAAAGGGAGTTAGAAGACGTACTGCAGGAGATAAGAGAAAGGGAAAGGAAGTTGAGGCATAGGTATATGTCGCATCGAGGAGAATTGACAGGCGGATACATGATACCCGCCGGTAGACACAGAAAGATATCCAAAAGGGACGAAAATTATCTCGAGAAAGAAAAACAGGAAACAAGCGAATTATCGGAGAAGCTCATTATGGATTTGGGTAAACTTTTGAACACGGCGAACAAAATTCATGACGACGGGACTGCTCCGAAAGATGAAAAAGTTTCGGCCGTAAGTTCCGGAGGAGCCGGAGCTTCCATGGAAGATGTCAGAGTTTTCAAGACAGCTGAAACCGCCGGGGCCGAGCCGGATAAACGCAATGAAAAGACCGTGGATAGCTACAATGACTACGCGGGCCGCGGCCAAGACAATTTTCTTTCCGTGCCCTACAATTCTTTTCCGTTCGAGTCTGACGGGGGGGATGGGAACGGATATTCTCCTTTCCAGAATAGGATACTTCTGTTCATCGCGGGGATATTGGTTTTTATCGCGGCAATTTTGTTGATATTAGTTATATTAGGTTGATAGTCCTCGAATCAATACCAGAAAAACAAAGAAACGAATATTCGCCTACGTTAAAAGTTTTGGATGGCTAAAAGAGGCTCGAACCAACGCTCAGAACTTCCTGTGCAAAACTTGTGCAAAAATCTGCCCGAAAACAAAATTTAAAAAATTATTCCGATTTTTCCCAAAAAATAAAAGTTTTACAAAAGTTATCCACATGGCTAAATCGACTTTTCAAGAGTTTTTCCCGAAAAATTGATAGGAATAATTTCTAAAGTATAATAGGCACTGTTTATGGTCGTAATACAAAAATAAAAAACAGTACCCAAAACAAAAATAGCAGACGCGGCATAGTTAAGAGGAGAGGATAATAAATCTCCTCTCCTCTTAGCGAGAACATACAAATACGGCCAAACAAAAACAAATAACCCGCTTTGCCAAAGCAAAATCGGATTTAATCCGCTTTCGCTGAGGCTCCAGCGGACAAAGGCAAAAAGCACCTTACTAATAATAATTAAATTCCAGCCCCGAGCCATTCGGTTCAGGGTAAAAAGAAAGGAGGAATGGAATTGATCGATCTCTGCCGAGTCTGGCCTCGCGCTAGGCATAAAGTGGAGATCAGCCTGTCAGATTTTGCGTAATAAAAAAATAAACGTGAAATTTGATGGTGTTTTTTGATTTCCCCCGGTACGGAGGGGTCCAAAAGGAACTAACGACCGAAGAAAAATTTATCGCTGTTTGTTGTAGATTGTAAGTCGTAAGTTCATTTTGATCCCTTCCGTCTGGGGGAAGCACCCCCCCAGACTCACAATAATATTTTTATTTAGGAGCCCCTTGGCGGGGGTGTTTTTTTATTTTGCGAGTTTTACGCGTTTAAATTGTTGATGAATTTTTTCTTGAGACTCTTTCTTTACTTCTAACTCTTCAAATTTGGTAATTTTCGTAAGTGAAATTTATTGATTATGTTTTAATTTAACATGGCAACAATTAAAAAATAGTAAAAAGATTATTAAATAAGGCTCAGTTAATTTTACATTTCGGAAATCTATGTTATAGTCACAGTAGTTATTTACGGGTTTAGTGAGTCGGGCGGGATTGAGTGAGTTAAGATTTCAACCCGTTAAACTCGCAAAACCCGTTAAACTCGCCAAATATTTATCGCGGGGTGGAGCAGCGGTAGCTTGCGAGGCCCATAACCTCGAGGTCGCAGGTTCGAATCCTGCCCCCGCAACAGAATCGCAGGTTCGCCCGCCTCCGCTAAGGCTTCGGCGAGTAAAAATCCTTAGAAAATTAGAAAATTAAAACAAAAAAATGCTTCAAGTTTCAAGCCCTAAGTTTTACGGGTCAGTAATAGCAAGAGGAGTATTCGTATTTTTTGTGCTGTTTTTTGTTAACATCAATATCGCTCGGGCAACGACGCTCGGTTCGGAAGAATTGGCTTTCGTCGACCTTTTGAATGATTATCGAAAAAGCATGAGAAAGTCGGAGCTGAAAATTTCCAAATCCGCCAATGAGGGCGCGAAGGATTTCGCGCAGAACGCGTCGGAAGACCCCGACTATTCCGGTCTCGGGTCCCACACTACCGCTAACGGAGACGATCCGGTGGAGCGGGGGGATAAAAACGGCTACTATTTTTTAACGGAAAACATAGGCTGGGGGTATGAAACCGGTCAGGAGATTTTTGACGCGTGGAAAGCTTCGGAAGGCCACAAGGAAAACATGATAACCAGCGGTGGAAGGACGGTTGGAATAGCGCGGTATTACAATGCCGACGCGATAGGCAAAGAAGATGTCAATGGCAATACGATCGCCAGTCCTTATTTTTGGGCGATGGTTATTAGCGACGAAGGCGTGGAAAGGTTGGTTGGTAACAACCTGAAAGACAGTGAAATCTACTCTTCCGATTACAAAAAAATCAGTTTTACCCTAAAAAAGTGGAACAAGAGCAAGAAAAAATACAAGAAAGCGAAGTGGGCCGAGGTTAAAATTTACGACAAAGCCAGCGGCCGGCTTATAGACCACGACATCGGCGATAAAAACGGCAAGTGCTCCGTCTATATTCTGGGGGACGGCAAGAAAGTTACCTTGAAAGTAAGCAGTTTCAAAGGAAATAAGAACGCGAAATTTCAGCTTGGCGACAGGAAAATAAGAGTTAAGAAGAGGACGATTAACTGGACCAAAAACCTGACCTATACGGTTAAAATCAAATAAGGCCGCTTCAAGCGTCTGGCTTGAATTAATTTTTTCGCGGGAGCCGAGCGCGATTCGCCTCTCCTTACGAGTTTTTTGATAAAAAGATTTAGTGGGGGTAATAATAGGTTAGTTAGCAATAAAAATTTCATCCATGCGTAAAGTCTATCTTGATTACGCGGCGACGACGCCGGTCGCGCCAGAAGTGAAAAAAGCTATGGAGCCATACTGGAATGAGAAGTTTGGTAATCCCATGGCGATGCACGATTTCGGCCAGGAGGCGCGAAAAGCTGTTGAAGAAGCTCGTGAAAAAGCGGCGAGTTTTTTCAATGTGGAGCAGGAAGAGATAATTTTTACCAGCGGGGCGACCGAGAGCAACAATTTGACTTTGCGGGGTGTGGTGAAAGGCGTGAGAAACTACGTAGAAAGATACGAGGATAGAATAAGTATACAAAGGTACAAAGTACAAAACATGCCTTATACAACAATGCGGGGTAAAAATAAAGCGCTTGACGTTTCAAGTTCCAAGCTTTATGCTTCGGGATTTATCCCTCACATCATTACCACTCCTTTTGAACACCACTGTTTACTGGATACCGCGAAGGATTTGTTAAAAAGCGAGGCCGAAGTCACCTTCATAAAACTAAAACGGGACGGTGTGGTCGATCCAAAAGACATATTGTCAGCGATAAAACCCAGCACGGTGCTTATTTCCGTAATGTACGTGAATAATGAAATTGGCACCGTGGCGCCGCTCAAAGAAATCGGAGAACTGGTAAAAAAAGAAAAAATCCGAAGGAAAGAAAAGGCCGGCCTTCAAAGAAAGGAAGCTTTGCCGATTTATTTTCATAGTGATATAACCCAAGGAGTTCACTACTTACCCCACAATATGACTAAATTTGGAATGGATTTGTTTTCCTTCTCAGCCCATAAAATCTACGGGCCAAAAGGAGTCGGGGCGTTGGGTGTCAAAAAAGGGGTTTTAATCGAAAAAGTCCAATTTGGGGGAAGTCAAGAATTTGATTTGCGCGCCGGGACGCACAATGTTACCGGAATTGTTGGATTGGGGGCGGCGCTTGAGAAGATAGAAAAACAGAATCGGGCGGGATGGACGGGGCGCGTAAAGAAAATGCAAAAATTGCGGGATTATTTTTGGAACAAGCTGCGGAGAGAAGTCGAAAGAGTAAAGCTTAATGGCTCTTTAGAAAAACGGGTTGCCAACAATTTAAACGTCAGCTTTCCCGGAGTGGAAGGGGAAAGCATGCTTATGGCTTTAGATATGGCTGGGGTGGCCTGTTCCACCGGATCAGCTTGCTCGAGTGAGACTTTGGAGCCGTCACACGTGCTTTTGTCTATTGGCCTTACCCATCCCGAAGCGCACGGCAGTCTGCGGTTTACTCTTGGTGAGGGAACGGCCGTGCCTGACATAGATTATGCGACACTTCAGGTAAAGAATGCGGCGGATAAATTACGCAAAATCTCAGGGTTTAGAACTTGAAACATAAAACATAAAACACCGCAAAATAATGTCTTATTCACCTTGACAAATTTGTCCGTATTTTTATGTTTTTAAGTTCCAAGTTTTAAGTTCCATGGGCTGGTTTGACAAAACCGGATCTTAATTTTACAGTTATATAACCAGCCTAAAAAACAAAAAACCACAACAAAAAGCAAAAACTGAATCTCGAAATCGCGGTTTTTGTCTAAAGTTGTGGTTTTTAATTGATGGGAGGGTATTTGCAACGCCGGTCGTTGCTAGCTTCGCCATTTACAAAAGGCGTGGCAAGCACTTTTAAAATTTAACTTTCCCACCCCTTCACTAAGGGATGGGAAAAAGAGAGGAGGTGAAACGATGGAAGAAGAAAAGAAAAAAGATTCGGAAGATCTCGCCGAAGAAGATAAAGAACAAAAAGAAAGTAAGGACGAAGAAAGCGAAGAGCTGGAGGAAGAAGAATTGTTCGCCGATGACGAAGATTTTGGCGGAGAACAGGAGAGTACTTGGGAACAAGCCAAAATTTGGTTTCAAGACAACTTGCGGGTGATTCTCTCAGTGCTGATTGTCGCCTTGATTGCCGTTGGGATATACAACTATTCCAAAAAGCCGGAAGAACAATCCAGCAAGGTCGATCAAATTATCGGTGAACAGGGAATAGAGGCTCAAGAAGGACAGGGCGAACAAGCCAATCAAGGAGCAATTGAAGTGAAGAGCGAGAATCAGAACGACAATAAAGGCCAAGTTGTTGTTAAGGGAGAAAACCAGCCAGAGGCTCAGACTCAGCCCCAACCAAGCGCAGCCGAGCAGCAGCCTGCCGGAACGCAAGTGCAGAAAACCGCGGAGGGCTATCAAGCCATGGCAGTCGCAGGAGATGGAGTGACTCATCTGGCTCGCAAAGCTTTGAAAGATTATCTTAATGGCAATCCCGATGCAGGGATCAGTAAAGAGCAGAAGATCTATATCGAGGATTATATGAGAAAACATGTTTCACAAGGAAGCTTGAGAGTTGGTGACAGCCGGACATTCTCGGATAATCTCCTGAAAGACGCAATCACGAAGTCCAAGCAGCTTAATCAAGATCAGTTGAGAAATCTCCAACGCTACAGCGCGAGAGTTTCCAGTCTCTAGATTGTGCAGCCTGAAAGCGACACAAAGGCTGATATGGCCAGATATTTGAACGAACGGCGTATTTTCAAGGTTAGTCCGAATCTTGTGAGTTTCAGAAGCACCTTTTCGTCACTTTTTGATATCTCCTCTTACTTGTTTCAACGCAAACAGGGAGAGAACAAAAGCCCCTTGATATTTATCAGGGGGCTTTTGTAGTTTGTGCTGAAAAGGTTGTATCCAATTTAATAATCTTTTAATAACGTTTTAATGACTGGTGTGGTATAGTGCCTACAAACTATAATTCTTAATTTGTGATCCGTGAAAAAAACAACGCGAAAAATTTTTGCATCGAAAGCCTTTATTTGCGCGGTGACTTTGTCGATCGTAGGATTTACGGGTACGGCAAAGGCAGGTGAAAGTTTCTATTCTTTGGCCGGGCAGATAAAAATATTGGCAGTCAATCCTTCCAAAAATTGGATTAAATTGTATAACTCCGGCGATCTCCCCGTCGATTTAGCCGGTTGGGTTATGTATGACGACAATGACAATCACGAATTTTTTGTTACGAAGGCCAGTATTATAAACGGTGAGTTGATACTGGTGCCCCGATCGGAGACTACTGTTTCTGTCAAGTATGATTCCGATTTTTCGCTTAACGATGAGGGAGGGAAGATAAGATTATTTTCCGGACCTTTGGAAATGGAAGGGGTATTGCAAGACGAAGTGAACTATCGGGCGGTAGATGCCGGTGTGGAATATAATCAAAATGAAGTTGTACAAGATATTGCGCCGTACGATGTGGAGCAGGGCGGAAGTGGTTTTAAAAACCAAAACAGTATGGAAGAAATAAGATATGAAACGCCAGAAGGCGAACAGTTTCATGCGATCACGTTAAACGACGACGAGAAAGACGGGCCGGAAGATTTGCAAGCCAAGGACGAAGAAAAGAATAGTGACAAAGAAAAAGAGGCCGACAATTCGCTCGGTTCGAAAGAAGATGACAAGGACACGAGCACAGAACAGGAAACGGTTAAAAGCGAAAATTTTGAGAACACTCCCAGTTTTAATCAGAAAAACTCCAATTCTGGATTAGAAAACCCCGACAACAATGCCGGTTTTGACGCTAATGCTGGCGATAAAGATTATCCCGCTTTTACTGCCAGTAGCAGTCTGGAAAAATCTCCTTACGCGTGGTTCTATTGGCTGCAGGGAAGCTGGTTTTTATGGAAAGTAATTATACCATTTTTGAGTCTGTGGGCGATTCTCTACATCTCAGTTAATTTTATTCGAAAAAAGTATTTATCTTAGGCTTTAATTTGTTGGATGGATAAGATATATTGGTATCATTTTTTTATTTATTAAAATTTCTTTAACGCAGAGTAATAAAGAATTTGGGGTTAAGAATAACATTGTCAGATTTTTTATCGAATTCGTTTAAGAAAGGCTTGATTTTGGTGAAATAATGAGGAATAATGTGATGTAAGATGGAGTGTGGCCAAGAGGTAAGGCACCTCGCTCTGAACGAGGCAATCGTAGGTTCGAATCCTACCACTCCAGCTGGCAACTTTTTTTATCGAGTGACCGAGGTGCTTCCCCTTTGTTAGTGAGGGTATACGGGTTTTTTAGAAAGTCAAAAACAGCGCAAACCCGCCGACCGCTCTAGGATTCGAACTAAA
>Ga0172371_10012048_pt1 | contig 11434 bp, 10 predicted proteins | sample Lak12m_FD_114543 | JGI IMG/M metagenome (GOLD analysis project Ga0172371, IMG submission 114543) | Freshwater microbial communities from Kabuno Bay, South-Kivu, Congo - kab_022012_12m | ecosystem: Environmental > Aquatic > Freshwater > Lake | place: Democratic Republic of the Congo: South-Kivu...
AAAGTATTCGGGTACAAGGGAAAGCAGGTTCGTGACAATATACACAGTCTGGATGTGGCTCGAGCCATCGACTGTTACATCGAGAACCCCCGACCCGGCGAAGTTTACAACCTCGGCGGCGGCAGAGGCAATTCCTGCTCTATTCTGGAAGCCTTTGAAATGACCGAAAGTATCACCGGCAAACGGATGAATTATGAATACGTTGAAAAGAACCGGGAAGGCGACCACATCTGCTACATCTCGGATCTGTCGAAACTGAAAAGAGACTACCCTGCATGGGATATAACCGTAACTCTGAATGAAATATTCCACCAAATAGCAGAGAGCTGGATCACCAGATCCAAAGAGGAGTGACTCCAGGCATGCGCATCATAATCACTGGAGGCTGCGGATTTGTCGGCTTCAATCTGACTCGGTACCTTGCAGAGGCAGGCCATCAGGTTACGGTTTTCGACAATCTAGTGCGTCGCGGAAGCGAGATGAACGTGGCCAAGCTGCTCAAGATGGGCATCCGCTTTGTCCACGGTGACATCAGAAGCGTGGAAGATTTCTCTGAATTGCCTGCTGAAGCTGATTGTCTGATTGAATGTTCCGCTCAGCCTTCCGTGGTCTCGGGATATGCCAACCCTGTTTACGATTTCACCACCAATGTCGCAGGCGTAATCAATTGCCTGGAATTCTGCCGAACCCGAGGGCTCGGCATGATCTTTTTGAGTTCGAGCCGAGTCTACCCGGCAAGCAAGGTCAACTCACTGCCGGTTGTGGAAAAAGCGACTCGATGGGATTGGGATGCGGACGCGGAAAGGGATTCCTTGCCCCGCGGATTCGATCCTTTTAATGGAATCAGCGCTCGCTTTGACATGGATGGGCCAACCAAGACCATATACGGCGCATCCAAAGCTGCGGCCGATTTCTTCTGCCAGGAATATGCGGACGCATTCAATGTGCCTATCATAATAAACAGATGCGGCGTAATAGCTGGCGAGGGCCAGTTCGGCGTAATTCACCAGGGATGGCTTACCTTTTGGGCAATTTCCTGCTTTTTTGAAAGACCCATCACCTACTTGGGCTACAAAGGCAAACAAGTTCGTGATATTCTGTTTGTCAGGGATTTGTGCTCTTTGGTCCGGATTCAGTTGGAAAGGCTTCGGGAACTGTCAGGCCGCGTCTGGAACGTCGGTGGGGGCAGGAAGAATTCTCTTTCCCTGGTCGAAGCCACTGAACTAATGGAGCGGCTTGCGAACAAAAAGCTGGCGACAAGTCATCAAGAACAAACGCGAAAAGGCGACATGATAATATACCTAACGGACAACTCGGAGATCACGCGAGACCTCGCCTGGTCGCCGACGGTATCAGTCGAAGAAGGCGCGGAAAGCATAGCTCGTTGGGTTCGGGACAACCAGACTACCCTAGCGGAATCGGGGCTCTAAGCGCATGAAAACATTGCTTTTGAATCCCCCTTGGCTCAAAGAAGGCCTGTACGGAGTTCGGGCCGGAAGCAGATGGCCCCACTTGCAATCGTGTGCCCACAGTGACTACATGCCCTTTCCGTTTTTCATGGCCTATGCCGCGGCAGTGCTTGAGAGAGCAGGAAAGCAGGTCGCTGTTGTCGATGCTTGCGGGGAGAAGTTAAACGGCGAAGCGTGCCTATCTCGTGTCGTGAAGGCAGCTCCCGACCTTGTGGTACTGGAGACTGCCACACCGACCATCGACCTTGATCTGGCCTTCGCATCCAGGATCGAACAGATGTGCCCACGAGCCCTGATTGCATTTTGCGGCCCGCACGCGCTGATGCTCGAGCCGCAGTTCCTTGCGAACAATGAACAGGTGAGTTTTGTTTTCCGCGGCGAATATGAAATGATCCTTCATGATTTGGCGCTGGCCTTGGAGCAGAAGGGTGATATCGGGCAAATCAAAGGCCTTGTTTACAGGGATACTGACGGGAGAATTCAGGATAACGGGCCGAGGCCGCTGTTGAAGAACATTGATTCTTTACCCTGGCCCGCGAGGCACCTGTTCGCTATGGAGCTTTACAACGATAGACCGGGTGGAATCCCGGCGCCATCGCTCCAGGTGTGGGCAAGCCGGGGCTGCCCATACCAGTGTGTATTCTGCGTTTGGCCGCAGATCATGTACGGCGGAAACCATTATCGAGCCCGCAATCCTGTAGACGTGGTCGACGAGCTTGAATACTGCCTGAAGAAATGGCCGTTCAAATCGTTCTACTTTGACGACGACACTTTCAATATTGGAAAAGACAGGATTATCCGACTTAGCCGAGAGATAAAGTCCCGCAAGTTTGGTCTGCCGTGGTCTGTCATGGCACGAGCGGATCACGTAGACCGCGAGATCCTTACAGAGATGAAAGACGCGGGGCTCGTTTCATTGAAGTACGGGATGGAATCCGGTGTCCAGGAGTTGATCGACGCCAGTGGTAAGAATCTGCGCATCGAGCAGGTTGAGGAAGCGGTGAGAATCTCCAAAGAGCTGGGGATTGAGGTTCATCTGACCTTTACATTCGGGTTGCCTGGAGAGACAAGGGAAACCATACGCCGCACCATCAAGAAGGCCATTGAGTTGGATCCTTTTTCTGTTCAATTCAGTGTAGCCACGCCCTTTCCCGGCACAGTGTACTATGCTGACCTCTTAAAAAAAGGCCACATTCTTAGCCAAAGCTGGGAGGAATATAGTGGCTCCACGGGGGCTGTTCATAGGACAGATGCGCTTGGCAAGAAAGACCTGGATGAAGCACTCCAGGAGGCTTATTCCGCGTGGGACCTTCATCGTTTGGTGTCTCGGGCCAGGTGGTCCAGACTGGCATGGCAAGGGATTCTTCATCCGCGTCGGGCGTTGTCAACCCTTTATAGGCTTGGCCAATTCCGAGTCAAGCACGGGGTTCTCGCTTGAAAAATCACGCCCGGTTTCCAGGCCCCGCGGAGTTGGCCCCAGTGTTTTCCTTCTGCACAAAGTTGATAAAATTCCTTCGCGAGGCAGATTTCTGGTCAATCTTTTTTGTCACAATTTGGATTATCTTCTTTCCTGGGCTTTGGATGTACGCCCGTTTCTATCCAAGAATTCCTGATCGGTTGCTATTCTGGTCAAATGAAGGCTTTCGTGTTGCTCCGACACGCGTACGATCATACGGTTTTAGCCGGGAACTGAGAAAACTTGGAGTGGATGCATACGTGTTGTCCTTTTGGGACCACCTGGCAAAGTATGATGGCCTTATACCCTTTAGAACCACTTTGGGATATCGGACAAGGTTGACACTCCGCGCAATGATGGCTGCTGTCAGAAATAGGGCCGGCGTAATCGTATTCCAGCGACCGTTCTATGAATTTATGTCCATACTGTCTCTCAAAGTCATGTACCCTTTGAGCTTGACTATATGGTTGGATGTTGACGATTGGATATTCGATGAGCCGCTGACGGGCCCGGACACGAACATAACTTTCCGCAACCTATTGGCGTCCTATGTTCCGATTTCCACTGGTTGCATTGTGGCAAGCCTGCGGCTGGAACAGGAGATGAAGAAATATTTCGGCCGTGTGGAAATCATACCGACATTTCCCGATCATACGCTGTTTAGAAATGCCAACGACCGCACACACGAAATTAGCGATGTTGTCTTCTCTTGGACCGGAACGCTGTTCATGGAACAGGTCAAACGGGACGTGTTGTTTCTGGTGGAAGTTCTTGAATCTCTCAATGACCCCCGGGTGGTGCTCGAGATACTCGGAGACGGGCGCTACATGGAGGAAACCCGAGCAGAGGCGGAGCGGGTTGCTCGCCATATCACCGTCTCCTTCCTCGGGTGGCGAGAGCCGGACGCGGTACCGGATTACATTCGCGGCATAGACATTGGGCTCTACTGTTTAAGAACGCGCAATGATTTCTGCGCGTCCAAGAGCCCTACGAAGCTCTTCGAATACATGGCCTGTGGCAAACCAACGGTCGCGACGAATTTCGGCGAAGCGCCGAGGTTCATCGAACACGGAGTCACCGGTTTCATTGCATCGACAGCGCAAGAATTCGCCAACTACTGTTCCACACTACTAAATGATCCTGAATTACGGAAGAGCATGGGCCGGAATGCAAGAAGCAGGATTGAAAGCGAGTACAATATCTCCTCTGCAGCCTCCAGATTGAATGAGATACTGAATCCCAGGCCGTGACGACAACCCATTGTTATTGTGAGTCGTTCAGCTTTGGGAGATCGCGGCCCAGTCGTTTCCCGAGCACAGACTTTAACCACCCCATCAGATAATTACTACTCGCTCTGGGATCTGTCCGAGATGCTTTCAGAAATTCCGCAGCGGCCTTGCCGTACCTTCCCGTTTTCGCCAACACCTTGGCATGATCGAGACGGCACAACGCGAAACCTGGGTCAATCGCAAGGCAGCTCCGGAATTCTTCTTCCGCTCCGACGTAATCTCTTCCAGTTTCCAAGATACGCCCGAGGTGGAAATGGGCCCAGCTGAATTCCGGATTCAGCTTGATCGAGGTTCTCAATGCCTCTTCTGCCCCCTTATAATCTCCCCGGGCTTCGAGGAGACGGCCCAAGTCATAATGTGCAAAGCTGAAATCAGGGTTCAGGTCGATAGAGGTTCTCAGCTCTTTTTCTGCGACTTCAAAATCGCCATTGGTCTGCAACACGATTCCCAGATCGAAGTGTGCGTAACTGAAGTTCGGGTTAAGGAATATGGAGTCGCGAAAGTACTGCTCGGCCTTTAGCGTATGCCCCCGGATCTGTTCCAAAATCCCCAGCTGATGTTTAACATAATCGGTGATCGACGCATCTGAGGGGACAACCCTTTCCAATTCCACATATATCCTTTTAGTATCACAGGGACTTGGCCGCGCCCGTAATACGCCACCACCGCGTCGCACTTGAGAACCTTGCTGTTTGGCCAGGAAATTCTCCATCGAGTGAGTCACATAATCGAACATTTCCATTTGGTTGCACTCGATAGCCTGATTGTGCAGCGTCCGGATGTACCCGCACCTCAAAAAAAATGCAGCTGCTAGTTCCGGGATGCCCATTTCCAATAGTTCTTTGCTCAGCCACAAATTTAGGATCGGAATCGGGCAAGTCGCGGCCAGTTCCCTGAATTGTTGCAGCCCATAATCCGTATCGTCAGCAAGGACATCTCGGGAAAGATTTAGGAGATTCTCGAATTCCTCCTCTTGATTAAACTCAAGCCATCTGATGGCAACGGACATTATTCCGCAAGATAAGATTTTGCGTTTGCGTTTCTCTGTCACTCCGTACGCGTCGAACATCGTTGCGACACGTTTGAAAACCTCCGTGTCGCAACGTAGCGTTTCCGCCCGGTGGGCCGATAGGCTTCCAGGATGGTGCCTGTAAAGAGTGTGAACCGCGGGGAGGTACGCGATTTCGACCTTACTGAAGATGCACTGCCACCAAAATATCCAATCCTCCCCGAAAGGGATCATGTCTTCCGGGAAAAGGCCGGCCCGTTCAAACGTACGGCGGCGCATCATTACTGAACTTGCGCATATGGCGCAAACAAGGCAAAGAGGCTCAAGGTAGTTATTCCACGCCATGTGCGGTCTGTACGTTTCAGCGACGGGATCGCTCAGGTCGTCGGATCGGAATGCCAAGACTTTTGTATGGACCAAATCTACAGCGGGCTGAGTTCTCAGAAAGGCTGACTGAGCCTCAAGTCTGTGAGGAAGCATCACATCATCAGCATCGAGCACGCAGACAAATTCCCCATGGGTTCGCAGTATTCCCGCGTTTCTGGCAGCCGGCAGCCCTTTGTTTTCCTGATAGAAATATCCGACTCGCCCTCCGTAGGATTCGACGATTTCTCTGGTGTCGTCCGTAGACCCATCATCCACCACCAGGACATTAATGTGGGGATATGTTTGAGCCAGAGCCGAATCAATGGCTTGTCTCAGATATCTCCCGGTATTGTAACAGGGGATGATGATGTCAACCGTGCTTGTGCTCATTCGTCGCGCCTGGATCCGGATCAGCAGGTCCGCTCAATTTCTATTCCGCGTCCAATAATCGAAAATGCGGCGTAAGGGTGAGGTGAGCCGCCAAGACCTGGATTCCAGAATACGGCCCAACTCGGCCCGGCAAAGGGACAATTGGGAACGTAGGTCCGCCACATCTCTTTCAGCAGCCAGCACTCGCGAAATCTGAGATTCCAGCTCCGGAACAACCAATTGTCCGAGAAGTGAACTTGTTGCCGCATTCATTTCATGGCTGATGCCGTCGAAGACACTCATCAACCGGTCTTGGTCACCCATCGAGGCATGGACAACCGCATCGTAGACCCCAGCCACAATATCAGGCACCAAATCCCTGTCTCCTCCAGAAGTCGCTCCTCGATCGTGATGCCTCATGCTGGGATTAAGGAACGGGTCAATATGTGGCCCAGCGGCCAGGATAGCGTCGTCCCAGTTCCATTGAAAAGCCAGGGCCACCCTCCGCATGGCGAATCGCCAGTCCCTGAGCAATTGATCAAATGTCATAAAAACTCTTGGATGACCCCTTGTTTCCCGTTCCGCCTCAAGGACATGTTGCAGCCACAACATCAGTGAAGCGTTGCGAGGAAGGCCATCGCGTCTGTTCAAAGAGTCAGCCACTTCCAGCGGGTTGCGAATCACGTGGAGAAAATAAAATTGGCAATCAATTTCTTCGAAGACTCGGTGCCAGAGCGGCAGCAGCCTGCAAAGACGGGGATCTTTGAGACCCCAGACTGCTGATTCGCTGAAATCTCGTCGTAGCAACGCCAGCAATCTTTGTTGAAAGCGCCCGATATCTTCTCGCAACCACCAATTGTCAGGCAGAGGGGTCAAGAACCTGGTCCAATGCCGTCCCAGCACGTAAAAAAGTTGCTCATTAATTTCCACGATCTCTTTGTGCTCCCAAAATCCCGATGGATTATCGGGAGCGGCTGGCATCAGGCTTGGCCCCAAGTCAACTCCAAGAAGGTTAATAACTCTGCTGACGGCAGAAGTGCCGCTGCGATGCATTCCCAATATTATAATAGCCTTTTGTCCATTTTTTGATGAATTGCTCATGCGGGTTCTTTGGAAAAATGAAGTGTTTGCAAAAAAAATGGGGGTTCTTGAAAGGGAGCGCCGAGGGTCCCGCGGGACGGGGGATTGCAAAAAGTCTCCCCCGGCATACCTTCAAAGGCTTTCCGAGGTTTTGAAAACACTTTTCATTCCAGCTCGGGCAAGTCGTCTGTCTTACACCTCAGCGATATGAAGCTGGTGAAATCCCGCAGGGTGGCGCCAACCGTTTCCGAAATATCGCTTATATGGAACCCCGCTACTGTATACACCTTATGCCGGCCCTTTGTTTCAACCCATCTGCACTGGGCTGTGATCAACAATGGGTCAGCCTGAATGAACATGTTCACTGGAATCTGAAACATCCTGATTTCTCCGACACTTGCCTCAACCCCCGCCACCCTTAATCCCGTCTCCGAGATATCTCTCAACACACCAAGCGCCAAAGTCCCAAGGTCAGTTACGGGGACGTAAACCGGCAAATCTGCCCTGCAGTGTTTACGTGCTTTGAAGCCATCAGTTGCCTCCCTGTAGAATGGAGAAGTCTCGTAAAGTTCGGAATGGGTAATAGCGCTCCGCTGTACAAGGGCTCCAAAAACGGTCCGGAGGGCTTTTGGCGAGAGCCGGTATTTCACTTGCAACTCCCAGTCGGCCATTCCGGACCGGAGGTCCTCTATGATATCTTTGCCTTTGATTTGTCGCTTCATGTCCACCCTGCCGTGTCATCCCTAAAAATTTTCGGGAATCTAGTTATGCTTCCCATGATTACGACTTTTGAGGACGCAACTCTCTTTCAAGTTCGGCAAATTCTGTTTTGATTTCACGCCAGTATCCGGCGATGAGACAAAATGCCAATACCGGCAATAGAATATATCCGAGCAAGGCCGGAATGGAAATAGCATAATGCCACGTCCGTAGGTAAGGCATGGCCTTCCACACGCAGATCACATAAAAGAGGACAGCAGGCGCCAGGGCCACGCGCTTGAGCCATTCATAACCCCACGTGTGGTAAATGATAGGTCGAAATCTGGATTCCCAACAAGGAATTTCACCACCGGTTAGCAGACGGATTCTCATTTCTAGCAAGGCCAAGTACCGTTCCCGGCTCATCAATTCCAAACCCAGGAATTCCATCAGTACATACAGTGCGATAACTACACAAGGGAGGACTGAATTGACCGGACCTCTAGCATCTGGGCAAAGGTAGTTAAGAAAAAGGGCTGCCAAGATGCCTCCGATTCCCATAAGAAACGTCCGGCCCAAACTACGCGAGGCCTCTCGGTGACGCTCGGAGTTAAGCCTGTAGTCCTCTAGCAACAAACCCATATTGGTATATGGGTCCTTGGTTTGAGCCACACATTCGTGTGAGTCCTCAATCTTCATCCAGCACCTTATGCACTTGTCGAAGCAATTCCATAAACCCAAAAGGTAATTTCATCTAACATAACTGACTGAGACAATGGTCTTTTCGACCCTGAAGTTGACAGACTACTTCTTTTCCTTGAGTAAGTCGTCGAGACCAGCGAACGGCCTGTACCCGGAACTCAACTCTTCCTCGTTCTCCCACCCTGCCTCTTCAAGGGATTCTTGTTCCAGATACCTGGCATGCTCCTTGTCGTGACATACAACACATAGCAACTCCCAATTGGTGCCATCAGGCGGATTGTTTTCGTGGTTGTGATCCTTGTGATGAACCGTGAGTTCGCGAAGCCCCTTGCCTGTGAATTCTCGGCCACATCGCGCACAGACATGCGGGAAAATCTTGAGCGCCCGCTCCCGATAAGTTACCTCCCGACGCTGTCGGTTGCGAATAGCGTCAGCAATAATCTCATCCAGTTTGCCGGCACCTGACTTCGGCTTCTTCAATGGCATATTTACCCTTTCTGTCCTATACGGGTGAGGCGGTCGGGAATTGGTCATACATTTCTAAGAATCAAAAGCGACCGACCTGATAAGTGCCTTGAGATCACTAAGGGCTTGCTCCGAGATGCTTGCAATTCGGAACCCGGCTACAACCCGGCCGCCGGCGCCCTCACTCTCAGTCCAGATGCACTCGGCCTCGAACACTATTTGTTGGAAATCACTGAACTTGTCGGCTGGTATCACAAGGGTCTTGGTTTCACCGACCGTCGCTGGAATACCGGTAATGCCCACCCCTCGTTCAGTAATATCCCGGAGTTTGCCCTTAATGCCAGAACGAGTTGCGTCGTAAATTTCGACGGTTAGGGCCAGATAATATCGGGGCATCTTGCGCATTGATTCGATAAAGACCGTGTCATATACGGATTGCGAGCGCCCGCGAAGCTCCTCTTCTCTTACGGCCCCTGTTTCTATCAGCGTCCGAAAAGCTTTCTCAAGCCCTTTGGAGGACAGGCCGTAGTTTTCCATCAGCTCGAAGTCCGACACTCCCGCGCGGATCTCTTGGACAAGTTCCCCTGCCGTGATTTGCCTGATAACAACTGTATCACTGCATGCGGCCGGTCGCCGGTCGATCTCCTTCTGACTGATAGCCTTGATGCTCAGCAGCTTCGCAAACAGACTTTCAAGCCCCTTGGCCGACAAATCGTACTTTTCCATTAGCTGTGCATCGCTCATGTGAGCCCTGAGATCAATAACAATGTCTCTGGCTTTGATGGTTCGTTTCGGTGACACTATGTTTCGACCTTTTGACAAAGGCTATGCGGCAGGCGTAGCTGCCGGACGCGTCCCAATCTAATGCGGTTTCACGTGGTAACATCCAGAAGCCGATTCGTTGCCGGTCCTGGCAGATCTCCTCCGCTATGAACGGCTCAGCCTGACTTCGCTTTGGACAACCGCCAGCGCCGGCTTCATCCATTGTCATTTGTTAGAACGCGCATTCCGATGAAAAAACCCAGCCCTCGAGAGAGATAGGGCAGCGTTTTCATGGTGCTACCGATGTGCGAAGCTCATCGGTGCACGGATGAGCCTACCGGCACGTCCGGCGCATCAATCCTGTACGAGGGCTTTTTCATCCTTCGTTGTGGCCCTTTCGGCCATGAAAGTTGGTATCAAACGATTTCGCCAAAAGCGCACGGCAGTGTTCTGCAAGCACGTTGTTGCATATTATCAGATTGAGCCGGGTGCGTTAAGCTTAATTCCGCGTGATGAGACAAGGTTGTCCGTACGATTCCGACTTGGGCGTGTGAACGAGTCAACGTTTCTGAGGTCAAAACGAGATAGCGCCGACCACAAGTGGTTGCTACGATCAGCGAGAGAGAAGCAAGAGCAGTTGGAAGCGAGAGAGGTTAAACGGCCGAACCAATCCCTAAAGTCGTTATTTTTCTCGATGCTTTGTTGAGCCGTTAGTCCCTGGCCTCATCAGCCTGATGAGGGCGACCAATCCCGATTTGGTATTGGTTCACCGGGCTTCCACTCCGAGGCGTGGAAGCCCGGTGAGGATGGAGGGGGAGACCATCTCACTCTTCAAACCTCCCCCATCGTGATTCCAGAGGCTTGAGCTTGTCCCCGTGAATGGTAACCCGATTCGCTTGGTCTCCCGTTTGATATCTCGGGCATCTCTTACCCAGGAAAAGATCTATGTGGCCGAATCGGAGGGAGAGCGACGACGCTTGGACCGCTTCTGTGTGAATATCTCCGGCAATTCGTCGATCACCTGCTTTTTCCACTCCAAAACTTGGGCGACAGGCACACCATATTCCAGAGCTATCTCCTCCACTGTCTGCTCGTTCCTCATGGCCCGCAGTACGACCCGGGTCTTGAAAACAACGTCCTTGTTGTCCCATGGATGACTCATTTCAGGCTCCTTCAAACTCTCACACCAATGCCCTTTCACAAGAGTAACATTGAGAAGCTGGTTCCTTGCGGGCCCTGGCAGATCTTCTCCGCCACGAACAGCCTCGGCTTGACTTCGCTTCGCAGATCCGCTAGGGCCAATTTCACCCCAATGTCACTTTATTCACCGGGCATTGGCATTAGGGTACCGTAGTCTCAGTGCAGCGCGTAAATGGTTCCATCATCGCTCCCGCAATAAATCACCCCGTCACAAATCGTAGGGGAGGAATAAACAGGCCCCCCTGTTTTGAACTTCCACTTCATTTGCCCTGTGTTGAAATCAACGCCATAAAGGTTGCCGTCGGAGCTTCCCGCACACATAAGCCCGTAAGCGAGCGAAGGGGAAGAAGTAACCGCACCGTCGGTCCTGAAAGTCCATTTTTGTTGGCTTGTCAGTATGTCTACGGCATAAACGTGACAGTCATGACTTCCGAAGTAGACAACGCCAAAACCAATTGCAGGCGACGAAGTTATCTTGCCCCCTGTTTTGAAATGCCATTTCTCCTGTCCGGTTTCGGCATTTACGGCATAGAGATATCCATCCATGCTCCCAAAGAGGACCAATCCA
>Ga0172371_10012050_pt1 | contig 11434 bp, 11 predicted proteins | sample Lak12m_FD_114543 | JGI IMG/M metagenome (GOLD analysis project Ga0172371, IMG submission 114543) | Freshwater microbial communities from Kabuno Bay, South-Kivu, Congo - kab_022012_12m | ecosystem: Environmental > Aquatic > Freshwater > Lake | place: Democratic Republic of the Congo: South-Kivu...
CGTTATACTATTAAACGATTCAGGTCAAATTTTAATTGTGAAACCAAGTTATAAAAAATATTGGTCAATCCCTGGAGGTGTTGTAGAAAAAGACGAATCTCCTATGGAAGCAGCAACGAGAGAGATTTCGGAGGAGTTGGGAATATCTATAAAAGTAAGGAAATTACTGGGGATTATTTACACATTTCCAAATCCCAAAGGAGAAAACCTTCAATTCATTTTTTATGGCGGATTGTTGCAAAAAAAGCAATTCAAAAAAATTGTTTTAAAAGATAAAGAGATAAAAGAATTAAAATTTATAAACTCAACTGGGCCCTTTCGTCTTCTTAGTAATCATTTGCAAAAGAATATACCTAGGTGTTTAAAAAATATTAAACGGAATGGTCATGTTTATTTTGAACAAGAAGAAAAAGATTGAATTAAAGCTCTTCAAGCTTATTGTATATCAGTTTATTAAAAAATACAGGTAGAGGCGTATCGCGAAATTAACCTTTGGAATTTTTTCTAAAAAGTTAGAACCAAAAAGAGGCCTGTTAAAGCCTCAATTTAGTTCGATTTTACTTGGCACGGGCGGAGGGAATTGAACCCCCAACAACGGTTTTGGAGACCGTTATTATACCGTTTAACTACGCCCGCTAATTCTTTTTATCAACCACTTGTAAGCGGAGCCGAATTCTTTAAGTTCTCTTTCTCTCTGCATTGCTAAATCTTTTGATTCGTACGCTTCGTAATAGCACAAGTTTATCGGCTTTAGGTTCCTTGTTGATTTCACTTTTCTCTCAATATGTTCTTGCAGCCGCCGCTTTAGATTGCCTGAATATCCAATATAATGTCTAACACCTGTTTTTAATATGTAAACATAATACATAAAAAAACTTAGAAGTTGCACGGGTGGAGGGAATCGCCCCGCCAAATGGCGGGGTTGGAGACCGCTGTTATACCGTTTAACTACACCCGCTTGACTTACGCCGGATAACCTGTAACATATAAATAGAAACTAACCCGAATAAAATTATTAGTCTAGGATTATGCGCACTTCGGAAAAAATATTGTTGTCTTTTATCGCCGCCGGGATTATTGTTCTGGGATCTTTTGTGGGATTCAAATATTACGAGAAATCCAAAATCAGTAACCCGGCTGCGATCAGCCAAACCACTCCCAGTGCACCGCCGCCGGTATCCCAAACCAACGCGCTTGATGTGAGCGGCATTCCTTATTATAATTCGGCTCCTTCTTCCAGTACTGTTCAAAATCTTAATTCTAATGCTAATAGTAGCCCAACTCAGACCAACTCTAACACTAATTCAAACACCAACGCGGCTGCGGTCCCGGTCCCAGCGGCTGTCCCGGCTAGTCCAATTAACAGTAACAGCAATTCATCAACTTTAGAGAAGGCCAGCGCGCCTGCTCCCGCCCCTTTCTCTTTCGCCATAATTGGCGACAGCCAGGGATTTAATCCCGAAGATTCGAATGACAGTTTGAAATCGGCCGTGGCCAATATTTCCAAAGCCAATCCCAGTCTGGTGATGACCGAAGGCGATCTGATCTCCAGCTGCGACGGAGGCAGCAAATGCGTTCAAAAATATGATGCTTGGAAACAAGTGATGCAGCCTTTGCTGGATAAAACTAAAGAAATCCAAGGCAACCACGACCGGGTGGGCAAAGAAGCGGCGGACCAGATCTGGCAAAACGAATTTGATCTGCCCACCAACGGCCCGGCCGGATATTCAGAGCTGGTCTATTCTTTCGATTTCAATAACTCCCATTTTGTGGCGCTGGACAGCGAAAAGCCAAAAGAAGGCCTCGTTGACCAGGATCAGCGGGATTGGCTGGAGAAAGACCTCGCGGCCACCCAAAAAGAGAACATTTTTGTTTTTTACCACGAACCGGCTTATCCGGTAAGTTCCAAAATTGACGAAAGCCTGGATGTCCACCCGGCCGACCGGGACGCCCTTTGGCAAATACTCAAAAATCACCGCGTAACGGCGGTATTTTCTGGCCACGAGCACATCATGAGCCGCAAAAACATTGACGGCCTATACCAATTCGTGATCGGCAACACTAATTCTTTCGACCACGATATGCCTAAAGCGGGAATGGCCGAGTACGCCTATCAAGGCCATCATTACGCCATTGTTTCCGTCAGCGGCAAGCAAGTCACCGTGAATGTTTACAAGACCGACGGCTCCCCGCTAAACTCGTTCGTGACTCCCCAGTAAATAACGGAAGAAGTGTCGTTCCTTCTGGACGCTGGTTTCCTCCCCGTGACCGGGGTAGATGGTGGTTTCTTCGGGAAAAGAAAGAATTTTTTTTACTGAGTCTTCAAGTTTTCTGGCGTCGCCGCCTGGCAGATCGGTCCGGCCGTAATAGCCGTTGGCGAAGATTGTGTCGCCGCAGAACATCAGCCTCTCTTTTTGGCAATAGAAACACGCGCTTCCGGGTGTATGCCCGGGCGTAAAAATTATTTCTAAAGATAAGTCGCCCACGCCAAGTTTTTTACCGGCCACCAGCGGTTTATCGATTTTGGGTACCGGGTCGCTATCTATTTGCGAGAAGTATTTGGCTGACCGTTCCATCCGATTGATAACCGCACAGTCCAGGTTGGCCGCAAAGAATGGTATCCCATAGGCCAGTTTCAACGCGGTCACGGCCAATATGTGGTCGTAGTGCCCGTGAGTGGCCAAAATGGCTTTGGGCCTGAGCTCCAAGTCGGTGATTCGGTTAATGATGTATTCTGCGTCGTCGCCCGGGTCGATAATAAAAGCCTCTTTATTTTTGGCATAAAACAAGTAACAATTAGTCCCCAACTGGCCAACCTTTAGGGCTTCCAACATAGTTTATCTTTTTAGATCGTCCATTTTTTCCCGATATTCTTTGCGGTCTATTTCCCCTTTGGCATATCGCTCTTTGGTGATCGCGATGGCGTCTTCCCTGTCCGTCGATTCGGTCTTGGGACTATCCAGATACTTTTCTTTGCGGTAATCCATTCCCTGGTAATATTTTCCGCCGGAAACCAAATACTTAATCAGGTAAATGATCAATCCGATTACCAGCACCCAGAAAATAATCGCCAAAATCAGCCACAATAACATGTGGCCGCCGTAAAAATACGGGTAATCTCCTCCCATCATACTCCTCATAAATCCGCGCGGGTAGTTCCCCGACGGCTGAGTGAAGTTGTTGTAGGGGGCGGCAGAGTTGTCATTGATGTTCCCTTGCGCCAGCGCCAACAGAGGGGTGAGCGTCACCATTGCGGGAAAAAGGTAATAATACAATTTCTTCATATCCATAGTTTACTTTTCTACTGATATTATATCACTGATTCAGTCTATAATAAAGGCGCCACTTTACACATTCAAAGTCTCCGCTAAAATATTAATATTGAATTCCGCGAAGCTAAAAATAAAACCCAAACAAAATGCTGGTAAACGCAAAAGACATCTTGAGCAAAGCCAAGGCAGACAAATACGCGGTAGGGGCTTTCAACGTTTCCAACATGGAAACGGTTCAGGGAGTGGTTATGGCCGCGGTGGAGCGGAAGTCGCCTTTGATCGTTCAGATCACCGAGTCCACGATGAAGTACGCGGGAGCCCGCGAGATTGCCGAGCTTGTGAAAATCGTGATCGAGGAAAGGTCGGAGGACGTTCCCATCGCGATCAATTTGGACCACGGCAAGACCATGGATTCTGTCCGTCGGGCGGTCGAACTGGGGTTTACCGAAATTATGATCGACGGTTCGAGGCTTTCTTACGAAGATAATAAAAATCTTACCAAACGGGTAGTAGACTACGCTCATAGTCAAAATGTCCCGGTCCAAGCCGAGTTGGGCATTGTTCCCTACTTAGGCGAGATTGATACGTCGGAAGTTAACTGGGAAACCTTAATGACTGATCCGGACAAGGCCAAAGCCTTTATAGAATTCACCCAGGTTGATTTTTTGGCGGTGGCCATTGGCAATGCGCACGGATTTTTCCGCGAACCGGAAAAATGCGATTGGGAAAGGCTAAAAATCATCAAGGAAAAAACTCAAATCCCCCTGGTGCTGCACGGGGCTTCCGATTGGTCCAAAGAGAAGATTGATTCGGCAGTGGAGGGGGGAATCAATTGTTTCAATGTTGACACCGACATCCGCTTGGCCTTTATGCACCAACTGGTCAAGTTGATTGACGGCGACAAGTGCACCATCACCGACCCGCGCAAAGTGATGGACCCGGTGCGATCGGCCATCAAAAAGAAGGTAGTTGAAAAAATCAACATTTTCGGCAGCGCGATGAAAGCCTGATTATTCGGGTTTTGCCGCTCAAGTCAGCTTTTAATTGATATTCTACATCTCTTTTGGCAAGGTGTTTTTTTATTTTGGGAAATATGGTGGGGGAAATCTCCAGGAACATTTCAAAATCTATTTTGGCAGCATAAACTTGATCAACTAGCCTGCAAATAAGTTCGTGCCCTTCTTCTCCGCCAATTAGGGCGCTTTTAGGTTCGTATTTTCTGACTTCTGGACTCAGCTGGGCGTATTCATTTACGGACAGATAGGGCAGGTTGGCCAATATAATTACTATGTTTTTTGATTTTATTTTAGGCAATAGTGGCCCCGCAATGTATTTTATCTCTTTATTCGAGCCTAAATTTTGCTTTGCAAGCCTAAGCGCGTTTTCATTTTTGTCTACGGCATAAACTGCTGATAATTTTACATCTTTGGGCAAATTATTCAGTATGGCAGCTAAAATACAGCCAGAGCCGGTGCCGACGTCAATCAGAACGGAGTTGTTTTTTATTCTTTCTAAAGCATATTTCACCAATTCCTCGGTTTCCGGGCGGGGAATCAACACGTTTTTGTTTACTTTGATATCTACTCCATAAAATCTTTGTTTTCCGATTATGTACGCCAGTGGCTTGCCTTTAAGCCTTTCTTTCAAAAATTTGCTGATTTTATTTTGATCCCGTACAGAAATTGCCGAATTTTCCTTTAATATCAGCTTACCAGGCGGCCAGTGCTTGAAATTCTCGATAAACAACTCAACTTCCCGCCAGGCTGATTGGCGGATTTGTTCTTGGGGAATCCCGGAGTATTGGATATCATTTTCCAGATACTGGGCCAACTCTGCGGCAATTTTCTTTAGAAATTCTTTCCAAATCATGGTAATATCAATAATAGTATTATATAAGCAAGTGAGATTAACTTTGTAAATAGCATGAAAGAAAAAGTAGCAATTGGCATGTCGGGCGGCGTGGATTCTTCGGTAGCCGCATATTTACTGAAAAAACAAGGCTATGGCGTAACCGGATTTTTTATTAAATTCTGGTCTGATCCGCTTTGCCCGGCGAAAAAGCAGAATAGCTGCTGCAATGACGCGTCTATGCGCAGCGCCCAAGCGGTAGCTTTCAAATTGGGAATTCCATTCTACTCGGTGGATGCCAAAAAATTATTCAAAAAATCCGTAGTGGACGATTTTGTCCAAGAATTCTGTGATTACCGCACTCCCAACCCCTGCGTGCGCTGCAACCAACTGGTAAAGTTCGGCTGGTTTTTGGATTTTGCCAGGTCCCTGGGTTTTGACAAGGTGGCAACCGGCCATTACTGCAATATCAAAGAAGAGAAAGGGGTATTTAAGCTACAAAAAGGCGGCGACACCACCAAGGACCAAAGCTATTTTCTCTATCGGTTAAAGCAAAAACAACTGTCCCGAATGATTTTTCCGGTCGGAAAATACAATAAAAAAGAAGTCTGGAAAATCGCTAACCAAAATAAAATTAAAATCCGCAACGCCAAGGAAAGCCAGGAAATCTGCTTCATCGGCGACAAGGATTACCGCGATTTCCTGAAGCGCTATTTACCCAAAAAATACTTCAAGACTGGCGAAATGATAGACTCATCCGGCAAGGTGGTTGGCAGGCACAATGGCTTACTAAATTACACAATCGGCCAGCGTAAGGGAATTGAAACGGCCGGCGTCAAAGATGAAAGTAAAAAGCCACTTTATGCCGTAGGTTTTGATATCAAGAAGAATCAACTAATTGTCGGGGAAGACCGGCTGGTTTATAAGAAAGATATGATTTTGGACGAAGTCACTTGGATGTCCGATTGGGCGGGAAAAGAAGCGCTCAAGATAAAAAGTTTGAGGGTGGGTATCCGCTATCATCACCCGACTGTGCCCTGTCGAATTAATAAAGAGAAAAAATATCTCAAAGTTATATTCACTAAACCTCAGCGGGCCATCACCCCCGGCCAATCCGCCGTATTTTACCAAGGGAACACCGTTCTAGGCGGTGGGATTATCTCATCTTGACTATTCCGTTGAATTGAATTTTACTGACTTGATAGAAAAAAACAGGCAAAGCCTGAATAATGGAGGTTCCCATGGGTCTTTACAGAAAAAGCGATGGAAGAGGGTATTTCAAAGAAGAATTTTATTGGGGCGGGATAGGATATTGTTTTGATGTTCAAAATATCCTATACTCCGGTACGTCAAAATTTCAGACAATTCAAGTATTCGAGAATAATGTTCTCGGCCGGGTATTGGTTCTCGATGACATCATCCAAACAACCTATTTCGATGAAAGCTTCTACCATGGTCCGATGGCCGGATTTTCTGTTGGTGTATTTGACTATCCAGAGAGAGTACTGATCGTCGGCGGAGGGGATTTGGGCGTTCTTCATCAGGTTCTGCGTTATTCTTTTGGTAAGCTAGATCTTGTTGAGATAGATAAGAAAGTAACGGAAGTTTGCCGGGAATACCTGCCTGAAATCTGCAAAGAAATACCACTGGAAAAATCTGGGGATATCCAGCTCATCTATGAGGATGCCAGCGAGTTTATCCGAAACACCAATGAAAACTACCAGGTTGTCATAGTAGATTCCTCTGAACCTGTTGGCCCCGGAGAGCCTCTGTTTGGCAGAGAATTTTACCAAAATGTCTATGATCGTCTTCGAAGTGATGGGATAATCCTGGCTCAGGCAGGGTCGCTTCTTTACAGCGACCAATGGTTAAAAACCTATAGGATGCTTTCTTCGCTCGGCACCTATAGGATGGATGTGAAGGTACTTTGCATAGATGTCCCCACCTACGGTGGACCTTTTGCTCTGGTCGGCGCAAGGAGAGATAAATGTTTCCCCTCCGAAGGACAGCTCATTAAAATGCAATGTGCTTTCAGTCCTCCACACATTGGCCAACGAAGGACTGAATGGAGTGAGCCGGCAAGGTACCGCAGCTATCAAGTGCTTCCCCCTCGGGTCGTGGAAATGCTTTTAACGGAAACGCTTTGCGATGATGCAAGGAATAGCAAAGCGTAACCCGCAAAACCAGAATATCAAAAAGACGGTTTGAGATACAACCGTCTTTTAGATTTTGTAGCGCTTCATTAACAAGGTGTTGAGGACCACGCTGACCGAGGAGAAAGCCATGGCGGCGGCGCCGATGGAGGGACTGAGGAGCCAGCCGGTGAAAGGATAGAGCACGCCGGCGGCGACGGGGATGGTGATGACGTTATAGAAAAAAGCCCAGAAGAGATTCTGTTTGATCTTGCGGGAAATATACTGGCTGATTTTGATGGCTTTCACCACGTCGCGCAGGTCGTCTTTGATGAGCACGATGCTGCCGGTTTCCATGGCGATATCCGTGCCGCTGCCCAGCGCGATGCCAATGTCCGCTTGGGCCAGTGCCGGCGAATCATTGATCCCGTCGCCCACCATCGCCACCACTTTATTTTCCGCTTGCAGCTTCTTTATCTCCGCTGACTTTCCTTGAGGAAGCACTTCCGCCAAAACCCGGTCAGCGCCCACTTCTTTGGCCACCGCTTGGCCGACCCGGGCGTTATCTCCGGTGATAATGAATACATTTTTATGCAGATTTTTTAGGCTGTTCACCGCTTCTTGGGCATGGTCTTTGAGAGTGTCAGCAATGGCAATAATCCCGACTATTTTTTTGTCTCGAGCCAAAATCACCGTTGTTTTGCCTTGATTTTCCAGTTTTTCAAGTTTCTCGTTAATTGTCTGATAATCGATATCATTTTCAGCTAATAATTTTCTCGTTCCCAGTAAAATTTCGTCGTTATCGATAAATGCTTTGACTCCTTTTCCCGGAATCACTTTGAATTTATCCACCTTGAGCAGTTCAATGTCCTTTTCGCGGGCTTTGTTAACCACCGCTTGAGCCAGTGGGTGCTCCGAGTTTTTTTCCACCGAAGCCGCCAGTTGGAGAACGTTTTTGCCTCCTTGCTTGATGACGTTGGTCACCACCGGCTCGCCCTTGGTGAGGGTGCCGGTTTTGTCGAACACCACTGTGTCAAGCCGCTGCGCTTTTTCCAGGGCGCTCGCGTTTTTGATCAAAATCCCAAGTCTCGCCGCCAGTCCTGTGCCCATGACGATCGCGGTGGGCGTCGCCAAACCCAGAGCGCAAGGGCAGGCGATGATAAGCACGGTGACCAAAACCGACACCGCCAGCGCTATGCCCTGTCCCAACAATAACCAAATCGCAAAAGACAGTAGCGCGATTCCGATTACGGTGGGAACAAAATAATAAGCAATTTTATCCGCTAAAATTTGCATTTTGGCTTTGGAACCCAGCGATTCCTCCACCACTTTGATAATCTGGGCCAACATCGTGTCCTGGCCGATTTTTTCGGCTTTGAACTGCAAAATTCCGGTTTTGTTGATGGTCGCACCGATAACCAGGTCGCCCTTTTTCTTTTCCACCGGAACGCTTTCACCGGTGATGGCCTTTTCGTCGACACCGGAATAACCTTCGGTGACTATGCCATCCACCGGAATTTTTTCTCCCGGTTTCACCAAAATTACGTCGCCCACCGCGACCTCCGCAATGGGAATCTTCTTTTCCCGGCCATTTCTGATTACAGTAGCTTCCTTGGCCGCTATCCCCATCAGTTTTTTGATGGCTTCGCTGGTTTTGCCTTTGGTCAGAGTTTCCAGGTAGCGGCCCAGCAGAATGAAGATGATTATGAAACCGGCGCTGTCGTAATAGAGAAACGATGCCAATCCCGTCTTTATCTGAAGCAAGCTGGTTACAGAAATAAACAAACTAAAAAAGTAGGCCACGGCCGTGCCCAGAAAAATTAGCGAGTCCATGCCGGGATTAAGTGAAATCAGCTCTTTTACGCCATTTCTCCAGATGCTTCGGCCGGCAAAGATGACCAAGGTGGATAGAATAAATTGGATTAGCAATGAATTATTTTCGAGTGCCTCTGGCATGGGCAGCTTGAAAATATCGCTTATCGCAAAATATAGCAGCGGCAGGCCGAAGACCAAAGCCGTCCAGAACTTGTTTCTCGCCTTGATTGTTTCGCTGCCGCCCCGGCTCAGGTCCGGAGCGCCGTGGTCGTGCTGACCGTGATGCCCGGCGGGACTTTCCTCTTCAACTTCATAGCCGAGGTCTTTGATTTTCGCTTTAATTTCAGCCAGGTCGATCTTTTGCGAGTCATATGCCACCGCCAAGGTTCCCAGGGCAAAGTTGATATTGGCCGACGCAATGCCAGCTTCCCGGCTCAGGCCTTTTTCGATTTTCAAAACGCACGAGGCGCAGTGAATTCCATTGATTTTTAGATTAGCTTTTTCCATTATTGAAAATTACTCAGTTACGATAAACTTTCCCCATACCATTTGCATCCCGCAGCTGAACTTGTAGGTGCCAGCCACCTTGGGGGTAAACTCAATTATATTTTCGCCCCTTTGGAGCGGCCGGTCAATTCCAAAAGCCGGCAGCAGGATTTCGCTGGTGCAGCCGGTCATTCCACTGCCGTCAACCACCCACCTGACCGGGGTTCCCTTTTTGACGGTCAAAGTGCTGGGAGAGTACCCTTGGGCGGTGACGCTCATTTTTACCGTTTGATAATTACCAGTTTCGGGTGGAGTTTGAGCAGAGGAGACATTGGTATTACTGTTGCTGCTGCTTACTGGTTGAGCGGCGGTTCCCGGGAAATTAAAGCCGTTCCAACCGCGGCTCAGGGTGAGCAGTCCCAGGAGAATCACGATCACTCCCGAAACTTTCATTACCTGTTTCAAGCGGGATTGGCTGAAAATCGAAATGATGTTGCCAAAACCCAGCATCAAAGGCGCGGTCCCCAAGCCAAAAGCGGCCATCGAAAGCGCTCCCCGCCAAGCCGATCCGGTGGTCAGGGAATAAATTTGCAAGGCCTGCAGGGGGCCACAGGGCATAAACCCGTTAAGAAAACCGATTACAAAAGGAGCTTTAGGCTTTGAAGAATGCAATTGGCCGGAGAACAACCGGGCGATTGAGACCGGTAAAATGCCGGTTATTTTATCCAGTATTCTCAAGCGGGTAAGCAGTGACAAGCCAACCAAAATCATGAAAACACCGGCCAAAAGGGTAATCGTAGCGGTAAAACCTTGGCTGATTGCGAAAAACGAGCCCAAGCCGCCCAAAACTCCTCCCACCAAGGCGTAAGCGAGAATCCGGCCGGCATTATAGCTGAAATGAGACCAGCTGATGCTCTTATTGCCTTTTACCGAGGCGCAAAAGCGGGTGGTGTAGGCCACCACGATGCCCCCGCACATGCCGATGCAGTGAAAACTGGCCAAAAGGCCGATCACAAAGATCAGCGGAAAACTCAAATTTGATTCATTGAGTTTGGATAAAAGTTCGAATCCCCCGTAGGATTCAACCGCGTAATAGAGGATTGCAATTAGCAGTAGCAGCATCCCTCCGATAAAAACATTTTGGGTGAAATTGTTTTCCTTGCCGGGGCTGTTCGGATTGTCAACTGTCTGGCTTCCAATCAAGCTGGCCCCGTAGTTAAGCGACTTAATTTCTTTGATAATCTCTCCTGGAGTGATTTTCTGCTCGTCGTATTCAAGATTGGCAGTATTTTTTTTGATGTTTACGTTAGCTTTTGTAACTCCGTTAAGTAAGCTTACCTCGCTCTCGATTAGCTCCTTACAGCTTTTACAGTGGATGCCGGTGATTTTCAGTTTGATTTTTTTCATAAATATTGTTATTTGTTAGCCATTTTTGTTACTTTCAAAATTTCGCCGACCATCGCCTGCTTTCTTTTCTTGTTGCTGGCTTCCATGGCGTTCATAAAACAGCTGTTGAGGTGGCCCTCCATCAGCATTTGGTGGGCGGATTTTAAGAGGCCAATTACGGCCAGGTTTTGCTGCATGATGTCAATGCAGTATTCTTTTTCCTCCACCATTTTAATGATCTTTCGAATGTGGCTGTGAGCCTTTTTGAAGTTCAGCAGGGACTTTTCCTTTGGAGTCGACATATTTTTTGGATTAATTATAACCATAACCTATGGTGTAGGTTAAACAATTCCAAAAATCTTGTCAAATAATTCGGGATAATAGGAAATTTGTGTGGCTATTTTCTCTGGATAATATGATAGTTATGCTGTAAACAGTATATTATTTAATTAAGAAATTTAGAAATGGGTAAAAAAGGTGTCCCGGATGCAATTC
>Ga0172371_10012051_pt1 | contig 11433 bp, 6 predicted proteins | sample Lak12m_FD_114543 | JGI IMG/M metagenome (GOLD analysis project Ga0172371, IMG submission 114543) | Freshwater microbial communities from Kabuno Bay, South-Kivu, Congo - kab_022012_12m | ecosystem: Environmental > Aquatic > Freshwater > Lake | place: Democratic Republic of the Congo: South-Kivu...
CAGATAAACAATGCACTGCTGATCTTGACCAAAAGCGGGCAGTTAAATCTGATCCATGAAAAGTGGTTTGGATCCATGGAAACTGAACTGGAGTCCAGCACCGCCCCGCTGAGCCCATTCCAGAATCTGGTAATTCCCCTGGCTATATTGAGCGGAGTGTCGATTTTGCTTCTGGTCTGGTTATTCCTGAGATACCGACGAATAAAAGCCGTTGCACAGCAGGAGCAGGCATCCCGGCACAATCTGGAAATGGAACTGGAACGTGAGTATGCGATCTTTGTGCGCGGTCCGGTGATCCTTTATAAAATGCAGGCTGAAAACCTGAAACCGGTAATGATCTCTGAAAACATCGATCAATGGGGCTACACCGTGGAGGAAGTCCTTGCCCTGGAAGATGGTTTTATCAGCCTGGTGTTTTCGGAGGACAGGGATAAATTCAGCGTACCAGAGAAACCAGACTCCACCCCGGAATATGCTATTAAACAATACCGCATCCAGACCAAATCCGGCGAGATCCGCTGGGTGCTGGATTTTGCCAGTTGTGTGGACAGCGCTTTATATGGGCACCTGTTATACGGTTACCTGCTGGATATTACCGCTCAGAAAAATCTGGAAGCTCAGATCATGGAAACCAGGGAAAAAGCGGAATCGTCCAATCTGGCGAAAACCCATTTTCTGGCTAATATGAGCCATGAGATCCGCACTCCTCTGAACGGGATCATGGGCTTCCTCCAGGTTTTGATGCAGATGGATGCGTCTCCAGAGCAGAAAGAGTATTATGAGATAATGTATTCCTCCGGACGTAGCCTGATGAAGATCATCAACGATATCCTCGATTTTTCCAAGATCGAATCGGGCAAGCTTGATCTGATCATCAATGATTTCAATCTGCGGATCCTGGTTGAGGACATCATGAAAGGGTTTATCTACCAAAACAAGAAACCCGAGCTGGATGTCCGCTACAAGATTGACCAGAACATACCCAATGTGATCCATGGCGACCAATTGCGCTTGAAGCAGATCCTCACCAATCTCCTGCAGAATGCGATCAAATTCACCGAACAGGGATTTGTGGAGATCAGCGTGGGAATCTACACCCAAAATGACTCCGATGTCCGCTTGCTGTTCAGCGTGTCCGATACCGGCATTGGCATCGATCCCCGCAAACAACAGGATATCTTCGATAATTTCAGTCAGGCGGATGTGCTGATCACCAGTAAATACGGGGGAACGGGATTGGGGCTGTCCATTGTGAAGCGGCTGGTGGAGCTCATGAATGGCTTTATCTGGGTGGAAAGCGAACACGGCAAGGGCAGCAGTTTCTATTTCATTCTGCCGTTTGCGGTAACCACCGAGCAACCGGTTTTGGTATCGCAGCATGCCAGCCATCCGGAGATCAGGCTTCAGGCATTGCCGGGGATGAAGGTTCTGCTGGTGGAGGATGAGCCGATCAATCAGGCGGTAACCAGAAGACAGCTGGAGAGCTGGGGCATCAGCGTTACGATCGCGGCAAATGGACAGGAAGCCCTCACTCTGTGCAGTCAGTACCGGTATCATGCCATTCTGATGGACGTTCAATTGCCGGTAATGGATGGGATCACGGCTACCCAAACCATCCGCCAGAAAGAGAGATTACAGGGAATCCGGACTCCCATTGTCGCCTTTACGGCTGCCGCCATGGTGGGAGACAGAGAGCGATTCCTCAGTTGCGGGATGGATGATTACATAGCCAAACCCATAGAAATGAATCAATTATACCAGATATTACAGAAATATGCTCCCCAGCGATGATCAAGGAGAAACGTGATGCGAAACATTTTGTGGATATTTATTCTGGCGCTTGCCGGCAATCTGTGTGGCAAGGATATTACGGTTCAGCGTCCCCGCAGTTATCTGCGCGAGGGACCGGCTTCCTATTATGGCATCCTGCTGGAAGTTCCGGTGAATACGCAGGTGAAAGTGATGAAAGACGGACCGCAGTGGATGCAGGTAAAATATAGCAACAAAACCGGATATTTGAATGCCTCAGCAGGATATAAATCAGCTAAAAAAGGCGATCCCTTTGCCAAACTGAGCAGACCTGGCATGGCTGCCACCACTCAAGGCGTAACCGCAGGAGTAAAGGGCTTTTGCGCCAAATTCAGCCAGGATCTGAAGTCAAATTCCAGTTTTCCGGATTTAGCCTTGTCCACCGGGGTAGATACTGCCGAGTATGCACTGTTTTACCGTAACAGCCTGCAAAAACGTAAGCTCAGCCAGTTTCAAAAAGCCTTTCCCCTGCCTGCCAGGAATCTGCCCGATAATTATAGCGAAGCTGCTGAAGGTTTCGGTTTGTCCGTGGCGGGTCTGATCGCCGGACAGGGGCTTTATAAAAATGCGGCAATGGCGAAATATCTGAATAACTTGGGAACTTATATCGCCTCAGGAGCTGACACACCTGAGATCCAATACCGCTTCTTCATTCTGGATATCTCCCAGCCCAATGCTTATGCCTGCCCGGGGGGATATGTCTTTGTCACCAAAGGGATGCTGCAGGCGGTGGAGAATGAAGCTCAGCTTGCCTTCGTGCTGGCGCATGAGATAGCCCATGTATCACGTTTTCATGGACTTAAAGAAGTTAAACTGATGGAAAACCAGATCGGCGCCGAGGAAGCCAGCGCGGAACTGGACAGGGAGTTGGAAGGTTTTTCCACTCCTCAGAACAAAGCCATCGAGGCGGAACTGGAAAAGGATATCAGCGAGATGGCTGCCGTGATCACAGAAGGGCGGCTGGACGCTTATGAAGAAGAGGCGGACGAGCTTGCGTTGCTGTTCATTGCCCGCAGCGGCTACGATCCCCAAGCCGGAATTACTCTGCTGACCAAACTGCTCAACACCCGTTATGAATCCAATAACCAGCATTACCGGCGGGAAAGCGTGAAACAGCGCCTGTCACTAATGAAAAACAAGCTGGGCAGATATAAGGTTCCCAAACTGGTCTTTGCCATGGACAATCCACGCTTTGCCGGCTTTCACAACCAACTGGATCAAGGGCAATGACCAGTCTGGACACCAGCACTGCACCCCACAAAATCCTCTTTATCGATGAACCTTTTGCGGAGCAGGAAAGGCTGCGGCAACAGCGCTCAGCTTTTCTCTGGAGCGTTTTGTCCCTTGCTTTCGACGCCGATCTGCTGCTCCTGAAAAGCCAGGTTTATCTGGAAAAACCCGTTCCCAGCCACGAGGGCTATGACCGCTTATACTCGCTAAGCCTGGAAAGCGAGAGAATGCTGCTTCCGGACAGCTACCACAAACTGGCAGCGGGGCAGGCGGAGAGATTTGCCACCATCCTGGACAGCAAACGCTATGAACTGGTCATATTGGCAGGTTTAGCCTGTCTGCCGCTTGGCAGGATGATCCACAGGGTGTTGCCGGACTGCAGGGTGGTACTCGATGTGGAGAAAGTCCACATCAGTCAAGTGCAGGAAGCCTGGGAAAGCAATAAGAATTTTGACAATTATCAGGCACTTTGGACGCTGCTCAGAAATAGGGCAGCGGACAGGTTTTTCCATTCCCGCAAGAACCTGTTTTTGTTCCACGACCCTGCATCCCAAGCTGAATTGACAGATTCGTTCAAAATCCCGGAAGCTGCTGGCTGTCTGCTTCCTCTGCCGGAAAGCCAAACAAGTGAGAGTGAGGTCTCAACTTCGGACAGCGGGGCGAATTTCCTGCTGTTTTGGGGTGATCCCCGGTATTCCGAGAATCTTGCAGTAGCCCGGAAACTGGTTTCCGAGCTTTATCCGCGTATCTCCAAGAAGCTGGTGGAAAAGAACATAACTCTGGTGCTTTGCGGGGACGACAAACTGCAGGAACTGTGCGGAGGCAGAATAGTTCATGCCCCGATCATTGACTTGCCTGCGCTTATCAGACAGGCTCTACTGGTGCTATTGCCTCTTCCCAAGCCAGACCGCGAGCTAAGGATTCTGCGTTGTGCCTTTTGTAGCAAGGCGGTGGTTTGTTCACCGGCGGCGGTTCAGGGGATCGGGGTTTCCGGGGACAGCGTGTTTGTGGAAAGCTCTCCGGAGGCAATGATCGAGCGGATCAGCTCTCTGCTTCGCTCCCGGGCTGTCCTGGAAACGACAGGCAAGCTGCTGGCGCAATTCTATCAACAGGAATATGCCAGGGAAATTCTGGAAAAACGACTTGTGGAGAAACTCAGGATATGGATAGAAAAGTGAATAACGTCCGTCTGGTGCTGATCGGAGGGGGAACCTGCTCAGGTAAAACCACCATTGCCAGGGCGATCGGGATGCGGCTTAGCGACCTGAAAACGGTGATCATCTCTCACGACAACTATTATAAAGACCTTTCACACCTTAGCCATGAAGCCAGGGCAAAAGTGAATTTCGATCATCCCGATTCTATCGACAGCGCTTACCTGCTTACTGACCTAAAACAGATGCTGGCTGGAACAGCGGTGGATATGCCGGATTACGATTTTTCCACCCATTGCCGCATCGAGGGCAAAACCTGCGTGGCGGATGCGGACGTGATCATCCTGGAAGGCATCTTTGCACTCTATTATCCCGATCTTCTGGCGCTATCCGATCTCAAGGTTTATGTGGACACCGATTCCGACCTGCGTCTGGCAAGGCGCATGCAGCGGGATATCGTGGATCGCGGACGCAATCCCGAAAGCGTGCTGGATCAGTATCTGCGCACAGTTAAACCCTCCCACGAAGCCTTCATCGAGCCCAGCAAAAAGAATGCCGATGTGATCATCCCCGGGGATCGCGAGTTCGACAAAGTGCTCTATATGCTGAATGGCTATCTGCTATATGAGCTGATGTCGGATATCAAGCAGAGAAAATAAGGCTAACTACAAGCAGAACGCATGGATACCATTCGCCCTGTCATTCTTGTTTTGCTGCCAATCTGCATATTTTCCGGCTGAAGTGGTTTCCCCGAATCTAATCATTTACCCATGCTATTCTTATCCTATGTTTATAGGATGGGTAAAGGATGGGATATGGATGAGATCAGCTGAATAGACAGCAGTGGCTTGTAGGCGGCTCGCCCAAAACACCTTCCCGCCTGAAATGGATGAGAACCGAAAATAATCCCTGCCGGTTCTTCACAAATAATTATATTATCTACAAACGAGCCCATAGTCTTAAAGTCTGAGCCAGCCTGGCTATCCGCCGGATTGCCATATTGCTAAAGCAATTGAGCAGGATTTTGCCAGTTGCTCAGACATGGATATTGTTCCCAGCTGGATGCTGATTGCAATGTGTTCAGAGCGGAAGGCTGGATTCCGCAACAACGCCCTAACCTATAAACCATAGAGAGGTGAAAATGAAAAGACTTATGCGGGCAACGCTGCAATACTGGTATTTGCCGGTCATGCTGTTTTTGATCATCAATTCCGTTTACTCCAATCTGATCTACAGGATCAACCATCCTTTCTATCTGCCCTTTGTCGATCTGCCGCAAATGGCGATCAGCACCCATTCCCAGGCTTCGGTCTTCAAAATGTTTGGCGCGCATTTCAGGGACGACAGAACCCGGCAGGATGAGTATTTTAACCAATATAACAGCTATTTCATGAACACTGGTGCGTCTAACATTGTCAGTATCAGTAAGGGGGACAGCACGTTCACGGTGTTTGATCCCCGCTTTTCCCAGCTGAGGTACCTGCTTACGCAAGAGGAAAATCCCCGCTATCACAGATTCCGGATCGGGCAGCTATCAGACCGCGAATTTCATCAACTGATGAAGTATCTGGGCTCTCCGAAACTGCGTTTTGATTTTCACTCGGCGAATTATCAGCAGGCAAAACAAACGTATGCCAAATTGATGACCATGACTAGGCTACCGGCGATCGACTTGCAGTTATACCACATCTCCGATCCCGATTCCAATCTCACGGTTCATTACCGCCCCAATCCCTTGTTTGCCCAGCTGGAGCTTGGCGGCATCCCCGCCAAGGATTTTCAACCGGGATCTTACCTGATCATGATGGCGTCCACCTCTCCCGCGCTAATTGAAACTATGCTTATCACCCTGCTTCTGGCGGCGATCGTGCTATGGAGAGCGATTAGGATAAAAAAACGGTTGGGTTGGATCGAATTCATCATTCTGCTGATCTTCTTCTATCCGAACAATCTGATCGCTCCCAGCCTGTTCTGGAGCAGCTTCTTCAGCGGATTTCAGGGTATGCTGTTGATGTGGATGTTGATCGGGCTGGTTTGGAGCAATCCGCGTCCGCTCAGTTCCCGGAAATTCTGGAAATACCTCTTTATTACCGTAGCCTTGCTGATCTATCTCCTCAAAGCCTATCTGGCAATGACTGTTTTAGTCGGCTATGCGCTGGTGGTGCTTGTATTCCTGATCCAGCTGTTCCATCAGAAAGGTTTGCAGAAAAAAGTGATGGGACGTTGGTTTTCCCTGGGCTTCCTCCCGTTTTTGCTCTGGATATTATGTTCACTCGTGATTATCCTCGGCGTAAGCCTGGTGCGCAAGCTCATTCCCGCTCACTTTATTCACGGCTCCTGGCTCTATTATCAGGGAATGGTGTATAGCCTGAGTCTCGATTATTTCGTGGTGATCCTGTTTTTTTCCTTGATCATGCTGGTTTTTATGTCTATCCCCGGAGGGCTGATCCTTGCTATGCTGGAATATCCCCTGCGCCTGTATTACAAAATGCGGCGTGGCTTGACCGCAATCGCCCTGTTCGGTGGCTGGCTAACCCTGGTGGTGGGCTTTACCACATTTCGGGACAGATTGATTACCCACGACTTTTTTGTGCTGTTCTTTTTGTTTCTGGTCGGGGTGGCATTTGCCTGGCTGGGGATAAAGTTCTTCTGGTTTCTTGATCCTGTGCATCACGATGAGCGAAAGAAACTGCGCAGCCTGCTGCACGAATCCTTCTCTTATCACGACATGGAAAATTACTTTCACTACTATGCCGGTTTTCTTACCAGGCTCTACAGTAAGAGCGCAGTTGGGCTGATCTTCCGGGATTACCGCCTGGGACTGGACAGATTCAATGTTCCCAGTCCGGAATTGCTGGCACAGGTTCCCGAGGGTAACTATTTCAATCTTGATCTGGCGCGCATAGACAGACACCCCGCCGCCTCGGCTTTCCCTGAGTGGATTCCTCCCAAACGCCGCAAACGCAAAGACACTTCTGAAGTCCAAAGCGTTGCTCAAAAAGAGGTTCGGCTGTTCTATCCGCTGACCGACAATGAAGGTAACAAACTGGGATACCTGTTTCTGGCGGAAAGCGGTAAACTCTATTGGGACAATGAGAATGCCGATTTTATCGCCGAAACGGTGTCGATCTTTAACAGCTTTTTCAATAATCTCTGGCTGAATACCCGGTTTCAGGAAGAGCAGGTGAAGCTTGAGCGAGAAAAGCAGGAACGGATTATGAATGAACAGCTTGCCCTGGAGCGCGAGAAACGCAATCAGGAACTGCAGGAATTCAATCAGCGGATCATGGATTCCATCAACTACGCTTCCCTGATCCAGCGCTCTATTCTGCCGAAAGCGGATTACCTGGACAAAATGGGCGAACCTTATTTCGTCGTGTGGCATCCCCGTGACGTTGTGGGTGGCGATTATTACTGGTTCTATCCACTGCCGGACAAAAACAGCTTTCTGCTGGCGGTGATCGACTGCACCGGACATGGCGTTCCTGGCGCATTTATGACGTTGATGAGCAATAGCATCCTGAATTCGATCGTCAAAGACCTCAAGGTGTTCAGTCCCGATCAGATAATCAAACTGCTGCACCGGGAAGTGCGGTTCACCCTCCAGCAGGGACACAGCGAAAGCATGAAGGACGGGCTGGACATCTCTCTGATCCTGGTGGACAGGGATAAGCGCGAGTTACTTTTCTCCGGCGCCAGGCACAAGGCTCTGTTATATCACGAACAGGATGGGGAATTGACAGCCAGAGTGTTTTCCGGACACCGCTATTCGTTGGGCGGGCTGAAAGAGGAACTGGAGCCGGAACTGGATAGCATCCACTATCAGCAGGGCGATCTGCTGTATCTGCTCACCGATGGCTTGATCGACCAGCCCACCCTGAAAGACGCTGAAGTGAAAAGGCGTCCCTTCCCTGAATGGCAGGAGTTTTTCCAGGACTTGGCTAAGCATGAGTTTGCCGTTCAGTCCGTGGTCTGTGAGGAATTCCTGCAGGCTGTGCTGCAACTGCAGGAGCAGCGGGATGACATCACATTATTGGGAGTGAAATTCACTTAATACCTGTTTAAGCTTTTGGAGTTAAAGCGTCTCCTTGCGTACCGTCGCTTGCCAAAGCAACGCCATGCGGCGAACTGGCATTCGCCGGTACATACCGTCTCTTTACGCTCGGATGCCAATCCGCCTGTGATGTGCATTTCGCTGCTTAATGCTATTCATCATCTGCGCCTAAGCTATTATTCTGCTGGGTGATGGCTTATCCTCCTTTTTTGATTGACAGAATAAGCTATATCGGTAATAGGGTTTTCTCTCTCGATAGATGTGTGATCTATCAAACCATATCGAAATAAATAGAGGTATTAATGGTCGCTATTCCAGCTCTCTGGTTTATTGCCCCCATCGGTGCAATACTGGCTTTAACGTTTGCCATGATTTTCTTTTATCAGGTGAAGGCGCATGATCCCGGCACGGCAAGAATGCAGGAGATCGCAGGTTACGTTCGTGAAGGTGCGTTCGCCTATCTCAGGCAGCAATACAAAGGGGTAATCATGTTCTTTGTAGCCGCCTTTATAGTTTTTAACATTATGGCTTGGGTATTGGGAGTTCTGCATTGGCTGATCCCCTTTGCTTTCCTTACCGGTGGTTTTTTCAGCGGTCTGGCTGGCTACATCGGGATGAATACTGCCACCTTGGCTTCCAACCGCACCGCGCAGGCATGCACCAAAAGCCTGAACAAGGGCTTGAGGGTTGCCTTCCGGGCTGGCAGCGTGATGGGGCTTACCGTGGTGGGTCTTGCCCTGATCGATATCTCTGCCTGGTTCTTTATCCTCAATCACTTCCATTTTCCCCTGGAACGGATCACGGTGATCATGCTGTCCTTCGGCATGGGTGCCTCCACACAGGCTTTGTTTGCCCGTCTGGGCGGTGGAATCTACACCAAAGCCGCAGACGTGGGTGCTGACCTGGTGGGCAAAGTGGAAGCCGACATCCCTGAGGACGATCCCCGCAACCCTGCCACCATCGCCGATAACGTTGGCGACAATGTTGGCGACGTTGCCGGAATGGGTGCCGACCTCTATGAAAGCTATGCCGGTTCCATCCTGGCTACAGCCGCTTTGGGTATGGCTGCGGTAAGTGCTTTGGGCGCAAGTTACGCCAGTATGGCAGTGAATTTTGTAGTAGCGCCGATGATCCTTGCCGGGATCGGGGCGATCCTATCCATATTGGGCATTTTTGCGGTTACCACCAAGGAAAATGCCGGAACCAAGGAACTGATGTTCGCTCTGAATAAAAGCGTTTATCTCAGCTCCATCCTGATCGCGGTGGCAGCCTTTTTCATTACCAAAGCCTTATTGCCCGCGGAAATATACTTCGGGGTATTCATCTCCACGGTCATCGGGCTGGTGGCTGGGGTGCTGATCGGATATTTCACCGAGCTGGACACTTCGCACAGCTATCGGGCTACCAAAGGCATAGCCTCGCAATCTGAATATGGTCCCGCTACGGTGATCCTGGAAGGGATGGCGGTGGGCATGCGTTCCACTGCGGCACCCGTTATTACGATCGTGGTGGGCATCCTGACAGCCTTTATCTGTAGCCACGGATTCTCCTCGATAGAGCTTGGTCTATATGGCATTGGCTTTGGCGCGGTGGGCATGCTTGCCACGTTGGGCGTTACTCTGGCGATGGACGCCTTTGGTCCAATTGCCGACAATGCCGGAGGCAATGCGCAGATGAGCGAACTGCCGGAAAACGTGCGCGAAATGACAGACAACCTCGATTCCGTAGGCAATACCACTGCTGCCACAGGCAAGGGCTTTGCCATCGGCAGTGCGGCGCTTACAGCGATGGCACTGCTGGCAGCCTATCTGGAGGAAGTGCGCGGCGCCTGGCGTCTGGTGGGCGAAAAAGCCGGTCAAGCCGTGTTTTTGAATATCCACTACAGCTCCAAGTTCAGCGATCTCATTCCCCTGGAAAAAGCCACAGCAGCCGATTTCATCAATTTCTTCAAGATCAATGTCCTCAATCCCCAGTTCTTATTGGGGATTTTTATCGGCGCCATGGTAGCCTTTGTCTTTTCGTCGCTTACCATCAAAGCGGTGGGCAGGGCGGCAGGGCAGATGGTGCAGGAAGTGCGCCGTCAGTTCAAAGAAATCCCCGGCATTCTGCAAGGCACTGGCAAGCCTGACTATGCCCGCTGCGTAAAGATCTCCACCGTGGGAGCCCAGAGAGAAATGCTGCTTCCCGCTTTGGTCGGCATCCTCAGTCCGATCGTGGTTGGCTTGTTCCTGGGAGTGGCAGGCGTGTTGGGAATTTTAGTAGGCGCTTTGGCAACCGGCTTTGTGCTGGCGGTGATGATGAATAACGCCGGCGGAGCCTGGGACAATGCCAAGAAACTTATGGAAATCACCGGCAAGAAAGGCACTACGAATCACAAAGCCACCATCGTTGGCGATACCGTGGGCGATCCCTTCAAGGATACCGCCGGACCTTGCATCAATATCCTGGTGAAGCTGATGAGTATGGTGTCGATCGTCTTTGCGGGACTGATCGTTACCTATTCCCTGAAAGTGGACAAGATCAATCCGCCCTTTAGTGCGCTGCAACCGGATAAAACTATGCAGAACAAGGTGTTATTCATCGATAAAGCCAAGCTGGCTGATCCCTGTCTCACCTGTCCTGACGTGAATCCCGATTGTTTAACCAAATGAAGGACTATTCGGGCTTTCCCAATAAAATAACCTTAGAAACCACCTTGCTGAGCTCGGACGAATATCCGGGCTCAGCTTTTTTTCAATTCGATTTTGACTTTCCGGCGGTGTTTGGCACCAATGGCAAAGTCCCGGTGTGGCTCAGCGTGGACGGGCATCGCTATCGCAGCACGATAGCGGTTTACGGGGGTGTTCATCTGATGGTTTTCAACGCCACCATGCGCAAGGAAACGGGCTATCAGGCTGGAGATACCATTCAGATCACCCTGGAGCGGGATACCGAGATCAGGAAGATCACTTTGCCGGAGGATATCCGCAGTTGGCTGGAAAACGCAGGGGTTGCCGAAGTGTATGATAACTATAGCTATTCGCATCAGAAAGAAGTGCTGGACTGGATCAACGACACCAAAAATCCCGAAACCCGCAAACGCAGAATTGCCAAACTGGCGGAGAAACTAAGCTCGGAGAAGAAGCAATAATGGCAATGGTCACACGGATTTAGCGGATTGGACGGATATTTTTATTAACCACAGAG
>Ga0172371_10012052_pt1 | contig 11433 bp, 10 predicted proteins | sample Lak12m_FD_114543 | JGI IMG/M metagenome (GOLD analysis project Ga0172371, IMG submission 114543) | Freshwater microbial communities from Kabuno Bay, South-Kivu, Congo - kab_022012_12m | ecosystem: Environmental > Aquatic > Freshwater > Lake | place: Democratic Republic of the Congo: South-Kivu...
GAGCGAGCCTGCAATTCTTTTCTCCCATCCGGTCGAGGTTTTCCTGGAAGAGAGAAAAGTAATTCTCCGTGACCCAGTTGAGGGAGAACTTGTTGGGACATCCAAGCACAAGGGCGTCCTCCCTGTGCTCCAGAAGAGTGATAGGGTTGATCCACAAAGAAAAGCTTTTCTCCGGAATGACCCCTCTGATCTGGCCCTTGATCTCTTCCCAAATATTCGTCATCGCCCCCCCGGGAATAAGAAAAAGAAAGCATGAATTCACCCGCCTTCGCAGGAGGTTACGGTCTCATAACCCTGGAGGAATGCGGGTGTCCTCCGATGCCTTGGCGAAGGAGGACTGGAGCTTCGGCGGGTTACGCCGCACCGTAAGTGCCACGGGCTCCTGCCCGCGGGGCTCCACAGAATGCTTCCACGTTCGCGTGCCTTCTATCGAACCCTCTGGAGGCTGTCAAAGGTAATGAGTCGTAAGAGCAAGTTAGGCGCTTGTGTTTTATCGACAGGATATAAGCCGCTGAAATTGCTTGTTGAAACTTTGTGGGACCGGTAACTTCAGGAAGGGTGCGAAAAAGAGAGGTGCCTGGAATTTTCTTTTGATATCATGCGGTTTGACCCTAATGAGAGGAGGTGTATAACTCTATCCACAAATCTCGATCTTCAGTTTTCGCCTCCTTACGTTTTTTTTCGCTCGTTTTTGTTGCATCCCATTTGATTTTTTCTTTTGCTTCCCCCTTGCGTTTTAGGAAGCCTTGTGGATCAAGGGTCTCCATGGGGTTAAGGTCTGAGCCCATAGGGAAAGAAAAAAATCTCCTTGTTCTGTTCTATCAGGGCAGCTATGATTTAAGCTCACCCTGAGAACCCTGCGTTGAGAAGGAAGGTGGAGCCGTGAAACGATTAAGAGTCGCGTTGATAGCGGGGGGAATCTCCGGAGAAAGGGAGATTTCCATGAAAAGCGGGGACGCGGTGGAGAAGGCCCTTGATCCGAAGAAGTATGAGGTCAGGCGCTACGATCCGCGGGACGATCTCGGCTTGCTCCTGAAGATCGCGGGAAACGCCGATCTGGCTTTGATCTTGCTCCATGGCAGGTACGGAGAGGACGGGTCTATGCAGGGACTTCTGGACCTGCTGGCTGTCCCCTATGTCGGCTCCGGAATTCTCGGCAGCGCTATGGCCATGAACAAGAGAATCGCCAAGAGCCTATTCAGGGCACAAGGGCTTCTCGTTGCAGAGGATGTTCTTCTTTTCAAGGAAGAGCCCTATTCCGTGGACCAGATCCTGGAGCGACTCGGGGCTTGGACGGTGGTGAAGCCTGCTTCAGAGGGGTCCAGCATCGGAGTCACGATTTGTCACTCCAGGGAGGAGTTGATCAAAGGAATCGAGGCGGCGTTTCATTACGATCGGGAAATCCTGGTTGAGCGGTTCCTTAACGGCAAGGAGTTGACCTGCTGTGTCCTGGGAAACCAATCTCTCAGAGCCCTCCCCGTGATCGAAATCGTCCCCAATTCGGAATTCACTTTTTTTGATTACATGGCAAAGTACACTCCAGGCGCCACGAATGAAATATGCCCTGCAAGGATTTCTCCGGCCCAAACGGAGGAGGTTCAGTCTCTAGCTATACGAGCGCACAGAGCACTCCAGTGCAGCGACTGGAGCCGGACGGACATGATTCTTTGCGAGGGCAAAGTGTATGTGCTCGAGACCAACACCATCCCTGGAATGACGGAGACGAGTCTTGTCCCCCTTGCTGCAAGAACAGCGGGAATGACCTTTCCCCAGCTCCTGGACCGTCTCATATCCCTTTGCTTGGAGAGGGTAGAGCATTGACCCCCCCAAACGGGGACATGGTTGGGGATGTATTGTTATTAGATGTAACAGATTGAAATTACTGTATATTATTACATTGCCCGTGAAGCGCAACGTCTACGGAATGATTGATCCGACCAATAACAAACCCTGTCCAACAATGTCCAACAAAGCAAGGCAATATACTGATAAAAATAGAGAAAATACTTAATGTTTCACGTGAAACATTAATTTTCTTTTCATGTTTCTTCAATTTGTGATATCTGCAATCCCGGATTGAGATGGCATGGGAATCGTTGCCTGGAAGCAAACAGGTAACAGTTCAGCTCTTTGAAATGGATGGCTCCGGCCATGGAGGTCCCTCCAAAAAGAGAAAACGAAGAGTGTGCGGGAAAGACTCTGCAGATAAGGGGCAGCGAAGGCGGCCGGCGCGGTTTCACCGGCACCTGCCAGCTGGGTATGACGTAGCGAGTTCCCCGGTAGCCCTCCGCCCGCCTCACTCAGGGCCTGGAGCATGCCATTAAGGTGTGGCGTCTTCGTTCTTCTGTTTTTGGAGGGACCTCCATGGCCTTTTTCTGTGTTTATTTCAAAGAGCTGAACGGTTACGCAAACAGCTCCCTTCAGGGAAGCAAAGAAATTTCCGAAAAAATAATGGGATCGATTGTTTCCATTGCGAATCAGAAAGGCGGCGTGGGAAAGACGACCACGGCGGTCAATCTTTCGGCATCTCTTGCTGTGGCGGAGAAAACCTGTCTCCTGGTGGATTGCGATCCTCAGGGCAATGCCACGACCGGTCTGGGCATTGAGAGGAAATCCCTTGAAAAAGGGCTTTATGAGTTCATCCTCGGTTCAGCTGCGGACTCCGAGGTCATTCTTCCCACGGCCCTTTCAGGGCTACAGCTCATTGGCGCCAACGGTAATCTCATTGGTGCGGAGGTGGAGATGGCGTCGGCCGAAGGGAGGGAGTTTCTGCTGAAAAAGCGGCTCACGCTCCTTCGAGAACACTATGATTTCATCTTCCTTGACTGTCCGCCATCTCTCGGCTTTCTCACGGTCAATGCCCTGACCGCTTCTGACGCCGTGCTGGTTCCGCTTCAGTGTGAATACTATGCCCTTGAAGGGCTGACTCAATTGCTCAAGACCGTGAGCGCCGTGAGGAGCAGCCTCAACGGAGACCTTGACCTGGCTGGAATCCTTCTCACCATGTTTGATTCCAGGAACAATCTGTCCCTCCAGGTGGCAGAGGAAATCAGGCAGCACTTCAAAGAGGCGGTCTTTGACATCATGATCCCGCGAAATGTCAGGCTCAGCGAAGCCCCAAGCTATGGAAAACCGGCTCTCCTTTATGACATCCGATCGAGCGGAGCCCAAAGCTATCTGGCTTTGGCCAAGGAATTGATCAGCAGAGGAGCAAGAAATCATGGCCACGCATAAAGCCCTGGGCAAAGGCCTGTCCGCCCTGATCCCTGAAACAGAGGGGTTCGGCGATGGCGCAGTGAGGTTCTTTCAGTGCCCAATAGAACTGATTGAACCTAACCCCTATCAGCCGAGACAGGCTTTTGACGGGCAGGCACTGGAGGAACTGGCCAGTTCTGTGAAGGAGCAGGGAATCCTGACCCCCCTTTTGGTAAGCAAAACAGATAAGGGCTACCGTCTCATTGCAGGGGAGCGACGATGGAGGGCCGCCCAGAGGGCCGGCCTCGCCAGGGTCCCTGTGGTGGTGAGGGAGACAACGCCCGCTCAGTCGCTGGAACTGGCTTTGATCGAGAACATTCATCGAAAGGATCTCAACCCTATTGAAGAAGCTACGGCGTACAGCCGGCTTCTCGAAACCGCAGGGGTGACCCAGGAGTCGCTTGCGGCGCGGCTGGGAAAGGACAGGGCCACCATCGCCAACATGGTCAGACTCCTGAAACTCCCCGCTTCCATTCAGAAAGACCTGATGGAGGATCGCCTTTCCATGGGTCATGCAAGGGTGCTCTCAGGGTTAAAGGATAGCACGGAACAAAAGGCCATGCGAGATGAGATCATCAGGAAAGACCTTTCCGTGCGACAGACAGAAGCTCTGGTCAAGCAAAGAAGTCGCTTGGCCTCATCGAGACTGAGGACAAGAAGCAAAGATCCCTACCTGCAGTCGCTTGCGGACACGTTGAAGAGCTCTCTTGGAACAAAAGTGGAGATAAAAAAGAGGGGGAAACAGGGAAGCATCCTGATCTATTTTTATTCGGACGAAGAATTGGACCGCCTTCTGGAGGTTTTGGGATAGACAGCCACGGGATTTATCGTTTAACATTTCTCGTAACCGTTTAGCTCTTTGAAATGGATGGCTCAGGCCACGGGAGTCCCTCTAAAAACAGAAAACGAAGAGTGTGCGGGAAAGACTCCGCAGATCATGGGCAGCGATGGCGGGCGGCGAGGTGTCACCGGCACCTGCCTGCTGGGTAGGACATGGCGAGTTCCCCGGTAGCCCTCCGCCCGCCTCACCCATGGCCTAGAGCTTGTCATGGGGGTGTGGCGTCTTCGTTTTTCTATTTTTAGAGGGACCCCCAAGGCCTTTTTCTGGGTTTATTTCAAAGGGCTAAACTGTTACCATTTCTCTTGGTCATTGAACATTTTCCGGAAAGCATAGAGCCGCGGTCAATGAGAAATGGGAAATGATCAAGGTTCAATGATCAATCGGTTGGTTGCAGCCAGGGAATTGCGCCAGACAAGAGGGCTGCTCCAGAGTTTCCTGGCAGAGACGAAGAGGGCGAAACATGGTGGTCATGGTAATGGATGGTCAGGGGGGAGGGATTGGCTCAGCGATCATCAAGGCCCTCCGGACGGCTATCGCAGAAGAGGTGGAAATCCTGGCTCTGGGCACCAACTCGGCAGCCACAGCACGCATGATGAAAGCCGGGGCAAACCGAGGGGCAACAGGCGAGAACGCTATCACGCAGACGTGCCCAAAGGCAGAAGTAATCATGGGTCCTCTGGCCATTCTCATGGCGCATGCCATGATGGGCGAAGTGACCCCGGGAATGGCTGAGGCTGTGTGTTCGGCCAGTGCAAAGAAAATTCTGATCCCTCTGAACCAGGAAAAGGTCAGGCTGGTCGGCATCACAGCCGACCCTCTGCCCCACCTGGTTGAAGAGGCTGTGGGAATGGTAAAGGAGATGATAAGACATGTGTGAGGCAGCGGCATACCTGTTGGAAGACGGCAAAGAGCGATTACTACTTGAAGATGTGGACGCTTTTGAGCCAGAGGGTGACGAGGTGACGCTCCGGAGCATTTTCGGGGAGCAGGTCAGGGTAAAAGGGAAGCTGAAATCTTTTTCCCTCGTCAATCACAGGATTATCCTCGTTCCGGCATAGGAGGCTGTTATGACGTGGAAAGACATGGCGAAAAAGATAGTGTGGCTGGGGCATGACGGTTTCAGAATCGACGGGGCAAAGGTCGTGTACTTTGATCCGTATCAGATTTCAGGAGGTCCGAAGGCAGACCTCATCCTGGTGAGCCATGATCACTTTGATCACTGTTCGCCAGAAGATGTGGCCAAAATCCAGAAACCGAAGACCGTGGTGGTTACAGAAAAGGATTCGGCCAAGAAGCTCAAAGGCGATGTGAGAGTGCTGAAGCCCGGGGATACCGGCGCTGTAGGAGGCGTGAAAGTCGAGGCCGTTCCCTCCTATAATGTGGACAAGAATTTCCACCCCAAGAAGAACGGTTGGCTCGGTTTCATCGTGGAGATGGAGGGAGTCAGGATCTATCATGCGGGCGATACGGATTTCATTCCTGAAATGAAAGATTTTCAAGTAGATATCGCTCTGATCCCAGTGTCAGGGACCTATGTCATGACCTCGGACCAAGCGGTCAAGGCAGCCCTTGCCATGAAACCCAAGCTGGCCATTCCCATGCACTATGGCGCCATCGTGGGGAGCGAGGACGATGCCGAGAAGTTCAAGAAGGGTTTGGAGGGAAAAGTCGAGGTTCTTGTCTTGAAGAAAAGCTAGCAAAAGAAAACCTTCGGCTTGGCAAAAAAACTTAGTAAAACTCATTCAAAATATATGAAATCAATTTAGATTAATTTCCGGGTGAAAGGTTCTTTCCTTCCAGGGCGCGGGGGAGCGAGAGATAGTACTCCCCCTCTTTTTTTCTTCCTCTCATCAGGCACCCGTTCCCGTAAACCCGGCACTTGAAGGCCAGCTCTCTCAGGGCTGCCCTGGTTTGTTCCCTGCTCAGACAGCCGCTCCTGATGAGTTTCGCGATCGCTCTGATCCTGTATTGATCCAGTCCCTCCACGGTTCGGGAGAGCTGATCAGGCGCACCTCCTTCTTTGATGAGGTGGGGTGCGGGAATCAGCCAAATGGGGTATTTGTGCGAAATCCTCAGCCACAGATCATAGTCCTCGCAGGCGGGAAAACCCTCATCAAAGAGCCCCACTTCATCAAGAAGAGACCGTTTGACAACCACTGCGGAGGGGCTCACGACACAGAGCTTCAGAGCGGGTATAAAAATTTCACCGGAGGGTTTGAAATGCTTTTTCATGGGATTCACCCGGACGCCTCTTCGGATCCAGAGTTCCTCTGTCTGGCAGGCGACAGCATCAGGGTGCTCGGCAAAGAAGGAAACCTGTGCAGCCAGCTTGTCCGGCAGCCAGTAATCATCTGAGTCGAGAAAGGCGATAAAGGGCGAGTGGGATGCCCTGATCCCCGCGTTCCTTGCCGCGGAGACACCCAGGTTTCTGGAATGGGAGATCCGCCGGATATGGGAATGAAACTGAGAGAGGACCTGCTGAGTTCCGTCTTCAGAGCCGTCATCCACCACCAGAATCTCATAGTCTGAAAAGGTCTGGTAGAGAACAGAGGCCACGGCTCTTGCGATTTTGTGGGCGCGATTGAAGGTGGGAATGATGACGCTTATTGCAGCCATTGCCACAGGAGGGCCAGAAAACCGGCCAGAAAAAGGGTCGCCTCCACAAACGCTTCAGAGCGGGTTCCTGGAGACAGGGCCCGTTTTTCATAGGCAAAAATGCAAAGCGTCAACGTCCCGTAGCAAAGACAAAGGAGATAGGCAAAGGGGCCTGCCCATCCAAAAAGAGGAGCCAAGGCGAGCAGAATCAGACCACCCAGAATGACCCATTTCAGGAGCCACAGAGTCCTTTTCTCTCCCAAGGTGATCGGGAGGGTTTCAGAGCCTACGATCAGATCGCCCTGGACCTGGAAAATATCCAAGAAAGCGGATCTCACGTACACCACGGAAAAGACAAAAAGGAAGGAAACGACTTCACCCGTCCAGGGCCCGCTGGGAGTTGCAATAAGGGGAAGCAGCGCCATCACTGCAGCCCATGCGAACGCCTGGGCAAAGGTCTTCGAACCGGGGATGTCCTTTATTTTGGAATATCTCCACAGGTGCCGCTTCCGCAGGGGCACGATGGGCAGGCCGTAAATCGTTCCCAGAAGGCTCAAGGCGGCTGTGGCCAGGAACGGAGCCAGCCCAAGAAAAGCGGAAAGCACGAGCGCCCCTGCAATGGCCACGAGGCCGGAAAGAACAAGGGGACCGCGGTACCTTCTGTAGAAGGAGGCTCTCTCAGGGTCGTTGTACGTGCTGGCGCCCTTGTCTACAAGGCGATTGAGCACGTGCATGGCATAGATGTAGAGAAAGGCCAGGGAGGGGAGGAGGAGATCAGGAGGTCTTCCCGAGAGAACCTCCATGGCGTGAGCGAGAGAGAAGGCTCCAAAGGCTGCGACCATATTGCTTCGGAACATGAACCGGACCGTGTACCTGAGAAACCGGTCCAGAGCCGTTTCTTTTCGACTGTGAATGGCTTCGATTTTCTGAACGACCTTGTTGATCATCCAGTTGGGCGTTGAGGCGCCTGCGGTCACGCCGATGATTTCCATGGCCGAGAGCTTTTCCCGGTCAAGCTCCTGATCGGTTTCCACGTGAAAAACCGGCAAGCCGGTGGAGGAGGCCACCTGTGCAAGACGCCGCGTGTTTCCGCTGTGGAAGCCACCCACCACCACGATTCCGTCCACATGGGCTGCCAGAGCGCGGACTTCTTCCTGTCGGCTCTCCGTGGCGCCGCAGATGGTGTTGAAGACGAGGGCCTCGGGAAAGCGTTTCTTGATAGCCTCCACAATGCGCTCGTAGGTGTGCTTCTCCTGAGTGGTTTGGGCGACCACAAGGACCTTTTCACTTTCCGGTAGATGAGAGACTTCATCTTCGGCGCTGATCACCACGGCGTTTCCGTTGCCGTGGCCTTTCAAGCCGATCACTTCCGGGTGGTCCGGTTCCCCCACGATGATGGCCAGGTACCCCTTGTGCGTGTGGTATCGAATAAGGGCTTGAACCCTGGCGACCCTGGGGCAGGTGGCGTCAATGATTTTCAGTCCGGACGATTTCAGAAGCCTGCGCTCTTGAGGGGGGATTCCGTGAGCGCGGATGATGATGGTCCCCTCCTTGAGTGCGGAAATATTGCTGGCCACATGAACCCCTTTGGAGGCAAGAAGGTTCATGACCTGCTCATTGTGGATGAGAGGTCCGTAGGTGAAGATGGGGCCGGGGTCTTTGTAGGCTTCTCCCAAAACCCTTTCAAGGGCGCGGCGAACTCCCATGCAGAAGCCCGCGGTTTTGGCTTGTTTGACCTTCAAGCTATCTGACCCTCACTGCTTCTCTGACAAATACGGCGACGAAAGAGGTTTACCACAGAGGCACCGAGAGCACGGAGAGGAGGCTCTTTGCTCATTCGCGGGAGATACCGCGAATGAGCAAGGTTCTCGTGCGCATTTCGCGCAGGGATACCTATAAGGGGAGGGGCCTAAACCACATGACCGGCCCGTCGATGTTAGTGGCGAAGTCCAAGTGATTGAGGCAGATCCACCCCTATGATTTGCCGGTATCTCCCGGCAAATCATAGGGTGGCATTTCTCTGTGTCCTCTGAGCCTCTGTGGTGATTATGGTACAGCATTTATAAGATCCCGGAATCGAGTTCGGAGAAATAGGTGTCTGTTATTGAAAAGAGGGTTTCCTTGTTGACGATCTGGCTGACCCGGGCTCTCAACCGGCTGCTGCCGGGCAGGCCTTTGGTAAAGGCAATCAATATCCCGCGCATGGTGAAAGCGGCGTTTTTATCGCCCATGGATTCGCGGAGATAGCGATAGTGATCGAAGACAAAGGATCTCCTGTCCTCGAGCCCGGGCTCAATGACCGGCAGCCCTTTTTCCAGGCACTCGATCTGCCGGAAGATCCAGGGATTTCTGACGGCGCCCCTACCGATCATGACCCCGTCACAGCCTGTCTCCGTCTTCATTCGAAGGGCTGCCGCCGCATCCCTCACATCTCCGTTGCCGATCACCGGAATCTTAACTGTTTCTTTGACCTTTCTGATCCACGACCAATCCGCAGGAGTGGAAAAACCCTGTGTCGCGAATCTCGGGTGGATCGTGAGCCCGTCCACTCCGCAGTCTTCCGCGATGCGGGCCACCTCGCAGGCCACAGGGTCCAGGGGCGACCATCCGGCACGGATCTTCACCGTGAGAGGCAAAGAGCAGGATTTGCGAACCGGCCGAAGGATCTCCGCAATCCTGACCTTGTCTCTTAACAGAGAGGCTCCGGCCCCTGTTTTCACCACCTTCTTGACAGGACAGCCCATATTGATGTCGATAAGGTCTGCCCCGTGGGTTGCCGCGATTTCAGCAGCCTTGGCCATGACCGCCGGTTCAGAGCCGAAGATCTGCACGGCAAGGGGTTTTTCATCTGCATGGCTCTTGAGATACCCGAGAGTCTTGGCGTGATTCAGGGTGAGCCCCATGGCGCTGACCATTTCCGTCGTCACAAGGCCGGCGCCCAGTTTCTTGATTGTGAGCCTGAACCCCAGATTCGTGTACCCCGCCATGGGCGCAAGGACTGAACCATTCTCAATTCCAAAAGGTCCGATCTTCAACATGGGAGGATTCTAGATGAGTTGTAGGGTAAAGACAACAGGAACAGCCCATGAGCATGGAGTGTTCCTCCCAAGGCGTGAGGACCCGAGGAATTGGTATCGTTCAAAAGTGTTAGCATGGGCTTAACTCGACTTTCGCGATTCAGCGATTCTGTGGTCGTAGGTGCCTGATTTTACGTTCCCGGCCCAAAAAGGTCGGCACTACATGCAAAATCGAAAAATGCACACCGTAATATCAGGAGGATAGAGGAGACATCTGCCCAAATTTCACCTCTTTTCTAGCCGAATCGCGAAAGTCGGGCTAGATTCCTTTGTCGGTGACATCAAGAACCTCGTGGACAGGCATGATCCCAACGCCAAAATCCAGGTAGTTCTGCCGCCTGCGGATAGCCTAAGCAAGGACAAGAGCTCGAGGAAATAATCCGGACGGATGCGGTAGAGAGACGGTGAGTTATAGAGCCGGTGTCCTCAGGGAAATCGCTCCCACAGGGCAGACGCCGACGCAGGTCCGGCAGTCGTCGCAAGAGGGCATGGTTTCCTGGCTCACCCCGTAGAAGCTTATGACCATGTCAAAGCCTCTCCTGGCGAAAGTCATCTGGGGCCGGCCCTCCCTTGTTTTGCACACACGAACGCACCGGCCGCATAGAACGCATCGGTTGGGAAAATAGTTGATGAACGGATGATCTTCCACGACATGAGGATCCTTGAGGATCTTTTCAAGCCCTTTAGGCTTGAGGCCCGTGCCAAGGAGTTTAGCAAGATTTTGCAGCGCGCATTTCTTGTTGGCCGGGCAGTGAGCGCAATCCACATCGTGGACAGAGAGGAGCAGGCGGAGGGCGCTTCGCTGTAAACTTCTCACGGTGGGAGTGTCCGTTTTGACAACCAGTGGTGCGGTGACCCTGACGCTGCAGGCAGGAACGGGTTTCCCCTCGATTTCAACGAAACAGAGTCTGCACGAAGCGTCCGGGTGCTCCATGCCTTCAAGGTAGCAGAGGTTGGGGACATAGATGCCGTGACCCAGGCAGGCTTCGAGGAGAATCGTACCCTCTTGAACTTCAATTTCTTTTTGGTCAACCACGATCTTGATCATGAAACACCTAATGACGGGCTTTTGGGCGCAACGAAAAGAAACACGAAACCCGAATGTCGAATATCGAACAAGGAATTTCGAATGATGAAGTTAAGCTTTTTCTTTCCTTCGGCCTTCGATATTCGTTATTCGATATTCTGCGGTTTGCTTTTCAACTTCTACACTGCTTACGAAGAAGTTGTTGCTTAAGACTCTAACCCTCTTTTGCCTGTGGTCGTTCAACTACCGGCGCCAGATGGGGCGGGGAAACCCTTTTCACGGCGCTGTACTCTGGCGGGCAGGAGATCATGCATTCCCCGCACTTGACGCACAAGGCCTGGTCCACGGCCTTCTTGCGGTCCCTGGTGGTGAAGATGGCCTCCACAGGACAGCTTCCCACGCAGGCGTCACAACCGCGGGCGCATTTCTCCAGGTCAATGTAGTAAGCGGTCAGGGTCCTACACATTCCTGAAGGACAGCGCTTCTCCTTGACGTGGGCCTCGTACTCGTCCCTGAAATAACGAAGGGAGGTGATCACCGGATTGGGAGCGGTTCTGCCCAGCCCGCAAAGAGAACCTTGCTTGATGTCCAAGCTCAGGCTTTCGAGCTGTTCCAGATCTCCTTCCCGGCCTTCGCCC
>Ga0172371_10012053_pt1 | contig 11432 bp, 5 predicted proteins | sample Lak12m_FD_114543 | JGI IMG/M metagenome (GOLD analysis project Ga0172371, IMG submission 114543) | Freshwater microbial communities from Kabuno Bay, South-Kivu, Congo - kab_022012_12m | ecosystem: Environmental > Aquatic > Freshwater > Lake | place: Democratic Republic of the Congo: South-Kivu...
ATAAAGCTTGTCATAATCATCATTGTTTAAATATGAACTATACTTATGAGCTTTAGAAAGCATTTCGACATAAGGAACAGGATCTTTATCTCTTGTTAATTTTTTTAATGTGAGTAAATAATCCTCACGATAAACGGTTGGAATAATTATTTTACATTGATTGCGATTAACTAATTCAGCATTCATCATAACGCGTGCAATTCTGCCATTGCCGTCTTCAAACGGATGTACTTCACTTACAATAAACATAATATAAGCTGCACGTGCAAAAGGATCTGTTAATATTTTATAATAATTATATCCGCGCATTAGTGTACCGCGAACCAGTTTAAAGTCGACGAAATGAGTTTCACCAGCTCTATTATTTTTAGTTTTAAATTCACCAGGATGTTTATCAGTTCGAGCCTTAAGCAATACTTTGTGTCTTGCTTGTAACATTGATAAAAGTTCGTTTTCATCTTTTGGAATAATTTTAATTTCATTTTTATTCGAGACAAGCTGATAAGTTCCAAGTACATCGTGGGAATCGCCGCTACGTGCAGGTAATGGAACTCCAGTATCAATAATTTCTTTTGCTTCTGCAACTTCAAACACAGTACCTTCAATGTAATTTGAAAAGTAAGATTCGAAGAATGCAAAATTTCTAAATGAGTTTGGATTTAAATTATTTTCAGGATAATCTGGAAATGCTTTGTTATGCAGATAATTAAAAAGTAGCTCAAAGATTTCAAGTCTGTGTCTATCATACGGAAGACCAACTGAACGTGAAAGTGCAAGATCGGACTTTAGTATTTTTGATGGCTTTGTTGTAAATAAAGCACCAATGATTTTATTTAATATTTCATATTCTTTTTCCATATCCAAAACTTTTGATAAATCTCTTGCCTTATCACGTAAATTATTTAATCCTTCTTCACCCTTTATTCTAAGAATATCATCAAGTTTTTCTTCTATCTGAGGAATACTTAATGTTTTTGAATCTGGACCAGTCTTTTTTGTTATTTGGAGATTCTCAAGAAATCTTCTGGGTTCTGATGCAACATATAGCTCCCCTATCATCTTGTTATCACCTTCAACAGGTCCTTTGCCTTCAAGAAAATTTATAGTAATACCAGGTAATTTTATTTTTTTAGTATATGTATAAGTGACAAATAAATTGTTTGTTGAAGTTGGTTTAAACTCAAACGCAGAACGATGACTTAGCACTGCATCAGGATATAGATTTCCCAATATTTCAAGAATGTTTCTTTTGACAATAGCTGAAGGTGCTTCCTCAAAATTAGTTGAATAAATTCTTGGAGCTATCTTCCTAATTTTCTTCTCTTGAAGCATTTTAGAGATTTTATACCCTTCTTGAGGATCTGATGATGCAAATATTATTTCACTCATTTTGAATTTTTTCCAGTATAATTTAAGTATGAGTATAAAATTATGAATATTTTCCAGGATAAGTCAAATAATTATGAATATTTTCCAGAATAATGAAATTTGGAATAATTTCCACTATAAGAGTAAAATGGATGAATAATTTAGATTATTTTCTATAATAAGCTGATATTTTTAGATAATTTTCCAGAATGGAACATTTAAGGAAATAAACCTTTTCTAAAACAAAAGATTTTTGCTGAGAAGTGAAAGGATTTTTAGAAAAGGTAAGTTATTAGATTATAATGAATTATAGATACGGCTTTACTGAAGCTTATCTAAAAAGAGTGATTTCTTTACTGAAATGTTTCCTTAAAGAGTACTGAAAACATTTCCTAAAATTCACCCAAAAGTTTTTTTGTTGGTGTAAGGACTAATATGGCTTCATTCGAAATCTTTTCTGTGTTTATTTTATCGGTTTCACCAAATTTTTGGTTTAGTGTGCCTTCTTCATTTAAGGTAATGAAGTATTGAAATTCTAATCCTTCCATTTGTTGATCCTCAAGGTACAAACAACATTTAATAAAATGTGATTTGTCCATCCCATCGAATAATCCATCGTGGATTATAAAACGAGGTGCTTTATAGTTCTGCTGTATTGAATAAAAAAGCACTGCAAGATCATAAACTAATATTCTGCCTCTGCCAATACCTTCTGAATGAGATTTGTTGCTGGTGAGAACACTGAACTCAATTTTAGAATTTACATTTGGTTTTGGAATGATTGAGAATGGATCAATATTTTTAATATCAGGATAGAGATAATTGTAAACAGAAATTAGAATCGTTGCAAAATCAATTTCTTGTTTGTGAATAAGTGACTTAAATGTAAATATCTCAGATTCAATTTTTCTTTCTTCTTGTTGTATCTCTGTTTTCTCTTTTGAAAGATCTAAGTAAACTTGGATTTTTGCTTGTAAAGTTGAAGCTTCTGTTTTTTTTCGATCAAGTTCAGCATAAGATTCAGTTAAATCAGTGATGGCTTTTTGAGCTGCAAGAATTTTAAATATTTCACTTCTTTCAGTTTCATTTTCTGAAATTAGCATATTTCTTTGGTCAATACCCTCTTGAAGCTGTTTGATTTCATCTTCAATAAATTCTTTACGCGAGACTATTAACTGCTTGCGAAAATCAATAGCTTCTTGAAGTGTTTTCTTAATATTTTCTGCTAACAGTGAATTCAAATCCTCATATATACGTTTAACTGTACCAGCTTTAACTGAAATATCATCTCTAAGACTATTGCGATAACTTTCTATTTTCTTTTCATCGACATTATTTTCAAACCATAATTTCTTAATCTCTGAAGTTAAATCATCGGCTTTATTCTCACTTAATTTATATTTATGACTTAAGCGAAAAAGATTAATACTGTCTTCAAATTTTTTAATTTCTACTTGCAAACTGTTTATTCTTTTTTGAGCTTCAGTAATGTTTTGCACATTGTAGCTTTCACTAATAAAAGCACTTAGTTCTTTTATAGTTGGTTTGAGCCGTTTTAAGTCCGTTTGAATCTGGTAATTTTTAGTTGCAAGCTTATTATCAATGTTAAGTAAAAAGAAGTGGTACTGATTTAATTCGACTTCATTCGCTTCACGTATGTATTGGATAGGATCAACTACCCTACCGCGTTTAGACTTTTGTATTTTAAGATAAAATGGAATTAGTTTACGAAGCCAGCGGTTAGAAAAATAACCGGGATAATTATCTCTTTTGAATATTAAATCACAGAGCATTTCTTTTACATCATCAATACTCTGAAAATTACTTTCGGTTTTTGATTTTGATGATGACAGCATTGCTTTATTTGCATCATCAAAAGAACGAGTGATAGAATAAAGTTTTTTATCGATTGCGAATTCGAGTACAACTGATTTATTATTTAATATTCCAGTTTCATAAGCAGCGTACAATCGCTTGTTATTTTTCTTTGTAAAAGATGATAAAAGAGCAAAATCAATCAAATCTAAAAATGTCGATTTGCCGATACCATTAAGTGATAGTTTTTCGTTTCCTTCACTTACTTCCTTTTTACCAAATATGAAATTAATACCAGGCTTAAAGACAACTGGTTCAAAAAGTGAATCTGGATCAAGATATAATTTTTTGAGTATCATCTTCTCTTGATTTGTTTTGATTTATAAATATTTGAAATTCGCTGAGAATAATAAGTTCAGCAAGCCATAGAAATGTTAAAGCATTAAAATATTGATCAAGATTTATCTGGTGCAAATTTTTATTCTCTCTTTCTTTGTTTACAGCTTTGAACAAGTCTTCGATATTATAAGGACGTTGCTTGAGAATAGAAACTAAATTACTGCCAATTACCAATAGGTTATCATTTATATTTTCATACTTATTAGGAATTAACATTTATCCAACCTCATCAAAAAAAGTTGGGCCATTCTTTTTATTATTTATTTCATCTTCGGTACGTTTGCCTATATCGCAATACTCAAAGAAATAAATGACAATTGATTTTGCACAAGACTTAAACTGTGGATCGTTTTCTTTACCAGGAGGTAATAAAATTTTTGCAATTTCAGGAAAGAGCAAATGATCTTTTACCGGGGAATCTGAATCAGCAACTTTTCTTAATCTGCAAAATTCATCTTGAATCATATCAACTAGTTCATTAACAGAGTTTTCATCTTGAGTCATCTGTGTTTGTATGAATGATTCAATAAGGTTTATGTTATGAAGATTTTTTTTATAAGTTTCTGTTACCCGAGGATGCTGAACTTCCTCAAAATTGATTTTTATTTTATCTTTAATCTTGGTAAGCTTTTTAGAGTTTATGACTTTACCATTCTTTAATTTATTATCTGCAGCGAAAATAAAAGTAAAGATAGCATTAATAATATTTCTATCTTGTTCCGGAGTTGAATATGTAGTTTCATATCCTTCAATCATCGTAAATTCTCTTAGTACATATTCTAAATCTTCTGCTGATAACTGAGAGAGTTTTAGTTTGATTGTATTTCCATTCCAGACTTCGAAAGATAAATCGGGATAGTTTTGATTTAATTCTGTTTTATGTTCTTCAGATACTGATAAGTTCTGATTATTCGTTATATAAATAAACTTTGATAGACCTTTTAATTCCTTCTTAAAGTTAACAAGATCAGTATTGATTAAAGATTTTGAATCGAGAGATGATTCAATCGGAATAAATTGAGGCTTGAATAAGATACCGGAAATTAAGCAGTGATTATTTTTCTTAATAGTTCCTTTGATTTCAATGTCTTCTTTTGGGTAAAGTTTTTGAAGCAATCTTTCACAGAATTCCGTAAAGGATTTTGCTGTTAATGATGAAAGATAATTATCAAAGTTTTCTAATGCTAAATACTTGTCCATAAAGTTAATTTTTCATTTTAAGGACTTGCTGTTGAAATTCTTTGATTTTTACAATCGCATCGTTCAATTCTTTTTCAAAAACTGGAATAGTAGTGTGATGGGCACCCGTATTCAAAATACGATCACGCAATTCGTTAACATCTTCAGCAAGTTTAATTAAAATATTGAGTTCGGTTTCATACTTAGAAAGATTGGCTTTATGACCCAGCATAAAATCTATCGCGGACTTAAATGTAATATTTTTTTCATTTTCTTCTTTTGGGAGGGCTGCATCATAAGCAAATTTGTTTTTCTTTAATTCATCCAAGTAAGTAACATCAATTGAATTATTTTCTAAGAGTTTAATAAAATTAGGTAGTAGTTTAGAATAGTATTCATTTTTAATGGGTGATTTTTTTAGTGAATTGCATAGATTCTCTAAAACATAAAACTTTGTAAGACTTTCCAACGATGGGTCATAATAGATTTTTATTAGCTCCTCTGTCTTTTTACGTAAACAAAGGGCGCTCTCCTCCAACTTATGCTCTGCTAAATAAATTTCAGCTTTAGCAATATAATCCAGTCCATCACGTATTAATGGATTATTGAATTGAGTAGAATTATTGTTCTCATAAAACTCAAAACATTTCCATTCATTTTCATTCTTTATCAAGTTATTTTTTATTATTTCATAAAGCCCTTTATCGTGTGTTAAAATGAAAATTTGATACTCTGAAAATTCAGAAAGAATTATTTGGATGATATTCATTCTATTTGACATATCTAAACTAATTAGCAAATCATCTAATACTAAGAATTTTAATTCGGCATCTTTGAGACGATTTTGTAAAGCAGCAAATTTAATTGATAATGCAATCGCGGTTAATCTAGATTCATTTAGGAATGACTGAGGACGCTCAATATCCTTCCCTTTATATTTTAATTTAAGACTAATCGAAGGACGATTTATTTTAAAAGATTTTTCATTGAACTGAATTTTCTGATCAAAATTAAGCAGTATCTCTAAATCATCTTCTACGAAGAAGTGATCTTTATAAAATTTAGTAGCTAAACCAGTGATGGCGATAATTTTTTTATCAAGCTCTACATTAAATGTTTCAATTTGTTTTTGGTAATCTTTGTATACTTTATATTCTTTCCCGGCACGCCGCTTTTGTTCACTGACAATGACATAGGGTAGATCATTTTTAATTTTGGTAAACCAATCATCATATACGCCGTATTTACTATCTGACCAATAAGGGAAAAATTCCTTATAAAAAACTGAGAATAGATTTATTGGTTCCGAGTGACGAAAGTAGTAAAACCGTAACAATAAACGATAATTAAGAAAATCACTTGCAAGATTAGATTCTTTAATTTCGGCACAATCTGTATTGATATTATTAAAAGAGATTAAATAGCCATCTTCCTTTAGTTTCTCATCAGCTGTAATAAGTTTAATATAACCTTCAATACCTTTATCATCAAAAATATTGAGTAATGATTCTTTGTTATACTTTTCAAAATATTTTTGAACTTGTGGTTTAGTTTTTATGCTACTTTGGAGGAAAGTGTATAAAGCCCAATATAAAGATGATTTGCCACTACCATTATTCCCGAAGATTAAAGCATTTTTACCTTCAAAGTTAATTACTTCTGCTTCCTTGAATACCTTGAAGTTTTGGATTTGAATTTCTTTAATTCGCTTTTTCATTTTAAGCTATTTATTATTGGCAGTAATATATTGGGACTGCGAGTTTCAAATTTCAAAATTCTGTTTCTGATCTTACTGTCAGGGGTTTTAACAGCGACATAGAACATATTTATTATTTTTCTAGCCTCATCAGGTTTCATATTCTCAATATTTACTACACTCTCCGATACGAGTTGCAAAATGTCAATTTCTTTTACTTTCATTTCTTCCGAAAAATATAATTCAAACACACAGCCATTTAGTATTTCTTCAAATAATTGAACCTTCAGAGCATCTATTCCTAAATCTTCAGTACGATAAAGACCTTTTAGTGGATCGGGGTTATTTTTAGTAAACAAAATATAATTTACAAGATTGGTTATTGTACTTTCTTCTATTGCGGTTGGAACTTTGAGAGGCAACTCATTAATTGTTTGATGTTTTAAAGTATATGCACCACCAGCAGTCATAACACCGACAAATCTAAAATAAAACTGCATTAAACTGCTATTTAAAACACCAAGAATATATTTAAGACTAATTCCAGATGAAGTAAGCATATATCCATTACTTGGCAAGTAATGCTTTTTGTCATCATACGCAAAAGCCCATTTATCTGCTGTCAGACCCCAAACAATCTTATCTTTATCAAATTCATCATAGTAAGTTGCGGCACATCTTTGTAAGGCGTACCATTCATATCTGATTCCAGTTTCTTCCTTATTACGATCCATTAAGTCATTTTTATAGGACAGAAGATGTGTGTAAAGAAATGGATAATTTTCTTTCAATTTTTCTTCGGCTTTTTTGGATGCCCCCGATATTGAAGTGTCTTTATGAAGTGGGAAATGCCAAGGGATGAATAACAAAAATGTATCGGCAAATGTATAACCCCATCTTTTAATATCCCTACCTTGTAGTAAAGGTTTTATCACAGAAATCAGACTATGCTCATTATTCAAAAAATTTAATCTGTCTTTTTCACTAATAATAAATGCATCATTGAATCCGGTAGTAACACCACGATAAATTGCCACACTTTTTATTTCATCAATTTTTAATGCAACATTTTCAATTTTTGTTTTAAGACTATAGAGACTAAAATCATCAAATTGCCAGTATTTTTCCTTTAATAAAGAAGCTGGATAAATTATTTTATTCTCTTCAAGGTAGGAATAAACATTTTGTTCTTGGAAATCTTCCATTATGTTTACAAAAATAAAATCTTGCTTTGGTTGTTCCTTCCTTAATAGATAAACACAACTTGCAACTAAGGCATCAAAAACGTGGTAATCCGTAAAATCAACAATACTAATAGTTTGCAATTTTGAGATATAATCTCTTAAAAGTGCACCGTAATTTGTTTTAAAAAATTTATTTGATGAGATGAAAGCAAGAATACCTTTTTGTCTTAACAACTTTATACTGCGTTCATAAAAATAAACATAGAGATCAGCACTTCCGGAATGAGTAACATAGTTCTGATTCTTTATATTTTCTCTAAATGCTTTAAGTTTTTTGTGCTCAACAAAGGGTGGATTGCCAATAACAATATCAAAATTATCGGTAACGCCAAACATCCATTCAGGATCAAAAAATGCTGCCCTACCTATTTGGTAAGGTTGAAATGTAACGATTAGAGAAGCGTTGTAAGAAAAATCTGGATTAACTCTTACAAGTTCTAAAAGCCGATCAAATAATTCCACATCTTTTTTTCTTATCTCTTCTTTAATTTTTTTTGTTCTAGCATTAAAATATTTCTGGCGAATTGCTTTAAGTTCTTCTTTTATTCTTAGTATCTCATCATAATTCTTATCAAATACATTGCCCGTAGATACTTCTTTTTCAGTCAACCCAACAGTCGAATCACCACAAACAAATTTAAAGTCAAAGTTAGGTAATGCCTCAATGCCCCAATTCTCTTTTTTCTTATCTACTTCTTCATCAATAATTAGACTTAACCAACAGCGTAAACGTGAAAGTTCTACAGCCATTGGCTGAATATCGAAACCGTAAATTGAATTAAGGATAGTCTGGAGTTTTAGATCATAAACTCCCTTTGTATTACCCCCTTTGGTTAAGGGGGAAAGTTGGAGTTTTAGTGCAATTAGTTTTTGGAGCATCCCAATTGGGAAGGCACCAGAACCACAAGCAGGATCGAGAATTTTTATGCGATTAAGTTTATCAAATATCTGAGATGAGTATTTTTTCAGTTCATCAGGTAATGTTTCTGTATGAATAAACTCATCAAAAAATGATAATTCAATTTCATTATTATTTAAATTGGATTTTAAATACTCAGCGAGGCTCTGTTCCACCATATAATCGACGATTGTACGTGGAGTATAATAAGAACCCGTGACTTTTCTTGCTGTATCTTTAGTTTCGGGATTTTGTTCGGCTAAAAGGTTTTCAAAAATTCGACCTAGCATTTCTGGATCAATAGCAATTTCAGAACTTGATGAAGTATTCTCATCAATTGTAAAATTATATTTTTCCAACGTATTACTGAATAAATAGTTAAACCATTCATTCTTAATGAACACATTACCTTTATAATCACCATAGTCCCCACGATGATCTTCAAAAAGACCACCATTTAGAAAAGGATAGTCCTTAATAATCGCTGGAATAGTTTGCCTTTCATCTTTAGGTGAATTAAATACACCAAAGAATAAAGGCTCAAGTAATTCTGAATAATAATAATCATAATTGATAACTGCTGATGCAGATAAAACTTCATCAGAAATAATATCTTTCTTCTTTAAAAACCAACAGAATATAATTCTGCCTAATAAACGAACCACAAATTGTTTACGAGCTTCTTCAATTCTGATAGAACCTTGAAAAATTGGATCGTTAAGTAAAGCATCAAATGAGGTTTTAATATCAAGATAGAATCGTTTATTAACTACAGATATGTCGAATGATTTCCAGAGAGCTTGCCAAAGATCAGTAGGTTCAACAAAAAAATTAGAGACCTTGTTGCGTACTTCGTTAATAATAAAATCATAAGTTTTATAATATGGTTGGTTTACACCAAAGGTAAGAGTTTTAAGAACTATCCTTTTCCCCTCTTTACCGGATAGCACGACTTTAAATTCAGTGTTTGATGGGTTACCAATAAACCATACAACAAACCTTTCTGCAGCAGAACCACCAATAAATTTTTTTGTTACTTTTTCAATGTTTGGTTTGGAAAGTTTCTCATCTTTTAATTCAGCGAATAGAATGAGGAGTTGAGATGTATGCCCTTTTTTAAGAACTATGGTTCGAATATCTTTTTGAGTAGCAAAGTTTGGATGATCTGAAAATAATCTTAGTGTTTCACCACCAAATAAATTTTGCTGAACGTTAGAAGGAATAACCGCATCCCAATTGATTGGATCGCTGATTCCAAATTCACTTATAAGCGAAGTGGTTATTGCTTGATAATCTAATTTGGTTTTATTTTCTACTAATGACCTTATAGACATAGTTTAATTATTCACCCGTTGTATTGTAATAACCATACCAGAATATTGGCTCCGGTAAAGTTTCCGGTTTATCATTGTTTAATAAATGATTGCTGATAATTGCAAGATTATCAAGAAAGTCAATCGAGACTTTTCCATTATTACGACGAACAAAATTCCTCAAACGATTTTCAAGGGGCAAATAATTCTGCCGAGATAACAGCATTCGCATTCTGTTTATGTTATCTGTTGAATAGCGATCAATACTCTGGTTTAAGAGTAACAATAATTCTTCTTTATAAGATGAAAGAGAAGCTGCCCCACCGGTTCTGCGAATACCTTGGAAATCAGAGAGATCTTCAAAATCCATTGCAAGCTGATATGATTTTTCAGCATAAAAAAACTTCTTAGCCAATACTTTACTTTCTGATATTTCATTATCGGAAATCTTAACAACTTGGCGTTTTTTATCAAAACTACGAATTAATGTGAGTGCTTTAAGATGATTCTTTTCTTCAGCAACTTTGTTTAATTCTTCTTTTATGAATCGGAATTCTCCCTTAGCAATATTGAAGATAAGCAGCTTTTCGTCAGGGGTAAGTTTTTTTAACTCACACCACTTTTCAAGATTGAGATTTCTAATTCTTTCTTTTTCCTCATCAGATGCTTTACGCATAAACACACGGAGGTCATTTTCAAAGACTTCATCAAACGCTAAATCATTTTCTCTTTCAAGAGATTCGATAGCTTGTTTTTGTTTTTCAGGGTCATCGCTGTAGATATTTTCTATTAAGCCAAATTGTTTAGGAGTTATATTTTCACCAAGTACACTGCTATCAAGACCTACACTTGCACCAATAACTTGAATTTTTTCTTGCAGCTTTAACATAAGGCGAAGGAATTTATCAAGCTGATCTTCGGGACGGAAGTTAAATATTTTTACTTGCTCAAATACAGAACCAAGACGATTTATACGTCCATTTCGCTGAACCATTTTAACAGGATTCCAGTGTAAATCGTAATTAATAATAATGCCGCAATCTTGTAAGTTTTGACCTTCACTTAGTACATCAGTTGAACAAAGAAGTTTAATTTCTTTTTCGCCGTTTACAAGCCCATTGATAACTGTTTGGTTTTGTGCTTTGGGTGCAAATCGTTTTACATAAGCTGATTTGTACTTGCCGGTTTTACTTTTAAGAAAAGCAATTTCATCAGCAGCGACATCCAGGGAATTGAGCAGCTCTAAATTCAATTCTTGTTTAAGATAATCAACAGTAGTAGCAAAGTAAGAAAAAATTAAAACTTTGTTTCCCTTAAGAGTACGAAGTAAAGCTTTTAAGCGAAGCAGCTTAGTGTCTTCAATAACCGATGAGAGAACTTTATTTATGAGTTCAATAATTTCTTTGTCTTGATTGATAAAGTTTTTAATGTTGGACGTATTGTAATCATCAAGACTGATCTCGACAAAAGCTTTTTCCGAGTTATTATCTTTATGATTTTGTCTTTGATTAAATTTTTCA
>Ga0172371_10012054_pt1 | contig 11431 bp, 8 predicted proteins | sample Lak12m_FD_114543 | JGI IMG/M metagenome (GOLD analysis project Ga0172371, IMG submission 114543) | Freshwater microbial communities from Kabuno Bay, South-Kivu, Congo - kab_022012_12m | ecosystem: Environmental > Aquatic > Freshwater > Lake | place: Democratic Republic of the Congo: South-Kivu...
GCCATCCGGACCGGGCACGGTTTTCCGATATGGCAAAAGTTTTTGCCACCAACATGGCTATGGAGGTCACCACCCAGTGCGTACAGGTCATGGGCTCTTACGGGTATTCTAAGGAATATCCCGTGGAAAAGTACATGCGAGACGCCAAGATTGTGCAGATCTTCTTGGGTCCGAATGAGCTTCTGACACAGCTCATCGGGAAAAGCCTATAGGAAAAAGAAAAGGGATCAGAGGTTACCTTGGCTTATACTTCAGACACCTGACAGAGAGCTGCGGCTCAATATGAACCAAGCGCAGAGCCGGCCTACCCCTTCTTGGCTGCACACTGTCGCAGACGCGCTCAACCGAGTGACTTGCACCCCAAAAACTGGGCCAGGTGCTGATCTACTTCGGTCTAGAAACCTACGTGTTGTGCACATGGTCAGAGTCCAAAGGCTTTGCCGGTAGGGGCTCACCTGCTAATAGTAAACAACCGGCTCTATCCATGACCTTCGCGAACTGTATTGTCATAGCTCCAGGGGGATGCCCACCTCTATCATCTTGTCGGGAGGGATGTTGAAAAAGGCGGAAGCGTCCATGGCGTTGCGTGACATAAACAGAAAAAGGCCTGTGCGCCACCGGCCCATTTTGGGACGGTCTCCCATGAACAGTTTCTCCCTTCCCAGGAAGAAGCTCGCATTTTCCAGAGTGAATTCCATGCCCTTTTCGTGCGACAAAGCGAGAACGTTTTGAATCTTCGGCTCTTCCATGAACCCATAATGCGCTATAATCCGGAAGAAACCGCCACCCAGCTTTTCGGTTTCCACCTTCTCAAAATTCGGAACACGCGGAACGTCTTCTGTGGTGAAATGGAGAAATGCGATTTCTGAGTGCATGATCTTGTTATGATTCAGATTGTAAATGAGGGCCGCTGGAGCAACATCAGGATTCCCGGTGAGGAATATGGCTTGACCGCTGACCTTATGGGGTGGATTGCTGTCCAAGCTCTCCTTTAATTTTTGGAAGGAAGGGGTAAGATTTCTCAACCTAGACGCGAGGATTTGTCGGCCTTGTTTCCAAGTTAACATGAGAGTGAGCAGCATCGCGCCAATTACCAATGGGAACCAGGCCCCGTGGAAAATCTTACTGACATTGGCGCAAAAAAAGGAAAAATCCACCACAAAAAACAGCCCTGCAAGCAACCCCGCCAGTAACCCACTCCACCCCCATCTCTTTCGTGCCACCACGTAAAAGAGTATCGTCGTGATCAGCATGGTTGATGTCACGGCCACTCCGTAAGCGGCCGCAAGTTTGTCTGACGATTGAAAGCTGACAACGAGGCCGATTGTGCAAATCATAAGGAACCAGTTTACCGGGGCCACATAGATTTGGCCTAGCGCGGCGGCTGAGGTATGAGTGATTCTCATGCGGGGAAGATATCCCAACTGAATAGCCTGTCGAGTGAGGGAAAAGGCGCCTGTAATTATTGCTTGCGAAGCTATAATCGTCCCGAGGGTCGACAAGATGACCATCGGCACCATCGCCCAGGAGGGCACGAGGGCGTAAAAGGGATGGTGGGCCTCTTCAGGACTTTCCAGTAGAAGCGCTCCCTGACCGAAATAGTTTAGAATGAGCGCCGGGAGTACTACGCTGAGCCACGTGAGTCGAATCGGGCGTTTGCCAAAATGTCCCATGTCAGCGTAGAGAGCCTCTGCTCCCGTAACTACCAGAAAAACGGCTCCCAGCACAATAAAACCATGTGCTTTGTTCACTAGGAGAAACTCAAACGCATGAAACGGACTGGCCGCAACGATAATTTGGGGATAACGAGCAATCTGCGCAAATCCCAGGACACCTATAACGCAGAACCAAACAAGCATGACCGGACCAAAGAGGCTCCCCACCCATGCCGTCCCGTGTCGCTGCAAGAGAAAGAGCCCGCCGATAATAATGACAGTCAAGGGAATCACATATGGCTCGAACAATGGGGTGATGATGCCAATTCCTTCAACCGCACTGAGCACGGATATGGCCGGGGTTATCATACCGTCTCCGTAGAGCAAGCATGCCCCGAACATGCCGACAGCTATAAGAGCCCAGGGGGCGCCTTTCGTTGCCGCGTCTTTGGCTCTGGCGAGAGCAGTGATAGCCAGCACTCCCCCTTCGCCGTCATTATCTGCCATGAGGATGAAAACCAAGTATTTGATGGTCGCAATGATCAACAGCGCCCATAATATGAGAGAGAGAACCCCGAGCACATTCCCGTGAGTTACCGCAATACCATATTTGCCATGAAAGCATTCACGAACGGCGTAGAGAGGGCTGGTTCCAATGTCACCAAAGACAACCCCTAAAGCCGCCAGGGAGATCTGGGCAAGTTGGCTGCCACTCCGATCCGACTGAAAGTTTCCCGCTGCAATTTTATCGCAGCCCATCCGAACATTTCGGGGATAGTTTTTCATAGGCCTGTTTCGTCAAACGGGTATTCTCAAATCTATGAGGCCTTATACCACTATGTTACTCGGAAGAGGCATCCACAAGATCCTGTGGTGAAAATCGATCCTTAATTGTATTGGGGTTGGGATTTATAGTGGCCGTGCTTGCCCATTCGAGGCTCAAGACGCCCCCTATTCATGAAATGGCAGTGCGCTCGAAGCACTCGCCGACACGCAGGGGGTGTCCTGCATGTGGTTGATGGTATATGGCACGGTTACCAGCGTCACACTGGCTCTTTACGCGGTGGGTTTTTCATTGACCTACGGCGTGAGCGGCCTGCCGAATTTCGCCCATGGCGCCACATATGTGTTGGCCGGTTTCCTTATCTGGAACCTCATGAATTATATGGGCCTTTCCTTTCTGGCCGCTGCTCCGCTGACTGTGATTGCTTGCGGCCTATTGGGATTCGTCCTTTATTGGGGCCTCCTCCTGCGGGTCAGAGGGATTCCTCTTTCGGAGCTCATCGTGACCTTTGCAGCCGGGGTGGCTATTCTAGAACTACTCACCTGGATGGGGTTCTATGGTATGCGGTATAGCTTGCCGGTGCTCTGGGAAGAGGGCATAGAGTTCAGTGGCGTGGTCCTGGACGGGCAGAGAATTGTGGTGTTGGCCACGGGTGTGGTGCTGGTAATCTTGCTGTACCTCTTCGTGCGCCATACCAGGCTTGGTCTTGCCTTTCGCGGCCTAGCACAGAATGAGCGGACCGGTCTGTCGGTGGGCATCGAATCAGACTGGATTGGCTCGCTCTCGGTGGCGCTGGGATCGGCTCTGGCCGCCGTTTCTGCCGTCGTAGTACTGCCATTGGGCATGATGGAGGCCACTATCGGTTACGAGGTACTCATCTATGCGCTTGCCGTGGCAATCGTCGGGGGGCTGGAAAGTACTGTGGGCATGGTGCTGGCCAGCTTTCTCATCGGCTTCGGCCAGGCGACTGCTGCCAGGTACATAGGCCCCAAATGGATGATCATCGTGCCCCTGGCAGCCATCGTGCTGGTCCTGGTGGTGAGGCCTTCGGATCTTCTGGGAAAGTTCAAAGAGTTGGAAGAAGGGATATCTTGCCCAAGTCCAAGGTGGGCAAGGTGCTGCGCAGAGAGATCCGAGCCGAAGAGAAGCGCAAGGTCTCCGCGTGAAATGAGGATCACGGGAACTGATTCCAGGTTATTGGTGACTCCCCTTACCGCGTAATTAAGATTTGATCAACAGGATATGAGAAACGTTAGCGATATCGCGCGCCGGGACAAGACCAATAAGACGCGGAAACCCGCATATCAACTCGCGCCGGGGGAATCGCAATGAGGCGCTACTCTGATCCAGGCAGAAATCTACGTGAGTAGGGCTTCCTCGTGCTTGAGGAGCCACTGATACGTCGAGGTCAGACCGTCCCTGAGGGAAATGGAAGGTGTCCATCCCAGTTCGGTAATGCGGGTCACATCGAGCAATTTGAAGGGCATGCCGTCAGGCTTTGAGGGATCGAAGCGGATTTCGCCTTTGAAGCCCACCACTTCTGCCATCAGCAGTGCCAGATCTCGTATCGAGATATCTTTTCCTGTGCCGACATTGACAATCTCGCCGGAATTGTAATTCTCCATCAGGAAAAGGCACGCATCCGCCACGTCGTCCACATGGAGAAACTCCCGTCTCGGATTTCCGGTGCCCCATACCGGGACGAACGATGCGCCGGAACGTTTCGCTTCATGGGTCTTGCGCATGAGCGCCGGCACAACATGGGAGTTCTCGAGATGGAAGTGGTCGTTCGGGCCGTAGAGGTTCGTGGGCATGGCGCTGATGAAGTTGGTTCCATACTGTTGATTGTATGACTGTGCCATTACGATCCCCGCGATCTTTGCCACGGCGTACGCTCGGTTGGTGGATTCCGGATACCCGCTGAGCAGATATTCTTCCTTCATTGGCTGCGGTGCGAGCCTTGGATAGATGCAAGAGCTCCCGAGGAAGAGGAGTTTCTTGACACCGGCTAAGTAGGCTGCGTGGAGCATATTCGTCTGGATCATCAGATTGTCGTAAATGAACTCGGCAGGATAGGTGCTGTTCGCGTGGATGCCACCCACATGTGCCGCGGCTAGAAAGACCCAGTCGGGTTTCAACTCGTCCAAAAGACGCCGTGCCACGGCCCGGTCGCGCAGATCCGGTCGTGGTTTGGCCGCCTCAAGGAGCGGATATCCACTCCCGCGCAGCCGCCGGCAAAAGGCTGAACCCACCATCCCTGTTGAGCCGGCCACGAAAACCCTCGGTTTGGACTCCATCGCAGTCCCCATCAAAAGCCTGCCGATCGGCAAAGCTGTTCCTTTTCGGCCTCTTTCAGGTCTTCCACCACCATCTGCCGGACCATTTCCGGGAAGGAGATCTTCGGGGACCAACCAAGGATCTCCCGCGCTTTTGTGGCATCGCCTAGAAGCTCGTCAACTTCCGTGGGACGAAAATAGCGAGGATCCACTTCGACGAGCGTCCGAGCTGTTTCCGTGTCTATTCCTCGCTCGTTGATTCCCTCTCCTTCCCACCTTAAGAAGATCCCGACCTCTTTGAAGGCCCGGTCGACGAATTCCCTGACCGAATGGTTTTCCCCCGTGGCCACCACGAAATCGTCGGGCTCGTGGTGCTGGAGAATACGCCACATGGCTTCCACGTAGTCCTCTGCATGTCCCCAGTCACGCTTGGCGTTAAGATTGCCAAGATAGAGCTTTTCCAACATCCCAAACTTGACCCGGGCCACGGCCCGGGTAATCTTCCGAGTGACGAAGGTCTCGCCGCGAATCGGTGATTCGTGGTTAAATAGGATTCCGTTGGAAGCGAACATGCCGTAGGCTTCGCGATAGTTCCTGGCAATCCAGTAGCCATAAAGCTTGGCAACTCCGTATGGGCTGCGCGGGTAGAAGGGCGTGGTTTCACGCTGCGGTACCTCTTGCACGATGCCGTAGAGCTCGCTGGTGGAAGCCTGATAGAACCGGACCGTCTGGGAGAGGCCCAGAATCCGGATCGCCTCAAGAAGCCTCAGGGTGCCTAGAGCGTCGGCGTTGGCCGTATACTCCGGAGTCTCGAAGGAAACCTTCACGTGGCTCTGGGCCGCAAGGTTATAAACCTCGGTGGGCTGAAACTGTTGAATGATCCGAATCAGATTGGTGGAATCCGTCATTTCCCCGTATTCGAGGATAAACTGACGATCCTTAACGTATGGCTCCTCATAGAGGCTGTCCACGCGCTGGGTATTGATCAGCGAACTTCGTCTCTTGATTCCGCAGACGACGTACCCCTTTTTCAGAAGCAGTTGGGCAAGATATGCGCCGTCTTGGCCGGTTACGCCAGTAATCAGCGCGTGACGCGACAAACTGGACACCATTGGATAATTTCACTCCAGGTCACAGTTGCATTCACGGCCATGAATGTACCACCTGATAGCAAATGCGTCAAGCAACGGCTTGGCGCATACGCGATTCCGTTAAACACCTTTCGCTTGCGCAGCGTTCTTGATGTGTAGTACGAAGCCACGGAGATTGCGGGTGGAATAACAATCGGCCCGGCGGGAGGTGGCTGGTTTTGGTGGGGGATGGCTTTCAACCATGTCTCGAGTCCTGTCTGCCTCTTCAGGAAGAGATACAGACCCACTTCAAGCCTCTTTCTTAAAGATGCTTTGGGGAAATCGCACCCCATTCGCTCGTCCACGCTCAGAGATGATCCGGCAGCGGGGCCTGTATCAACCCCGCCAGGAGATCGCCCAGATCCCTCACCGAACCGGAATCCCCGTTGCATTCTCCCTCCCACCAGACTCTCGTGATCTTATCTCTGGGATATCCCCGGATCTCCATCACCGATCGCCTCATTTCGCCCGACACCACAAAGGCGTGATCGACTGGAGCCGGTGCCTCCGTGGCTATCATGAGGTGTTCTCATGGATTCCGCAGAAAGATGACAGAAGGGATTCCCGGAACAAGAAGCCGCGGCGAACCCTCGTACACAATGACCTGGGGTCTGAGGACCTCCGCCGTTTGCCGCAGGTCACCGTCTTACTGCTCACCGACAGCATCCTCCGTGACGGACACAACTATCTCCGGATGCTTTTCTTCGATTTCTCTTCGTACACGCCGGTATCGGTACCGGGACTCTCAGATCTTCAATCGTACCATCGTCGCGCGTGTCTCTACTACGACAGTAACATTTGCGGAGCTAAGGACATGATCCAATCTGGAAAAATGCGAACCGCTGTTTGTGGAGGTCGGATACCGAGAACAGAGATCGCAGCTTGAGTCTATCCTGGCGGCCAAGAGGCCCCTGCTTTGAGTCAATACAGGCTAGCTGCGTGCTAACCTGAGTAGCTGTTCTTCCACGAGCCCCTTCAGCATTTCCACTTTGTACTCGTTTTGCTCTAACGGTTCTACATTTTTCACCGCCATCGCGGCTGCCTTTGAAACAGTCTGAGCATCCAGTTTGCTTCCGGTAATGGCCCTCTCGACCTCTTTGGATAGCCAGGGCACCGGTGCAACGCCGCTGAAGACTGCTCTGGCCTTATGAACCTTGCCGTCCTTGAACTCGAGAGCGAAGGCTGTTCCTGCAAGTGCAAAATCCCACGCACGGCGCGCTCTGGCTTTGCGGTACGAACTCCTGGCGCCTTCAGCCGGTCTGGGAAGAATGATCTCGCTTATGATTTCGCCGGGTTCGAGAACCGTCTCCCTCTTCACATCGACCTTCGGAAGCACATAGAATTTTTCCAGCGGTACCAGACGCGAGCCCGAGGACCCGACCACACGAACCGCGGCCCCAAATGCAATCAACGCCGGAGCGGTATCCGAGGGATGGACAATGGCGCAGATCTTGTCGTGTCCGAAGATGGCATGATACTGGTTTTCCCCTTCCATGGCGAAGCAGAAATCTCCGCCTTTTCTGAGACAATGAAAATCACCTCGGTAGTACCAGCATCGTGGCTTCTGACAGAGATTGCCCCCAATGGTACCCTGATTTCGAAGCTGAGGACTACCGACGGTCAATGCGGCTTCTGCGAGTCCTGGATACCGCTTCATGATTATCGGGTTCTCCGATACCTCAGTAACAGTTGCGAGAACGCCTATGCGGAGCCGGCCATCGGTCATTTCGTTGATCTCGTGCAACTCGTTCACTCGAGTGATGCTTACTACTTTGTCCGCTTCAAGAACACCGTTTCTTAGACAACCCAGAAGATCCGTGCCTCCCGCCATGACTCTCGAACCTTTGCCAGAGAGCTGCTTGACCGCATCCTTGACGGACTTTACCTTTATATAGCTGAAATTAGAGATCACTTTTCAGCCCTTTCTTTTCCCTTCAGCGAGCAGTTTGCAAAGCTGAGGAGGAGATATGGGGGTGGAGGTCACGCGTATGCCGGTAGCGTTGTAGACCGCATTGGCGATTGCGGCGGCTGTCGGTATCGTCACCGGCTCTCCGAGTCCTTTGGCCCCTATGGAGTTTGCCTCCATGTCGTGGGGGTCAACGGGAATAGATGTTATCTCCGCAGGCACGTCGAGGGCTGTCGGCACCTTGTAGTCGTGCCAGTTCTTGTTGCACAGCTTCCCTGTCTGGCTGGCATCCAGGACTCGGCCTTCGGTCACGCCGAAGCCAATGCCCATGGTGATACCGCCATAGACCTGATTGTCGTACGTGAGGCGATTCATAACGCGACCACTATCATTGGCTGAAACAAATCGGGTAACCTCAATCTCTCCGGTGGACATATCCACCTTCACTTCACAGAATTGAGCGCAAAAGGGATTGATGGCCCTGTCGGAAGGATTGGGTTTCTTGTATCCCACCCCGACGATTACCCCGCGCGTCTTCAGTCCTGAAATATCCGGTATCTTGATGCTCTTGGATGGATCGTTTTTTGCCTGAACCTTTCCCGAGACAATGGCGAGTTCCTCAGACTTGACTTTCAGATCCTGAGCCGCCATCTCCAGAAGCTGCTGCTTCACATGCACGGCAGCGGCTCTTGTTGCGGGGCCGTCCGAAGGAACTGTCTTGCTACCTCCGCTTGGTGGGGTGAATTGCGTCGTTCCGGTGTCCGCGTTTTCGATCTGGATTTTGTTAGGCTTGAGACCCAGTTCTTCGCCAACGATCATGGCCATAATCGTCCTGGTTCCTGTGCCCAGGTCGCTTGCTCCCATGTTGAGGTTTGCGCTTCCGTCGGAGAATAGACGCACCACCACTGTTGACGGGGGCCGTCCACCGCCCAAAAACCATAAAGCGCTAGCCATGCCGAACCCAGTCCTGATGCGGCCCTCCTGCTTAGCTTTCTGATCTGCTCTCTTTTCTTTCCACCGGAAGACCCTTGCGCCTTCTTCGAGGCACTCCTTGAGGCCTGTTGAAGTGTACGGTGGGTTGCCTGCGTTTGATTGGCTGTACGTCGGAATGTTCTTCAGGCGCAGTTCTACCGGGTCCAGCTTCGCGGCTTCTGCAAGGGCATCGAGCATCTGTTCCAGCGCCCACGATGCCTGTGGATGTCCCGGAGCTCTAAAGGGCCTTGCAGGCCCTGCGTTCACGTAAACGTCTGTGGATTGGCACTTCACGTTGGGGCACGCGTACAACTCCCTGATCTGAAAATCCAGCAACTGAACGCCTCCGGCCGGGTATGCGCCGCTTTCCCCCGTCGCTGTGAACTGAAGCGCTGTCAGAGTACCGTCCTTCTTGATCCCTGCCTTAAGCGTCATGATGTTGGAAGGCCTGTTGCCTGTACAGAGATACGTCTCCTCTCGAGTGAGAAAAATCTTCACCGGCCTCCCCGTCATTCGCGCAAGGATCGCCGCGCAGGCTGTGTGCTTTCCGGGCTGTAGTTTGGAACCAAATCCTCCGCCCATGTACGGATTTATCACTCTCACCTTGGACAAAGGAAGCTTCAGAGCCCGAGCCATTTCCCCCTGAATTGCGAAAACCCCCTGGGTGGACTCCCAAAGCGTCAGATGGTCACCATCCCACTTGGCTACACACCCGTGGAGTTCCACGGGTGTATGGAGCAATGTCATGGTGGTGTACTCCTGCTCCAACACCACATCCGCCTCTGCGAATCCCTTGCTCACGTCGCCTCGCTCGTAGACCTCGGGCTTGCCAACCACGTTGCCTTCTTCGTGAACTTTCGGGGCTTGTGGATCCAGAGCCTTGCGCTGGTCGGAAACGAAAGGTAAAACCTCATATTCCACGTCGATGGCTCTCACAGCGTCCCATGCGTGATAGGGTGTATCCGCGGCAACGGCCGCAACGGCATCGCCTTCATATCGGCAGTGACTGTCAAACAGTTTTGTTTTGCCTTTTCCCCGGTATGACCAGTCAATATTTGTCCCCGAAGCGCTCCCAGGAATGACGGCAAAGACCCCCGTCATTTTCCGTGCCTTGGAAATGTCCACTCGCTTGGCCCGGGCATTGGGGTGAGGACATCTGAGCAGAGCTCCGTGGAGCATGTTCGGCAGGACCACGTCGGACGGATAGAGTGCTCGACCGCTCACCCTCTCATAAGCGTCGATCCTGGGGAGCGCTGTGCCAACTACTTGCGTCTCTTTCCAAGGCTGCGGATCTTCGCCGTGAGCGGGAGTCTCAGGAACCAGGAAACCTTCGATGAAATAGAGATTATCATTCTGCTGGTTCATCACGCTCCTCCTTTGCCTGCTTTGAGCTTAGCGGCACGGGTAGCAGCCTTGAAGATGTTGTGATAGGTCCCGCACCGACAGATGTTCCCGCTCACTCCAGTCCGGATGTCCTCCAGAGCGGGAGTTGGATTTTTGCGCAGGAGGCCCTCTACCGCAACAATCTGCCCAGGAGTGCAATACCCGCATTGAAAGGCATCCTCTTCCACGAAGGCCTTTTGTACCGGGCCAAGCTTTTCTCCGTCCATAAGGCCCTCCAATGTCGTTATTTCCATCCCTTCGGACTCGACACCGAGCATCATGCAAGCGTAGCGGGGATGGCCGTCGATGAGCACAGTGCATGCCCCGCACTCACCTCGTTCGCAGCCTACCTTGGTGCCCGAGAGGCCTAGCTTCTCGCGGAGGATGAAGAGCAATGACCACCTGGGTTCCACAAGTAAGGAATGGGTCAGGCCATTGATCTGGAGCGAAATGCGGACCAGGTTCCCCGCCGGCATCACCTCCGTGGATGCTTTAGCGGGGAGATGCACTCCGGTGGCTGCCACCGCAGCTCCTACACCGAGTGAGGCCAGGAAACCACGCCGTGAGATGTCCTTCCCGCTTTTTCCTGGCTGTTCTTCAGCAGATGTGGACGAATCTTCACAAACACATTTTTGTTGCTCGGGTTCTTTTTCCATGGAACTCCCCCTTTGCAAATAGTCAGGCCAAAACGTGTCGCTTCAAAAGCCGTCCCCACAATCCCGGCGGAGGGCGTTTAGAAGGAAAGCCTGGCAACCTACCGAGTTCTAATATCGCTTCCAACGTTCCAAACTACGCGCAGCCAAAGCGCCAATTCACGGGCCACCTGATCTCCGCATCATATTGTTGTTACGAACGATTCTGGTTCGACGAATCATCCCCCAGCTCGGCAGATGATTTGCTCGACTGCGCTTAGCGCCGAGTCTCCCACGTCGCTGTGTCTCTTGCGATCCATTCGATCATTACCTGGACACCACGTGAGCGTGGCGTGGTGGCCAGCAAGCAGGCGCGGATTCAAAATTGCGAACATCTTACCCGGAAAAAAGACTTGTATCTAATTTCTCAGCATATGTCTCCTCTGGGATCCGGTCAACCACATTCGTGGCGGTTGTCCCTTGAATGCACATGCTGGGTAATGGCTGAATCTGACGCCTGAAGGATTCGGCCGATCTGTTGATGTTGAAGTGGAGTCTGCCACAGTTCTCCTTGTTTCTCCTCGATCCGGGGAATGCGGCCTCGAAAGAACGAACCCGGAAACATACGCGACCTCCGAGGCATGACCATGCGCGTCAATATCGTACCAGAATCCTTGGGAAACTCGTACGATA
>Ga0172371_10012057_pt1 | contig 11430 bp, 10 predicted proteins | sample Lak12m_FD_114543 | JGI IMG/M metagenome (GOLD analysis project Ga0172371, IMG submission 114543) | Freshwater microbial communities from Kabuno Bay, South-Kivu, Congo - kab_022012_12m | ecosystem: Environmental > Aquatic > Freshwater > Lake | place: Democratic Republic of the Congo: South-Kivu...
CGTCCAGGACGGTCCTGGCAGTCAATTGCGCGCCGGAATTCCGGATCACCGAGCCCATACCAGCTGCCTGGTACGGATTGAGCGGTTCACGCTCTCCGATTTGCCGGATCAAGTCTCTGACGTCCACGATTCAACCCCGGTTCCCGGCTCCTCGATTAGCGAGGCAAAGAGAAGGAAGTCCCTCCAGATTTGATAAACCGCGCATGTTTTTGTTGTAAACAGTCAATCCGGATTAGTTTTCCCATGCGCTTTACCAGGAAATCGATTATCCTGAGTCGCAACTATCTAGGCCAGCTTTCGTTGATGTTCGTACCAGAGGGTAAACTATTGTATTCTCAACCGCAAGGAAAAGAGAGGGATCTTACAGGTGGACTTCCCCAGGCAAAGAAGCCGCCATGCGGAGGCGACTATTCACTTACCAGTGGGTGCGAGACCCGCTCGCGTATGTCATTCGAGCACAGCGAAGCAATCTCCCGCCCTTCAAGGCAAGGAGATCGTTTCGTCGCTTAACTCCTCGCAATGACACGGGCAGGCAAAGCTGCCCCACGTGGTAGAATGCTCCCGTGGCGATAACTTTTGGCTTTGACAGGATGAACAGATGGAGCCACAGATTCCCAGGTACAGCCGTCACATGCTGCTCAATGTGATTGGAGAAGAAGGGCAACAGAGAATAGAACGATCACGGGCGCTCGTCGCAGGACTCGGCGCGTTGGGTTCGCTTATCTCGATCCTCTTGGCCAGGGCAGGCGTCGGATTTCTGCGGATAGCGGATTTCGACTCTCCCGAACTGCACAACCTTCACCGACAGATCTTGTACAACGAAAAAGACACCGGAACTGGCCTCTCAAAGGTCGAAGTGGCGCGACAGCGCCTGCTCGAGGCCAATTCCAACGTGGTGATAGATGCGGTTCAGGCCAAAGTAAGCTCGGAAACCGTAGACCGGCTGACTGAAGGGGTCGATGTCGTGGTGGACGCTCTGGACAACATCGAGGCCCGGTATTGGCTTAACGATGCCGCCATGGCCCGGAAAATACCTTATGTATTCGGCGGCGCCGTTGAAACCGTGGGAAACGTGATGGTCATCATTCCCGGCCAGACAGCGTGCCTGAGGTGTCTGTGGCCGGTTCCCGAGGTTGTCATGGATCATCCGAAAGCCTCTACTGTGGGAGTTCTCTCTGCTACAGCCACGGCCGTGGCTTCGGTGGAGGTTACCGAAGCCCTCAAAATCATGGTCGGCCGCTATGATGACCTGCTCAAAGGATTGCTTGTAATGGACCTGTGGCGGAATCAATTCCACATAGCCCCCATAGAACCTGACCCCACGTGCATCTGCCGGTAATGAGCGAGCGAGGTGGCTTTATTTGATCCGACGCCTGTTTTGTGGCAACTTTTTGAGCCAGGTAGCTTTTCCAGCGAGTTTCTCAGAATGTCCGGACCGGCGCTCCCCTTTTCAGCGATGATACTCGCCGGCGGCATGGGCAAACGCCTGCGCCCCGTGGTTTCCGACAGGCCCAAACCGCTGGCCGCGGTGGAAGAGCAGCCTTTTCTGGAAGTCCTGATCAGGACTATTGCGCGTAAGGGAGTGAAACGCTTTGTGCTCTTGACGGGCTACTTGTCCGAAATGATTGAAGACCACTTCAACGCCGTGATCGTGCCGGGAGTCAGTATCGTTTTCTCGCGGGAAGACACTCCTCTGGGAACGGGCGGCGCGGTGAAAAACGCTGAGGCACACGCGACTGAACCGACGCTGCTGGTCAACGGCGACACCTTTTTCGATGCGGACGTGGACAGACTGTACCGTTTTCACAAGGAAAAAAGCCCGCTGGTGACTCTTTCACTTCGCCTGGTGGATGACGCTTCCCGATACGGCTCTGTAATGATGGATGACACGGGGTTAGTTACAGGTTTCCGCGAAAAGGCTGAAACGCGAGGTTCCCCCGGGCTGATAAATGCTGGTCTGTCTCTATTGTCTCTCGAGTTCATCAGCGCACTGCCGGCCGGCCGAAGCTTTTCCATGGAACAGGAGGTATTCCCGCTAATAGCCGGTTCGGGACGCATGGCGGGGCTGCGCCAGGACGGGGCGTTCTTTGACATCGGCACGCCGGAGAGTTACGAGCAATTCAAGTCATATGTGCGAAACCGGAAACATTCCCCGTAATACCGGTTCGTTCTCAAACAAGTGATACGTGCTCGAGTGACATCGGCACAACGCGCTGTCAAGGGCGTGCCGATTCTACAGCCCTGCTGTCTTACCGCGCGGCGGAATTGGTTTCCGGGGAAGGCAGGTCACCCGCGGGCCGGTCAGCACTTGTCGCCGCGCCAGACTGCTCCCGTATCGCGGAAACCTTGTCGAGGATCCTGCTCTTGAGCTTTTCGTCCGTCGTGACCTCGAGAGCCTTCTGATAGTCTTCCAGCGCCTCTTTGGTCTTGCCTCTCGAAAGCAGTATCAGGGCGCGGTTTTCGACAAAAGTCGGATTGGAGGCATCAATCGCGATGGCTCGTGAATAGTCCGCGATCGCCTTATCTATCTCCCCTTTCTCGTGATATACCAGCCCGCGGTTATTGTACCCTATGGCGTCCCGGGGATTGAGTTCGAGGGCCTTGTCGTAGTCTTGCAACGCCTTTTCCGGCTCCTTCAACCGGTAATAGCTATCGGCTCGCACGCGGTAAAGCTCCGCGTTCGCAGGGGCTATTTCCAGCGCGGCCGAAAAGTCCTCCACCGCCTTCTTGTAATTGCCCGTCTTGTGGCGAGTAAGACCTCTGTCCCTGAGAGCGGGTACCATGTTGGGATCAATCTTAAGAGCGGCTGTCCAGAGGTCTATGGCCTTGTTGAGTTTTTCGTCCCGACAGTTTTCCAGTCCTTGCATATGGAGATCCTGAGCGCGCAGCCGCCTGAGGTCCTGTATCTTCTTGCTGAGGTCTGACGTATCAGTGCCTTTATCCACGAGATCCATGACCTTAGCGTAGTTTCTTATGGCTTCCTCGAAATCTCTTTGCTTTTCAGAGACATCCGCAAGGGCCTGATAAGCACGGAGGTTCTTTTTGTTCAGAGTGATTCCGCGGCGCAGCTCCTTGGCAGCCTTGTCCAGCTCGCCCTTGTCCCTGTAAACCATCCCTAAGGTGGTAGCTACGATGCTGTCATTCCTGCGCTTCTTTTGAGCCTCGATGAGATCCGACATAGCGCCGTCAACGTCGCCTTTGTTGTATCTTGCCGTCCCCCGGTTGAACAGGGCAGAGTCATAACCCGGTTTGATCTCCAGGGCGCGGTTGTAGTCGGCGATAGCCTCGTCGTAAAGGCCTTTGCGCTTGTAAGCCACCCCCCTGTTGTTGTAGGCCAGGTGATCTTGTGGATCCAGCTCCAGCGCCTTGCTGAAGGAGGAGATCGCGTCGTCCAGGCTTCCGAGCTTGAGGGCTTCGACCCCGCGGTTGTAAAAATCTACCGCTGCGGATTGAGTAACTTGCTTCAGGGTTTCCTTGTCCATCCCGGGGACCGCGACCGGGACTTCTCGCAGGCAATAGGCCTGGAGTGGCATCAATAAGATAAAAAAAGCGACAAAAAACGGTATCTTTCTCATCGGACCTAAGATCCTCTCTGGCTTCTGTGTTCTGGCCGGGCTCCAGTTGGCTGGGTAAGCGGGACCAGTGCCCAACATCTCCGGACATGGCCGAGCCGGAAACCATGTCTCACTATTTTCGCATATATTACATGTTTAATCAAGTAGATATATTGTTCGCAAAAATATGCTTCAACAATTCTCATATAACCATTGACAATTAAAATATTTGCTTGACATGCACCAGACCGCATGTTAATGCCCCAGTTCAAGCAAGCCCACCAAGGGGCTAAATTCAGTGTCCTTCGCTTGAATCTACGCTATCAAGTAAAATATGAAGGATCTGAACCAAAGGAGGATGAGGTATGGTGCTAAGAGTTATCGCTGTTCTTGTCTCGCTCACGCTCTGTATCCTTACATCACCGGCTTCAGAAGTTGCTGCCGGCGGCCCTCCGGCCTGCGGGCCTCAGGGTTGCTACCCCGCGCCGTCGGGCCCGCCACCGTCCTGTGGCTTCGCTCCGTTACCGCTTTGCGGTGCATGCCTGGGAGTTTGCAGCACCATCTGTGGGGGTTGCCTCCAGTTGCCGTCTGCCATCATGGCTGGACTGCTGGCTCCGCCTCCGGTACTGAGACCGGCCTTTCCACCAATGCCTGCCTGCGGTCCGCCGATGCCGGCGTGTGCGCCTCCCATGTGCGCTCCCATGCCGCCACCGCGGCCGATAACCAAGTGCCGGACATCTGCCTGCCCGCCTCAGGCGGTGCCTGCCGCGTGTCCGCCGCGAGTTGCCTGTGGGCCACCCATGCCCGCGTGCGGCCCGCTGCCTCCTGTCGGGCCAGGCTGCTTCGCATTCTGCGCCGACATACTACAAATGCCGGTCAGGCTGATAGCAGGAGCATTGAGCTGCGTTCCTTTTGCGCCCGGATGTGGATATTCAGCCTCAAGCGCGGACGGCGGTCCCTTCGGGACCTACTGGTAGCTCAACAGGTTCCTCGGATCGGTACCCGTCGGAGCGCAGGAGCCAATGCTTCCGCTTGACAGACCGACACCACTGATCCTGACCTTCTTCCAACCCAAGGACATCCGCGGGCCGGACCGGTGACCAGGCCTGACAAGCCGGCCTGTGACATACTGGACCGTTGGTCGGGGACTTATTACCGGGGTGTGGTTAAACATAAGCCCTGACCATCATGAGATGGGGACAACTCTCCACTCTCAAGTCGAAACCCCAATTCCTCCTTGTCCACCGGGGACTCTCTGAGTCCCCGTTTTTTCAACCCAGTCCGAACGATACCCCGGAAGCGCGTCGCTACTGAATCGAGGCACGGGAGAGATAAGTGTTTGCCATGAATAAAGACCGATAAACGCTGTGCCGTGGTGGGGCAGGCATCGCGAGACATCTCGGATGTGGAAATCGGTCAGAACTTTAGGCAACCACTGGTAGTGTCACCGTATTTGCTCAACAGAGCGCTGACAACCTCCATTTCGGCTCCTTGAGCTCAAGGACAGTCCTCTTGAAAGAAAAGCCCATCCCCCGAAACAGTCCCAATGAATCACTCACCCTGGCCTGGAAGAACAGTCCTTTTGAAACCATGCTTTTTCAGCGGCGGCGGAGCTCTTCTCTGGTCTGACGTCGGAGACGGGCCTTGCGGTCCTTGGCCTGTTGACGAGCGGCGTTATCATCCCGAATCCTCTCGAACCTCTCCCTCCGCTCGGCCTCTTCCTGTTCGGCCAGCAGCCTGCGCCTTTCTTCGCGCAATTTCCTTTCATGTCTTATGAGACGTTGATCTTGGATCATAATGTCTTCCATCTTTTTCCAGTCTTCTCCTCCGCCACTGCATTCAGCGCTGTGCTTCCTCACGAGGTGTCCCGGGATCGAATCGATGTACATGAAGCAGTGGGGGCAGACCTGAACCTCGCCGTCGGTCAGGGGCTTGACCGGTTCATACCCTTGCCCGGTCAACTCGTCGATGGAGCTTTCATTTTCAACCCACATATCCCTTCTCCGAATGTAGCCCCATCCCGGTCTCGTGCACCAGATCGTCTCCAAAATTCGGTCGGGTGCGTCCACGCGGTAGGTGAACGTGGCCGGATGAACCCAAATTCGCTGTCTGACGCTCATGACGCTTTCCTGTGAGCCGGTATCATGGCTTATACCAAAGTGCCTTGGCACTAAGCATATCCGGGTCGCTACGCAAGGTCAACGGACAAGATTTCCGGTCCGGTGGTTTTCCGACAGATCTGCGGCGCGAGTAGTGGTGCGTCAGTCGCGCTTGCTCTGTCTCCCTTGACAGAACGGGGCAGGATTAATTAGGGTTATGACAAGACAGTTGCGTGTTATAGGCGGTCGGACAGACCGGGGAACAGACCGGACCCGCATCGCAGGATCTTCGGTTGCTTCGGGGTAGCCTGAAACACAATCGTTATCATCCAGGATCGAGGCGGATCGATCCACAAATTTGTCGAAATCGGGGTGCAGTCTATGGCCGAAGTCGACGATACAGCTTGCCTATCCGGAATACTTGCCACAGCGGTGGGAAGTATGCCGCACACAAATCCTGACGAAGCGGTGGATTTGATAGTCAGCACCTTGAACAAGGCTGTCCACGCTCCTCAGCTTTCCCAGGCCGATCCCAGGGAGCAGATGTGGATCCAGTTCACTGAGGGTCTTCCTCGCTTTCGAGTAGATCTGGAGCGTTTGAGCTACTATTTTGACACATCCGGTGATCCCATTTCGGACGTTGAAGAGTTCTATACGCACTACTTCGACGTGGTGGCGGGTGGCCCAGCAGACCATTTTGCGGTAGGACCGGAATACGGTAGGGGTATTCACTGTCTGCTGGCACTGCTTCGCAAGGAGGGCGTCAAGCGGCCCTTCATTAAGGTTCAGGTGACGGGACCGTTGAGCTTTGGCATGACCGTTACCGATGAGAGTAAGAGGCCGATCTTCTACCATCCGCTTTTCAGGGATGTTGCGGTAAAGGGGATGGGGCTCAAGGCTGCGTGGCTCTTGGATCAATTCAAGCCGTTTGCCGAGCAGGTCATAGTTTTCTTTGACGAGCCGAGCCTGAGCGCGTACGGTTCCTCTGCATTCTTGGGCGTGTCCAGGGAGGACGTTACGGACTCGTTGGACGATGTGATCGGTATGGTAACCCAGAGAGGAGGAATCGCTGGAATCCACTGCTGCGGAAACACCGATTGGGGCATACTGATGAGCACTTCCGCACAGATAGTAAACTTCGACGCGGTGGATTATATGGAGACCATAGCCATCTATTCCCGCGAACTGCCAGTTTTCTTGGCCAGGGGAGGCGTACTGGCATGGGGAGCAGTACGGAATACGGAGGTCGTGCTCGGAGAGACCGTTGACGACGTGATCCGAAGGGTTCGTAACGGTCTGAGGCTATTGGAAAACAATGGTGTCGACACTGCAGCTCTCAAGAACAAGATGATCCTTACCCCCGCGTGCGGGTGTGCCGGACTGAGTCTTGAGGCTACAAAAAAGGTTTATGCTATCCTCTCGCAGCTGGATTCCAAGGCTCGGGAGGAGATCCTGGGTGCTTGACGGGAAAGGGTTGAATATGGGAACCACTCTGGCAGTTGCGGGCAAAGGGGGAGTCGGCAAGACGTCGATTGCCGCTTTGATAATAAAGGCTTTAATGGACGGCAAGAAGAAGCCGATACTGGCCATCGACGCCGACTCGAACTCCAACCTTCACGAAGTGCTCGGCATTCAGCAGCCGAGGAGTGTCGGGTGCGTGCGGGAAGATACCAGAAAAATGGGAGACAATATCCCCGGGGGGATGACCAAGGACCGGTTCATAGAGTATCAGATCCAGGCGTCCCTTGAAGAAACCCGAGATCTGGATTTCTTGTCCATGGGGCGGCCGGAAGGACCGGGCTGCTATTGCATGGCCAACCATATCCTGCGCGAGGTCATAGCGAGGGTGGCCTCCAACTACTCTTACATTGTCATAGACAACGAAGCGGGAATGGAACATCTTTCCCGCAGAACAGAACAGGACGTGGACCACCTGTTCGTGATTTCCGATCCGGCTCCCCGGAGTCTGCGCACGATCAGCCGGATTGTGGAACTAATTGACGAGCTGGGCTCAAGGGTCCGTAACAAGCATCTGGTCCTCAGTCGGGTCAATGGGGCTCAGGGGGAGCTGACGGAGACCATCAGGCGTGAGATAGCTAAACTGCCGTATCCTCCGGAGGCGATGATCCCCTGGGATGACTCACTGGTGAATCTTGACCTGTCCGGAGAGCCGCTGGTAAAGATTCCCGACAACTCCCCCGCGTACAGGGCAGTGAAGGATATGCTGACGGTTATCGGAGTGCTGCCGTAATCTCCTGCGGGCTTTGAGCAGGAATGTGGTGCAGTGGAGGAAGATATCTCAGTAAAATTCCCATCATATCCGAATCCTTGACTCATTCCTTAACATGCGTTATTATAAATCGGTCGAATGTCCCGACAACTTACACACGAAGGAGCTCATTCATGAAGAAGCTGATGACCATGGCACTGTGTGTGCTGGTGGTGAGTTCAGCCGCTCCCGGTCACGCTTTCTTTGATTACTTGTTCGGCGGCTCGCACGCGCGGGACGCCATTGATAATTCCGCTTTAGGAGATCTGCGTGCCTGGTGGACCGGCAATCCGGCCTATCAGTTCAACCCGTTTTGGGACGGTTCAAACCCGCTCCAGCAGGGGCAGGGCCAGTCAATGGGACAACAGTACCCCTCCTCCGCGGGGGTGCCCCAGTACTCTCAGCAGCCCCAGCAGCAGCCCAACATCACCTATATGCCGCCAGCGGGGCAGGGGTACGGTTATCAGCAGCCGGGTTACGGCCAGCCCCAGCAGACGTACGGCCAAAACGCGGCTCAGAGCTATCAGGGGTATCAGCAGCAGTACCAGCAGATGCCGCAGCAGTATCAAGCACCCCAGCAGTATCAAGCACCCCAGCAGTATCAGCAGCCCCCTCAGGGATATCAGTACCAGGGGGGAGCGCAACAGTATCAGGCTGCTCCTCAACAATATCAACAGTACCAGGGGCGGCAGCAGTATCAGTAGTCCGAATACGCGCAGTAACCGCAATGGCTTGATCCTTCGATCTGCCGTGACATATCGAAGGATTCAGCCTTTCAGGGGCGTCCGGCTAATTTGAGGGGGGATACGAAGGCGCTCAGCTGTGATCGCCTCCGGATGGTGGCAAGGCCTTGAGTCTTCCGCTGGCTATCCGGGCCTGCGCGGTGTGAGGGTAGTCTGCAATTATCTTCTGAAAGATGATCCTGGCCGAGCGCGTGTCTCCCATCTTTTCGAAAGCCTGCCCCTGTTTCAGCAAAGCACTCAGTTCCTTGTTGGATCCGGGAAACTCTTTTATTACTCGGTCGAACTGTAGAACAGCCTCGTCGAACCTGCCCTGGTTGAATCGCGCTTCGCCTATCCCGTAGACGGCGCTGGAGGCGAGTCGGCTCTTGGGGTGGTCCTTGAGAAAGGCTTCAAACATTCTGACCGCCTCGTCCAGGGAGCCATTCCTGAACAGGGCATATGCTTCTCTGTACGCGCTCTCATCGTCGGCCAGGGGGGGATTGTGGATCTGCAGCGGAGGTTCCTGTTGATACGGGCCTGCAGGCTGATCAGCCGTTGCGTCGCCGCGTTGCGCGGTGTTTCCGGGTTGTTCCTGCTGCGCGGGGAGCGCTCCTTCAGATCTGGGAGCTTGCCTTGCGCCGGGTCCGGTCGGTTCGATGCCCAACTGCCGCTCTATGAACGTAACCCTGTTCCGAAGCTGACCTATTTCCTTTTCATCCCCTCCCGATGCCTGGAGACGCTCTATGTTGTCCCACAGCCGCCTCATTTCTGATTCAAGGTCTTGGATTCGAGCCGCCAGGTGAGACGGAACCGGGTCCGTCGCGGGAACTGAATTGGCTGGTTTGACATAAGGTAATGAAGGCCCTGCCGTCCTGGTGAGGCAACCCGAAACGGTGACTCCCCCTGCAAGGAGAACAGCCGCAAGTCCCCAACGCCCTCCCGCGAGGGCAATCTTCCGTCCCAAACGAGTCACCTTGCCAACGTCGCTATTTATCACCTCGATACCCTCAAGTGAACGCGGCGATTCTTCGCCCATGCGGCCTCGTTATGGCCCGGATCCGCAGGGAGCTCCGATCCGTAAGAGACCGTGGAAAGACGATTAGGCACTCCCGAATTGGTCAAGAACTCGGCCACGGCCTTTGCTCGCCGCTCTCCCAGCGCCAGGTTGTATTCCGATGTTCCCCGTTCGTCACAATGCCCTTCTGCAACAACTGCCAAATGAGGCGTCTTCTTCAGAACCTCGGCATTGTACTGGACGGCCGACTGCGCCTCCGGAGAGAGCGTGTAATTGTCGTAGTCAAAATAGACGGGCTTTAGATTGGCCTGCACGACTTGCAGATCCTGCTCCATAACAGGACCGCCCGACGGCGCGACACCTACGGACTGAGGTTGAGGCGCAATGGGCCTGGGGACATTCCGGGCGCAGCCACAGGATAGTAAAACGAACAGGGCCAATAATGCTATAGTCGGGTGGGTCAGGCAGCGAGACCGCATAGATGTCCTCTCCTTTCACCCTCACTTGCTACAACAGCTACCTCGTATTTGCCGGGGACCAGGCAGACGATTTTCCGGGGATCGGCGAAACGCGAATCTGTATCTCTCCTCGCGCATCCATGACATAGATCTCTTTTTGTCCGCGACGGCTCGAGGAAAAGGCGATCAGCCTGCCGTCCGGCGACCACGCCGGATCTTCGTTGGCCCCCTGGTTCGTGAGAACCCGGTGGCCGGTGCCGTCCGCTTTTATCGTGCATACTTGAAACCGTCCGTCGATCCGGGCAGTAAACGCCAGAACGTCTCCCCTGGGCGACCAATCCGGATCGGTGTTGTAGTTGCTTCCGAAGGTCAGTCGTTTCGGCGTGCCGCCGTTTGCCGGAATCGTATAGATCTGAGGCGTTCCGGCATGATCGGAAACATAGGCTATGGTCGATCCATCGGGCGACCATGTGGGTGAGATATCATTTCCCCTTCCGTTAGTCAACATATTTATAATGTTTCCTTGAGGACTTATAATAAATATCTTAGGTATTCCTTTACTATCCATTGATAACGCAATCACGTCTTTGCGCGGTGAATACCGTGCCGACGCATTCAGACCCGCCCGGCCCGATATCAAATGCTGCTCGCCAGTGACCAGATCCAGCGACCAGAGGTCCGGATTCCCTCGCATGTATCCCGTGAAAACAAGGTTGCGCCCGCCAGGCCCCCAGTCGGGGGAGAGGATGATGCTGCGCGATCCTGTGAGCTGGCGCAGGCCGTGTCCGTCAAAATCCATACTGAACAGTTCTCTGGATTGCCCCGCGCCTACAAACGCTATGCGTGTGGCAAAGCAGCCTGGCACCCCTGTAAGCTCCTGCATCACGTAATCGCAGAATCTGTGGACCATGTGCCTGTGATCGGAAGTACGGCCGATGAAGCGTTTGCCTACAAGGAGCTTCCTGGTGGCCACTTCGTAGAGTTTGGCCTCGAGAGTGAATTGATCTCCAGCGGTAACGAAGCCCGCCGTAATGAGCGCCTGCGCCCCTGATCCTGCCCAGGCCCCAAAATTCGGATCCCCCATCGGATCTTGCGGCTGGACGGTGTTCCCCTCGACTATCCGGAATAGCCCTGTCAGGAACAGATCGTTGTGGATCACTCTGGCCAGATCCGACCCCTTGAGATTTCCCGGTTGGCCTGAAACGAAATCAGGGACGGCTACCGGCATTTTGGCCAGAGGATTTTCCAGATCCACATAGAGTTTCGACAGCGCTGGTGACGGTATCAACAGCAGTAGGAATAGGCAAACGAAA